>Ga0194044_10000538_pt1 | contig 18763 bp, 18 predicted proteins | sample JunL4417m_MetaG_FD_155460 | JGI IMG/M metagenome (GOLD analysis project Ga0194044, IMG submission 155460) | Anoxic zone freshwater microbial communities from boreal shield lake in IISD Experimental Lakes Area, Ontario, Canada - Jun2016-L442-17m | ecosystem: Environmental > Aquatic > Freshwater...
CCACGTCGCGCCGCCGTCCGACGTTGAGAACAGCAGGGGACCCGCCTTACCCAGTTCCTCGGACGTCCACCAGTTGCCGCTGGCGAAGCCGTGCGTGGAATCGGCGAAGCTCACGCTGTTCAGATTGACGCGCCCGCTCATCGTGGTCTTGGTCCATGTGGCGCCGCCGTCGGACGTGCGCAGCACGTACCCCGCCTGTCCGGCGATCCAGCCGTGCTCGGCGTCGATGAAGCTCACGTCGATCAGCACCGTCGACATCCCCTGGTGGCTCGCGCCGCGCTGCGCGGCGGTGTGCGCCGGGTTGCGGGCTGCCGCGGCGACGCCCGCGGCGAGCAGCAGCACCATCAGACCCCCGAGGCCCATCGTGATCGCCCGCCGAGGTCCCGTGAATGTCCATGGTCGCTTGAGCCGCGTCACGATCCGTCCTCCGCCCGCTGTCCCCGTTCTGCTCATGGCCGCCCTCCATCACATCGTTTCCGGACCTGCGGCGCTCGCTCGGTGCTCTCGAAGGTACCGGTCGCGAGCGCTCGTCCGTGTGTCTATCGGCAGGCTCGGGCGAAAACGCGACTCGGAGAGAAGCGAGTGAGCGTGCGTGCCCGCGGGTTCAGCCCGCGGGCAGCCGGGCGACGAAGTGCCCGCCGTCGCCCGGGCGCACCGAGACGTCGCCGCCGGCGGCGCGAGCAAGGCGGCGCGCGAGGGCGAGGCCGAGGCCGGCGCCCGCAGGGGCTCCGGCCGCGGCCGCGCTGCCGCGTACACCCGGCGCGAAGATGGTCTCGATCTCGTCCGCCGTCACGCCGGGGCCGTCGTCGTCCACCGTTATCAGTACTCCGCCGTCGCCGCGCTCGACATGGAGGCGCACGCGTCCGCGGGCGAACGCATAGGCGTTCTCCACCAGCGGCTGCAGCACGCGCACGGCGATCTCGGCCTCGACGCCGAGCGCGATCGGCGGCGAGGGAGTCTTCGCCTCGATCTGCAGCCCTCGGCGCTCGGCCAGCGCAGAGCAGGTGTCCGCGACCTCAGCGAGAACGTCGCCCGCGTCGCAGCGTCCGCGGGCCAGACCGCTCTCCTGCTGGGCGGCGGCCACCAGCGTCTCGATGGCCCTCGTCATCTGCTGCGTGTTGGTGACGATGGTCGTCAAAGCCTGCCGGTACTCCTCGGGCTGTCGTTCGCGCCGCAGGGCCAGCTCGGCCTCGCCGCGGACCTTCGCCAGCGGCGTGCGCAGCTCGTGCGACATCTCGGCGGAAAAGCGCTGCTCGCGGCGCAGGCTGGCGGCGAGGCGGTCCAGCAGGCCGTCGAGCGTGGCCGCCAGCTGACTCAGTTCGTCATAGGGCTCGCCGGCGGCGAACCGCCGGTTCGGTTCGTGCTCGCTCCAGGCTTCCGCATCGGCGGTCATGCGAGCCACTGGCTGGAGCGCGGCGCGCAGCATCCACCGGGCTATGAGGGCGACGATCAGCAGGAGCAGGCCGGCGAACGCCAACGAGCCGACGAGGGCGATGCGCTTGGTGCGCTCGTACGGTGCCAGCGAGACGCCGGCGACGACCACGGTCGACGGATCGTCGCCGGTGGCCACGGCGTAGAGCCTCGTGTCCAGGCCCGGGACATCCACGACGACGCCTGGTGTGGCCGCGGCGCTCCCGGCCGCGCGATCGAGCGCCGCGCTCACTTGCGGCTGGGTCAGGGCGCGGCCGTCGCGAAACACCCAGGCCTGGCTTTCGAGGCCGCCGGTGTCGGGCTGGTCGGACGGCGTGACGCGGTCGCTGCCCACGTCCACCGCACCCGCCTCGGTCGCGGCCCGCGAGCGCAGCAGGGCGTCGGCGTCTCGAGACAGGCTTCGCGCGAGCAGCACGTTGAACCCGAGCGTCATGAGCGCCAGGGCGATGGCGACCGACGTGACGACGACGACGAGCAGCCGGCTGCGAACGCCCAGGGGCCGCCTCATCGCAGGGAGTACCCGACGCCGTGCACCGTGTGGATCGTGGGCGCGCCGGGGAGCGAAGCCAGCTTGCGGCGCAGGCGGGCGATGTAGACGTCAAGCGAGTTGTCGTTGACGATGGCGCCGTGCGGCCAGGCCGCCTGCACGAGGGCGTGGCGGCGGACGGCGTCTCCGGGCGCCGCCGCCAGCCGGGCCAGCAGGCGGAACTCCGTGGGTGTGAGCTCCGCCGATGCACCCCCGCACTGTGCCGCGTGGGCCGTCGGGTCCAGGCGCAGCTCGCCAACGGCGATGGACTGAGCGTGACCCGCGCGGCGCAACAACGCCTGCAGGCGCGCCACAAGCTCGGCGAAGTCGAACGGCTTGGTGAGGTAGTCGTCGCCGGCGCTGAAGCCTGAGAGGCGGTCGGGCAGCGCGCTTCGCTGCGGAGGCCACTCTATGAATAGTCCACTGCTCGTGGTGCTCCGCAAGGAGCTCGGGGACGCGCTCCGCAGCCGCCTCGTGCTGCTGCTGGTCGCCGGGCTTGGGGCCGTCGTCATCCTTTCGGTGATCGTCGCGGCGTCGGCGTTCCATGCCAAGGTCGCCGACTATCAGCACTACCTGCAGGCGTTGCAGCAGGCGGGGGGGACCGCGCCCACCGCGCCGCTCTTCTTCCCGCTGCAGCTCCTGCGCGGAGCCGTCGAGTACCTCGAGATCATCGGCGCGATCGTCGCCATCGTCATCGGCTACGGGATGATCGCCAAAGAGAAGAACCGAGGCACCCTGCGGCTGCTCTTCAGCCGGCCGGTGAGCGGCTACGCGGTAGCCGGCGGCAAGCTCCTCGCCATGGTTGTCATCTGGCTGGTGGTCACCGTCGGCGTGGGCGTCGTGATGATTGTCGCGATCCGTCTGGTCGGCGGAACGGGTCTCTCGGGCGTCGAGCTCCTCAAGCTCGGCATCACCCTCGGCCTGGCGTGGCTGTACCTCTTCATGTGGAGCGCGCTCGCCATGGGCCTCGCGGGCTACACCAAGCAGCTCAGTACGGCGCTCGTCATCGGCCTGATCGTGTGGCTCGGGTTTGTGCTCATCATCCCGCAGATCGGCGACACGATGGACCCTGACAACCAGGCGCCGGGTGGGCTCTTCAAGAGCCTGCAGGTCGACAAACCGCACGAGAAGACCGTGATGGCCAAGTTCGCCGGCTACGAGACCACCCGCAACCGCCTCGAGGAGGCCTCGATCAGCAAGCATTTCGAGCGCACGAGCTTCGCCTATCTCGGCGTGAAGGACAAGTACAACCAGGCGTCGCTCGGCGTCATCGGCAGCGCCATGTGGACCAACTTCGTGTGGCTGTTCGGCGGCGGCGTTCTGGCCACCGTCCTGGCGCTCACGCAGACCAGCAAACGCAAACTCTTACGGAGGACATGACATGAACATCAAACGTCTCGGAGGCGTCGTCGCCATCGCTGTGGTGGCGCTCGGCGCCCTGGCTATCGCCGGGTGTGGTGGCCAGCAGGCCAGCGCGTCGAGCAACACCGCGCCCAGCGCCGCTCCCAGCGCCGCCGCCAGCCCGGCCGGCGGGCCGGTGCTCCCGGTGGCCAGCGACCCGATCGTGAACACCTCGACCAAGCCGGGACTCGAGATCACCGGCATCATGGTCGAGAACAACGTCGACCCGGTCACCAAGGAGGACCTCGGCGACCGCCTGCAGATGACCCTCGTCAACACGAGCTCCTCGACGCTCAGCGACCTCGAGGCCTACTACAACATGACCGACTCCACGACGAACAAGAGCGAAGGCTACTACCAGAAGCTCACCGGCCTCACGATCGCCCCCGGGGCGAGCCAGACGATCTACTTCGACACCGACAGCGGCCCCGGCCACTACCCGGAGAACGTCTACAGCCTGTACCGGACGTCGCCGAACGAGGTCGTCATCGACGTCAAGGTGAGCGCTCCCGGGTTCGCGCCGGCGACGGCGCAGGTCAAGAAGGCCGTCGGCACCGGCGAGAAGGCCGGCGAGTAGGCGGGCGAATGGGCGGGCGACTGGGCAGCGAATGGGCGCTGACGCCTTTCATGCTCGCTTCATGAGGGCTTCACCCGCGCTTCGTAGAGTCACGCTGTCAGAGCAGCGAGACAAGGAGAACAGACTATGAAGAAGATGAAGATCGCCGTCATCGCCGCGATCGCGGTGCTCGGCCTCGGCGCGCTCGGCGGCATCGCGGTGCGCGCCAACGCGGCGGACACCAGCCCGGCTCCCGACCCAGCGACCACGCTCAGTGCGCCCGCTGAGGCTCCTGAAGCCGACGCCACCACGCCCGACACGGACAATGTGCAGCTCCAGGAGGGCGACCAGAGCAGCCCCGACGGCGCCGCCGCCGACGAAGCTGACGCCGATGGCCCCGGTGGTCCCAACGACCAGTCGGGCAATCAGGTCGAGGACGGTCAGCCCGACACTGGTCCTGCCGACGTCGAGTGACACGCGGCCTCGTGTGACACGCGGCGCGAATCACGCGTAACTGCGTACCACGACCGGGGCGCGGGCGGCAGTGACGCCCGCGCCCCGGTCTTTCGGCACTGCCGCCCGCGCCCCCGGTCCTTCATCTGGCTTTCATGTGGCTTTCATGTTGCCCGCGTACACTGGGCTCTCGGTCAACGACCAAGGATGGCGCATGCACGTCCTGATCGTCGAAGACGAACGCCGCATCGCCGCCTACGTGAAGCGCGGCCTGGAGGAGGAGGGCTACGCCGTAGACGTCGCCACCACCGGCCGCGAAGCGCTGAACTGGGCCAGTGGCGTCCCCTTCGACGTCATCGTCCTGGATCTGCTGCTGCCCGAGGTCGACGGTCTCACCGTGTGCCGCGAGCTGAGGGCGCGCGGGGCGAAGACCCCGATCCTCATGCTCACCGCCCGCGACGGCGTCGACGACAGAGTCGCCGGTCTCGACGCCGGCGCCGACGACTACCTGGTCAAGCCGTTCGCGCTGAAGGAGCTGCTGGCGCGGCTCCGGGCCGTCACCCGGCGGACCGACGACCAGCCTCGGGTCAGCGTCCTGCGGATCGCCGACCTGACCCTGGACACGCTCACGCACCGCGTGGAGCGCGGCGGGCGGCGGGTCGCCCTGACGGCCAAGGAGATGGCCGTGCTCGAGTGCCTCATGCGCGCGCCCCCACGCGTGCTCACGCGCACGCAGATCGCCGAGCACGTGTGGAACTACGATGTGTTCAATCACTCCAACGTCGTGGACGTCTACATCCGCAACCTGCGTCGCAAGCTCGACGACGGCGCCGCGCTCAAACTGATCCACACGGTACGCGGCGCCGGCTACCGGCTCTCGACCGAGCAGGACGATGGTGCATCTTAAGACCCTGCGTGCCCGGCTCTCGCTGGGCATCGCCATACTGGTGCTCGCGGTGCTCGCGGTGGTGGGGATCGTCGTGTACTACGGCACGGCGCAGCGCTTGACGGCGTCTCTGGACGCCTCGCTGCGCACGGCGACGGCGCAGGCCATGGCCGGCGCCAACAACCAGAACGGCCACCTGACGCTCGGGCCGCAGCTCGACGAAGGCCTCGGCTCTGACGACTTGCGCGCCCCGGGTCTGAGCCTGGCCGCGTTCGGTCCGACCGGGGAAGTGCTGCGGCAGTCTGGCCCGTACAATCAGTCGGTCCCTCAAGGCGCCGCTCTGGCCGCGGCGCAGCGCGGCGTCACGAGCACCGAGAGCCGCGCCGACCCTCGTAGCGGCGTGCGCGTGAGGGTGCGCACGACGCCGCTGAGTGAGAACGACAGGACGATGGCGGTGTTCAGCATCGCGCTGTCCGAGGAGCCGATGCTGGCCACGCTGCGCCAGCTCCGCCTGACGCTGCTCGTGCTGCTCCCGCTGGCCGCGGCGGTCGCGGCGCTGCTCGGCTACCTGCTCACGAGGCGGATGCTGCGGCCCTTGGCGCGCATGCAGGCCACCGCTGCCGAGATCTCGTCCCAGGATCTCTCGCGACGACTTGGAATCGCCCCCGGCGACGACGAGGTGAGCCAGTTGGCCGCGACCTTTGACGCCATGCTCGACCGGCTCGAGGCCTCGTTCGTGCGCGAACGCCGCTTCGTGGCCGACGCCTCTCACGAGCTGCGCACCCCGCTGGCCGCGCTCCAGGCGATCGTGAGCGTCACGCGGGAGCGGCCGCGGTTGGCGGGGGAGTACGAACAGGCGCTGGACGACGTCGATGGCGAGACCGCGCGGCTGCGCACCCTGGTGGAGAACCTGCTCGAGCTGGCGCGCGGCGACGCGGAGCGCCTGGTCGAGCGCGAGCCGATCGATGTCAGTGGGTTGTTGCGTGACGTCTGCGCGTCGCTCGAGGTGCTCGCCGACGACAAGGGTCTGAGGCTTACCTGTCAGGTGGAGGACGGCCTCGCTCTGGAGGGCGACGGCGACGCGCTCGTGCGGCTGTTCGTCAGCGTGGTCGACAACGCCATCAAGTACACCGACGAGGGCGGCGTCGACGTTGCCGCGAGGGCGGCGGACGGAGGCATCTGCGTCACCGTGCGCGACAGCGGCCGCGGCGTGCCCTCCGCGCAGCTGCCGCACCTCTTCGAGCGCTTCTACCGCGGCGACGCCTCGCGCTCGGCCGAGGGCACCGGTCTGGGTCTGGCGATCGCCCGGCTCATCGCCCAAGCGCACGGCGGTACGATCACCATCGCCAGCACCGAGGGCCGGGGGACCACCGTCTCGATCACGGTGCCGGGGTGAATCGTCTACCTTCCCCGCGCGCTGCTTGGGCCGTAGCATGAAGGGAACACCGATCTCGGCTGGTCAGATGATTCGACGGCCTTCAGGATGGCTTGGTGTTCGTGTCGTTTTCCATGGTATACTATAGTCAAATGTAACATTCTGCTATAGTGTCAAAGAGGAGCCGGCCGCCGTGAATCTCTCTGCTCTCGAGGCGCAGAACCCATGGTGGGTCGACGGACGCGTGCCGGCGGCGATGCGCGATACCGTGCCCCGCCGGCTCATGCCGTCGGTCGTCGCGGGGCTCTCGCCCGGCCGCGCGACGGTGCTCCTGGGTCCGCGGCGCGTCGGCAAGACCGTCCTCGTTCACCAGGTCGTGCGGCGCCTGCTCGAAGGCGGCGTGGCGCCGCGTGCGATCGTGTATCTCTCCGCCGACGACCCCCTCCTCGGACCCACGGCGACTCTTTTCGAGGAGCTCCTTGCCTTCGTCGAGGAGCGCTTGCTGGGAGGGTCCGGCGAGCCGGTCTACGTGCTGGTCGACGAGGTCCATGTGATCGCCGACTGGCCGTTGTGGGTGAAGCGCTCGATCGACCGGGGACGGCCACTCGTCTGGTTGGTGACCTCATCTGCCGGCTCGATCCTTCATCGTGGTTCGCGCGAGAGTCTCGCCGGCCGCGCCCGCGACGTACGCCTCCTGCCGTTCTCTCTCGCCGAGGCGGCGGTGCTCGTGCGCAGCCCCGCCGCGCCGCTGCTGGCACGTTGCGCCGGGGTATGGGAGAGCCAGGGCGTCGGCGCCCTCGTCGGCGAGCGGGCCGCCGCTCTGGTCCGCCTCCACGACGAAGCTCTCGGCTTGGGCGAGGAGCTGATGCGCCTGTCGCGCTGGTACTTGCGCAGCGGCGGCTTCCCCGAGGCGCTGGCGGCCTCGGGGGCGCTCTCTCCGCGGGAGTACTTCTGGCAGACGCTCGTCGAGCGCGTGCTCTACGTTGATGTGCCGGCGGTCGCGCGAGTGCGTCAGGCCCACGTGCTCCGGGAGCTCTGCCTCAGATTGCTGAGTCAGGGCCCCGTGTTGATCAACATCGAGCGACTGGCGTCGGAGCTGGGCGTCACGCACGTCACCGTCGCCGAGTACCTGGGGATCATCGAGCGCACTATGCTCGATTTCATCCTGCCGAGGTACGCGACCACCCTGGCCGGGAGGCAGCGGGGCGGCAAGAAGTCGGTGCCGGTGGACACCGGCCTTGTGGTCGCGCTGGGCGGCTGGGACCTCGGCGGGGCGCAGGGCGCCGCGCTCGAGGGTCGTCTGGCCGAAGTCGTCGTGCACGCATGGCTGCGCCGACACGCCGCCGCCGGCGACATCATGCATTGGCGCGCGCGCGAGGGCGTCGAGGTCGATTTCGTATTCGCCGCCCACGGCGGCCTTGTCTTGCCGATCGAGGTCAAGTGGGGTCAGAGCCAGCGCGGCCGGCATCGCGGATTGGCCGAGTTCCAGCGGCGCTACGGCGTGGCAGAAGCGCTCCTGGTCGTACGCGAGGGGTTCGACGCCGCCGCGGCTCAGGCCAGCCTGCCGCTATGGATGCTGGCCTGAGCCACGGCCGGAGCGGGCTGCGAGTCAGCGCCTCTGACGTCAGTGCTCGCCGTCGCCCTCGTGAGGGGTCGACGTGCCGCCGGAGTCCGAGTGGTGAGTCGGCGTGGCGCTCGTGGTCCCGCTTGTCGAAGGCGCGGCCTCGTGGGCGTCTCCGCCGTGCGACGCTGCAGCGGAGCTCGCGTGAGCGCCGTCGTGCGACGCTTGGCCGGCGTGCCCATCGGAGCCATGGCCACCGGAAGCGGGGTGGTGTGCGCCACCGTGGTCTGCGTGGGAGAGGCGCTCGTCGACCGCGTGGCGGTGTTCCGTCCAGGCGTCATGAGGGCCGTGATACGCCCCACGACGCGCGCCGCCTGATTCGTGGGATGCGGGCGCCGCCGGCGCCGCCGCCGGTCCGCTGCGGCCTGCCGCCGCTCCGTCGTGCCGCGACTCGCGCACCGCCAGCCCGCCGCCGGCGATGATCGCCGCTCCGCCGGCGACGATCGCCGCCTTGGTCCCGGCGGCTGCCGCCAGCTTGGCCAGAAGGCCGGCCCCGGCCGGACCGACGACCGAGCCGGGATCCAGCCCGGCGCCCGCCGGCCCGGGAAGCGCAGGGCCGGGCGCCGTCACGAGGGGCGGCGCGAGCGCCGCCGGCAGCGGCGGCAGCACCTGAAGTGTGGCGGGGACGCTGAGCGCCGGCAGCGCCAGCGCCAGATTGGCCGGCGCCACGAAGCCCTCGCCGGCCAGGCCGGCGAACGCCTTTTTGAACGAAGCCCGGGCGCGATGCACGAGCACATCCGCGGCCGGCCGCGAGACCTCGAGCACCTCGGCGAGCTCGTCGCCGCCCAGGCCGTGCAGGTCTTTGAGCACGAGGGCGGCGCGGTAGCGAGCGTTCAGGCGGCTCAGGGACTGCTCGATGAGGGCCGCGGACTGCGACTGCTCGTAGCCATCGTTCATGGCCGGCACGTTGTCCGCCTCGGCGAGGCCGCCGCTGGGGCGGCGGCCTCGCACGGTATTGAGGCAGGCATTGGTGGCCACGCGATAGAGCCACGCTCTGAGCCTGACCTCGCCCTCAGCCGCAGGCGGACTGCTGAACGCCTTGATGAACACATCCTGAGTCACGTCCCGGGCCTCCTCACGGTCGTCGAGGATCCTGGCGCAGAGGTTGTAGATGCCGGCGTGGTGGTCTGCGTAGACGCGTGAGAACGCGGCGGCGCTCCGCGCCTGAAGACCGCGGACGAGCTCGAGATCGGTCGGGGTGGGTTTCATCTACTGCTCATCGGTCGGCCTGTCAGCGTACGCTATGCGTTGCGCCGGCGCATCCGTCACCCGTGGTGGGTGCCGCCGCCATGATGCGTGCCGCCGCCATGATGCGTGCCGCCGCCATGATGCGTGCCGCCACCATCGTGCGTGCCGCCGGAGCCGGCGCGAGTCTGTGCGCGCTGCTGTGCCTGCGCGTGGTTCATGATCGCGCCCGCCTTCTGCGCGCTGTGGTCGCGCGCGCGATCACGGCTCATCGCGCGGTCGGCCTGCATGGCGTGCAGCTCGACGGCTTGGCCGTTCACGGCGCGCAGGAGCCGCGCGAACTGGCCATCGGTGAGGGTCACGCCGGCGCCTTGGTGGGTCTGGGGCGCGGCTGGGCCGGCGGCGGGCGTCGCGGCGTCGCCGCGGTCGCCGACCTGCCGCGCGCCGGCCATGGCCACAGTGGTGAGTGCGAACACGATCACCGCCGTGGCCACGATCGTCTTGAGTGCCTTCATGGAGCCTCCTCGGTTCGAGAGTGATGCCTACACCACTCTCAACACGCGAGGAGGCGCTTTCTTACACCCCGCGTGGCGCGGAGCCGCTCACAGGTCCTTGAGCTTCTGCAGGTACTCCTCGCGCTCGATCTCGCCGGCGGCGTAGCGCCGCTGCACGATGTCCCGCGCGCTCTCGAGCGCCCGTTGCTCCGCCGCCGGCTGCGCCGCCGCGTAGTACGCCGGCGGATGCGTCTGCGCCTGCTGGTTGGTCGTGCTGCGCACCAAATACACGACCAGCAGTACGACAGCCACCAGGACCACGATCATCCCGATACCCATGAGCCAACCTCCCGCTCCCCCGAAGGCGCCGTGCCCCCAGGATCCGTTACCGTCCCACATCATCGTGAGTCACCTCTTCTCCGTGGCCCGCCAGGGGCCGATCAGTCGATCTGCCACACGCCGAGCATGCCGATGTCCTCGTGCTCGACGATGTGACAGTGGAACATGGCCATGCCGCGCCAGTCGCTCACCTTGACGAGCTGGGTGACGCTCCCGCCGCGCGGCACGATCACCGTGTCCTTCCAGGCCGGGGCCTGCGTGTACAGGGCGGCGTAACCGGCGTCGCCGCCGCTGACGGAGAGCACCTGGGCAGGGTTGGTGTGCTGGTGCCAGGGGTGATCCATGCCGGTCGCGTTGGCGATCGTCCAGACCTCCCAGGCGTCGCCCGAGGCGGGCAGCTGCGAACGGACCACCAGCGGATCGACGTCGAAGTCGCGGCCGTTGATGTAGCCGCGGCCCATGCCCATGCCGAGGACGAAACGTCGGCGCACGGCGGCGCTGAGGTCGGGACGGGCGCGCTGGGCCGTGGGATCGATCGTCGCGGGCAGCGTCTCGATTGCCTTGCTTCCCGAGACGCGCAGCGTCATCAGGGTCGCCTGCGGCGTCGTGCCGCCGCCCATCATGCCTCCGCCGCCCATCATGCCGCCGCCCATCATCCCGCCGCCGCCCATCATGCCGCCGCCCATCATCCCGCCTCGTGAGTAGGGCAGGGTGCGCAGACGGTAGGCGCCCGGCGTGGCCGCGACCTTGACGAGCAGGTCGGCGCGCTCGCCGGGGGCCAGCAGCAGCTCCGTGAGGCCGTAGGGCTTGTCGAGCAGGCCGCCGTCGCTGCCGATCACCGCGAGCGTGTGGTCGTCGAGGGCGACACGGTAGAAGCGCGCGGTGCTGGCGTTGAGCAGGCGCCAGCGCTGCACTGAGCCGGGCCGCGCCGCGAGCTCGGGCGCCACCTGGCCGTTGACCGTCACCGTGGCGCCGACCTTGCCCATCATGTAGTCCATGGGAGAGGAGTAGGGCGCGGGGCGACCGTTGACGATGGTGAAGTCCTTGAGCACGAGCACATGCGTCTCGTAGCCGCTCAGGGCGTCCGTGGGGTCCTCGACCACGAGGGGCCCTGCCAGCCCGCCCCAGAGCTGCTCGGCGACCAGGCCGTGCACGTGCGGGTGATACCAGCCCAAGGCGCCGGCGGGCTGCCGACCGAGGTCGTAGCTGTAGGTCCAGGAGTCGCCGGGCTCAAGGCGCCGCATGACGTTGTCGGCCGGATCAGCCGGCGAGACGTGCCAGCCGTGCGTATGGAGGTTGGTGACCCCGCGCGGCTCTCCGAGTGGGTTGGCGCCGCCGCCGGCGAGCCCGTTGCGCACGTGCAGGCGCAGCGCGTCGCCGCTGCGCACGCGCACGAGCGGGCCGGGCACGGAGCCGTTGTAGGCGAGCAGGCGTGCCGCCGAGCCGTCGAGCCGGAGGTCGGTCTCGGCGACCGTGAGGCTGCCCTCGCGCACGCCGCCGGCCACGGTGGTCAGCGCCAGCTCAACGGGGTCGACGAAGGGCGCGCCACCCGAGGTCGCGGCCACGGCCGCTTCGGCCTGCCCCGCGTCGGCTGCCATCTTGGCGAACCCCGAGAGTGTCAGGGCGCCGCCCACGGCGCCCACGGCGCCGATCTTGAGCAGGTCACGTCTCGTGATGCCGTTGGTACTCATCGTGTCACCAGCCTGTGAGGTCTCATGTGCGGAATCCCGCCTCTCGAATCCTGATAAAGCAGATATCTCCGAGAGTATTGCGCGAAACTATGAAGATTCAGTGAAGCACTTCTGTGCGAGTTGTGGGGGCGCTGAGCCGGAGGCGCCTCGCCCGCGTGCCGGCGCTCACGCGGATCTCGGTTCCGATGCCTACTTCGCGGCGTCTGCCATCGAGGCCGGCGCGGAGCTCGTCAGCGCCGACCGCGACTTCGCACACTTCCCCGGCCTGCGCCGATGAGAGCCGTAGGCATGGGATCAGCAGGCGCAGGCCAGTGTCAGAGCATGACGGCGGGCCGAGAGACTCTAATGCGCGTGAAGCGGCAGGTCGTCGTGTCGATGCTCCGGGATGCGATGGTGCGTCTGCCCGGAGGCGGTGTCGGGGTCGACGTGCACGGTCGCGTCCGAGAGGTACTCGAGCCGATGCAGCAGCCGGTGTCGTGCCTCGACCGCCACTTCGTGGCCCTCCTCGACCGAGACGTGAGCGTCGACCGCGACGTTGACCTCGGCGAGCATGCGGTGGCCGAGCCAGCGCACCCGCGTCTCGGTGACCTCGACCACGCCCGGCGTGTGCGCGAGAGCCTCGTGCACCTCATCGACGATCTCCGGGTCGACGCCGTCGATGGCGCGGTTGAGCACGCTCTTTGCCGACTGCCAGACGATGCGCATGATGGCGAGGGCGATGAGCAGTCCGACGATGGGATCGGCGAGCGGGAAGCCCAGCCAGACGCCGAGGGCGCCGGCCAGCACCGCGAGACTCGTGAACCCGTCGATGCGAGCGTGGTGCCCGTCGGCCACCAGGGCGACGCTGGCGATGCGCCGACCGGTACGGATACGTAGCTGGGCGACCGCCTCGTTGCCGATGAAGCCGACCAGGGCGGCGGCCGCCACCGCGCCGAGATGAGTGATGGTCTGCGGATGGACGATGCGCAGCACCGACTCGTAGCCCGCGAACAGGGCGCTGAAGAGGATGGTCAGTACCACGGCGATCCCAGCCAGGTCCTCGACGCGCCCGAAGCCGTAGGTGTAGCGCTTGGTCGGCGGGCGCCGCGCGAAGGAGAAGGCGATCCACAGCGGCACGGCGGTCAGGGCGTCGCCGACGTTGTGCACCGTGTCGGCGAGCAGAGCCACGCTACCGGTGAGTACGACGACGACGATCTGCACGGCCGCCGTGATCGCAAGAATGACCAGCGACCACTTGACCGCCGAGATGCCCTGCGCGGTCGCGAGCAGCGCCGGATCGACCGTGCCGTGCGTGTGGCCGTGGCCCTGGTCGTGCCCGTGATGGTGGCCGGGGTCGTTGTGATGGTGGTCGTGCGCGTGCGCCTCGGTGTTGCGCGAAGCCACGCTTACCCCTGCGCGCTGCGCTCCGGAGTCCGCGCCGCCACGCCGGCGAGAATGCCGTGCATGAGCCTGCCGGAGGTGATCTGCGTGAAACCGGCGTCAGAGATCTGTTTGCCCAGGGTCGCTCCGGCTGCTGGATGGTTGCCCAGCAGATGAGCAGCGATGTGATGCGCACGCTTCGCCGCCGGCGAAGCGAAGTCGGCGATGAGCAGCCGTCCGCCCGGTTTGAGCACGCGCGCGATCTCACTCAGCGCCTGTTCCTTCACGTCACCGGGCAGGTGATGAAAGACCAGGCGGCTCACCACGACATCGAACGCGTCGTCGTCGAAGGGCAGGGACTCAGCCGTCGCGACGAGGTACTCGACCTCTGAGCGCCCGCGCGCCGCCAGCGTCCGCGCACGATCGATCATCTCAGGCGAAGCGTCGATGCCGACGGCGGCGCCACCCGGCGTGACGAGCCTTGAGGCGGCCAGGGCCAAGTAGCCCGGGCCGGTCCCCACATCGAGGAGGTGGTCGCCGGGGGCAACGCCGACACGCGCGAGGAGCTCGGCGTCGGTGGTACGTATCAGCCGCCCAAAGACGATGTCGTAGACCCGGCTCCCGTGGATGACGATGCCGGAGGCCTGTGCATGCGCGTGGCTCATGAGTTCCTCTCGATCGGGAAGTGGTGGTCGTGCGCGGGAAGCGCCGGAGGTGCTCCATCGGGGGCCGGCGAGTGGAGCACGCGAAGGAAGGCCTGCAGGCCGACGAGGAGCGACTCGGTCTCTGCCTCCGTCATGCGGAGCAACACGGTGGACACGAGCTGCTCCGCCTCTTCGTGGACAGCCTCCAGAGCCGCGTGCCCCTGCGTCGTCAGGCGCAGCACGACGCGGCGGCGATCGCTGGGGTCCCCGAAGCGTTCCACGAGGTCGCGGGCGACCAGTTCGTCCGCGACTCGAGTCGCCAGTGGTGCGGGCAAGGCGAGGCGCGTGGCGAGATCAGTCATGGAGCACTCGTCTGCGGCGCTCACCGCGGCGAGCGCCATCAAGCGCGCGTTCGTAAGGCCGAGAGCCTTGCCCGTGGGGGTCTGCTCGACGCCAAGATGCGCGGTCGCGTGCCGGAGCACCGGCATGAGACGACTGAGGGCCTTCGTGTGATGCGACATGGCGCCGGAAGCTACCTATCAGGTGCGAATAGTTATCGTATGCAAACTAGTCGATGAGCCGGACGGCTGTCAAGGGCGTGGAGGGCGACGGGCGCACATGGGTCGACGCGTCACAGTCGGCGTCGGGCCGCCGGAGGAGCATACCCGTCGGGTTGTGGTGGACGCGTCGCCCAGGCGTTGCCCCGGAGTAACGGCAACGTCAACCCAGTGATGCCTTGATGTTATGATGTACTAGCTGCATACTCCGGCCATGGAGACCATCATGCGCACCACCTTGACCATCGACTCGCAGGTCCTCGCCGAGTTCAAGCGACGCTCCGCCGAGACTCACCAGACGCTCAGCAGGCTCATCGAGGATGCCCTGCGCGAGCACCTCAGTCGCGGGCGCGACGCCGCGGCCACCAAGCCTGTGGAGTTCCCCATCGTGGGTGGCCACGGTGTTTCGCGCGGCGTCGACCTGTCCAGTTCGTCCGGCCTCGCCGAGTACCTGTACGGTCCGCATCCGAGCGACAGCTGACGCGTCGGTGCTGCTCCCCGATCTCAACGTCCTCATCGGCGCGCATCGCTCAGATAGCCAGATGCACGTGCGCTGCCGCGACTGGCTGCGGGCGGCATACGCCGGCGAAGAAGCCTTCGGCATCTGTCCGCCGGTGCTCATCGGGCTGGTGCGCATCCTCACGCACCCGCGGGTGTTTCGCCCGCCCGACACTCACGACCAGGCGTTCGCCTTCATCCGCTCCCTGGTCGGCCACCCCAACGCGCTGCTGCTGAACCCCGGACGCGAACACCTCAGCCTCTTCGAGGATCTGTGCCGCGACGCCGACGCTCGCGGGGATCTTGTGACCGATGCCTATCTCGCTGCACTTGCGATCGAGACCGGCGCGGAGCTCGTCAGCGCCGACCGCGACTTTGCGCGGTTCCCCGGCCTGCGCCGGCGAGAGCCGTAGTAGGGTACGCCGCATGGACGCGGCGCAGATCTACCTGGACCACAACGCCAGCACGCCGATCGATGCGTCGGTGCGGGCGGCGATGGCGCCGTACCTCGTCGCGGCGTTCGGCAACCCGTCGAGCGGCCACTGGGCCGGAGCGCCCGCGCGCGAGGCGGTAGAGGCCGCGCGCGCTCAGGTCGCTGCGCTCCTCGGCTGCGCGCCAGACGAGGTCGTCTTCACCAGCGGTGGCACCGAGGCCAACAACGCGGCGCTGACAGGCGCCTTCTTCGCCGCCGCGGGACGCAGTCGCCACATCGTCACCACGCTGGTCGAACACCCGGCCATCATCGAGCCCTGCCGCTTCCTCGAGCGTCTCGGGGCGACGGTGACCTACGTGGGCATCGACGCCCGGGGCATGGTCGACCCCGACGACGTTCGCAGGGCGCTGCGCCCCGACACCATCCTCGTCTCGGTGATGCACGCCAACAACGAGGTGGGCACGATCCAGCCGATCGAGCAGATCGCCCGCATTACTCGTGAGGCCGGCGTGCCGCTGCACAGCGACGCGGCCCAGTCGGTGGGCAAGCTCGACACCGACGTGGACGCGTTCGGCGTCGACCTGCTGTCGATCGCCGGCCACAAGTTCTACGGACCCAAGGGCGTTGGGGCTCTCTACGTGCGTCGCGGGCTGCGGCTCGAACCGTTCATGCACGGCGCGTCTCATGAGAGCGGACGACGCGCCGGCACTGAGAACGTGCTCCTGGACGTCGGTCTGGGCGCTGCCGCCGCGCTCGCCTGCGACCGCGCCTGGACCGCCGCTTGCCGCGACCTGCGCGACCGGTTCTGGGCGGCCCTGCACGAGCGCTTCGGCAAGCGCGTGCGGCTCAACGGGCATCCCACGGAGCGTCTCTGCAACACGCTGAGCGTCGACTTCGTGGGCCGCGTGGGCAGCGAGATCCTCGCCGCCCTGCCGGGCGTGGCCGCATCGACTGGGTCGGCCTGTCACGCCGACCGGGTCACGCTGTCCCCGGTGCTGGAGGCGATGCATGTCCCGCCCGAGGTGGGCATCGGCGCGGTGCGTTTCAGCCTCGGGCGCTCGACCACGTGGGACGAGCTCGACGCGGTGATCGAGGGCCTCGCGGCCGCACTCTCGTAGGCGCCGTCCGCCCCTGAGGTTAGACTGGTGGGGCGATGAACCCTCCTGAGGCCTACCTCGCCGAACTGCGCGACATCCGCGCCTCCGGCGCTGCCGTGCCCGAGACGTCCGGCTACGGCGCCTTGGCCAACCTGCTGAACGAGGTCGGCGGCAAGCTCAAGCCCAAGGTGCGCTGCCTCATCAACCTGCAGAACGCCGGCGCCGGCATCCCCGACGGCGGGTTGTTCACGGCGAGCCAGTTTCCCAAGGGCGCGCACGGGGCCGAGCCGCTCGTGGGGCAGATGCCGGGGCGCGGCGCCCTCGAAGTGAAGCTGGTGGCGGACGACGTGCACGTGGTCGCCGAGAGCGAGCAGGTGCGCCGCTACCTCGAGAAGTACCGCCAGGTGCTGGTCACGACCTACCGCGAGTTCGTGCTCGTCGGCTTCAATGCGGAGGGCGCGGCGGCGAGCCTCGAGAGCTTCAGCCTCGCCGCCACAGAGCAGGAGCTCTGGGCGCTCGCCGCGCACCCGGGCAGCGACGCTGCCCGGCAGGTCGGCGAGCGCCTCACCGACTTCCTGCGGCGCGTGCTGCTGCGCCAGGCGCAGATCGCCGCGCCCAAAGACCTCGCCTGGTTCCTCGCCAGCTACGCGCGCGAGGCCCGCGCCCGCGCCGAGGAGCGCGACCTGCCCAACTGGGTGAGCACGCGCAAAGCCCTCGAAGAGGCGCTGGGCATGAGCTTCTCGGGCGAGAAGGGCGAGCACTTCTTCCGCTCCACCCTCGTCCAGACGCTGTTCTACGGCCTCTTCGCCGCCTGGGTCTTCTGGGCCGAGCATCATCCGCCCACGGACGCGCAGGCGCGCTTCCGCTGGCGTGAGGCCGCCGGCTACCTGCACATCCCCATCCTGCAGAAGCTGTTCTACGACTTCAGCAACCCGGGAGCGCTCGGCCTCATGCGCATAGACGAGGTGCTCGACTGGGCCGCAGAGGCGCTCAACCGCGTCGACCGCGCCTCGTTCTTCAGCACCTTCGAGCAGAGCCACGCCGTGCAGTACTTCTACGAGCCGTTCCTGGAGGCGTTCGACCCCGAGCTGCGCAAAGAGCTCGGGGTCTGGTACACGCCGCCCGAGATCGTCAAGTACATGGTCGCCCGCGTCGACACCGTGCTGCGCGAAGAGCTCGGCATCCCGGATGGCCTTGCTGACTCGCGGGTCGTGGCGCTCGACCCCTGCTGTGGCACCGGCGCCTACCTGGTCGAGGTCCTGAACAAGATCGCCGCCACCCTGGCCGAGAAGAGCGGCGGCGTCGACGCCCTGGCGGCCCACGAGATCAAGCAGGCCGCCATGACCCGCGTCTACGGCTTCGAGATCCTGCCGGCGCCGTTCGTGATCAGCCATCTGCAGATCGGCATGCTGCTGCACCGCCTCGGCGCGCCCTTCGCGGACGAGTCCGACGAGCGCGCCGGCGTCTACCTCACCAACGCCCTCACCGGCTGGGAGCCACCCACCGAGCCCAAGCAGCACCTGCTCTTCACCGAGATGGAGGAGGAGCGCGACAAGGCGCAGGCCGTGAAGCAGCACGCGCCGATCCTCGTGATCCTCGGGAATCCGCCGTACAACGGATTTGCCGGGGTGAGCTCGGAGGAAGAGGGCGGGCTACTAGATGCCTACAAGGCCGGTCTCGCCGAATGGGGGGTGACCAAGCACTACCTGGACGATCTCTACGTGCGCTTCTTCCGTATCGCCGAGCGACGCATAGCTGAGGACGCCCAGCGTGGCGTCGTCTGCTTCATCTCGAACGATTCCTGGACCGCGGGGCCGTCGTATGTCACGGCTCGCCAGCACCTCCTGGCCTCTTTCGACAAGTTCTGGATCGAGAACATGCACGGCGACAGGACCCAGTCGGAATACGCTCCCGATGGTCAGACGAGCGAGACGGTCTTCGCCCTGCCGGGCTTTTCTCCCGGTATTCGCCAAGGAGTGGCGATCTCGTTGTGGGTCAAGTCGGGCGGAGATGACGCGCCGCCGGAGATCTGGTTCAGAGACGATCTCAACGACGCGGATGCCAGCATGCGTCGCCAAGCGCTTGTTGCAAGCCTGACCGACAGGACTGCGGCCGCCCACTACCAGCGAGTGGAGCCGGTCGCTGCGAATCGCCTCTCGTTCCGTCCCTACCAGGTCGACCCGGCATATGGCGACTGGGCGTCGGTGGTGGACCTGT
>Ga0194044_10000541_pt1 | contig 18756 bp, 16 predicted proteins | sample JunL4417m_MetaG_FD_155460 | JGI IMG/M metagenome (GOLD analysis project Ga0194044, IMG submission 155460) | Anoxic zone freshwater microbial communities from boreal shield lake in IISD Experimental Lakes Area, Ontario, Canada - Jun2016-L442-17m | ecosystem: Environmental > Aquatic > Freshwater...
ATACAGGTAGGGACTACCGTCCCTATTGTTTTATCATATTTTATGCTTTTGTAAAGTGTAACCCTAATTGCAGCAATTATAACAAAATTTGACAAAAAAGCCTTTTTCTATATAATATTATTAGATTTATCTCTTGTCTTATATGACAATGTCAGAACAACATGGAAAAAATAGTATTCATGGTCATACTAATAAATCAGTTTCTAAGCCTAAATCACCTTGGTTAGTAAAACTACAAAACATTGTTAAGCTTGCGGGTACTACTATTTTCTTTGTTTTTTGAGTTTCTTCAGATAATCATCCCATTGTACAGCCTTGATGAGATACTAAGCCTATGATTTTCGATGAAAAAGCCTTTGGTATCGATATGTCTCATAATAACCAAGAAATAGATATAAAAGACTTGGTCAATTGGAATGAAAAAAAACTTATGGATGGGAAAGAAGATACTAAACCTGTCAAATTTATCTATTTGCGTACGAGCTATGGGTGTAAGGATCCAAATCATCCCATAGATGCAAATTTGCGTCACAATCTTGAGGAAATAAATAAACACAATAAGACCTGTGAAGAGGATGAAAAGATACTTGTCGGGTTTTATTTCTTCTATGTTCCTGATCAAGATCCTCAAGAACAAGCAGAACATTTTATTGAAACTGTCAAAGATCTTTGAGATCTTCAATATGATCTTATTCCTATGTTAGATGTTGAGAAAAAAGCAAAAAAACAGACAAAGGAACAATTACAAAAAGATGTTAAAACTTGGCTTGATATTGTTGAAAAACATTTTGGTATACAGCCATGAATTTATGCGCAAGTAACTTTTTTTGAAAATAATTTGGATTGTAAGGAATTAAGTATATACAAAAAACGATTTGCTGTATATTCCAAAGATAAAAGAATCAATGGTGATAATGTTAGTGGTAATGATACGATATACAAAAAAGTGACTGCTGTACAATGGGGTGAAAATGCAAAAGTAAGTGGAACGGGTAATAGTCAGTGATATACCGATGCTATTGATACCTATCATTTAAGTGACCTTATGATTAATCCTCCTGCAGATATAGTTCAAGATGCAAAAATTGATACGATAAATAATGATATCCATGCCTGATGAGAAACAGCAAAACATCCAAAAAAATTACTTAATATAATGAAAGATAAGTGACCTTTTACCTATATAGGGCATACTCCTGATTCAATCTATAAAGTGTATAAATATACGGTAAAAAAATGATGAAATTATTGATGAGTTCTCAAACAATTTAAGAATAATTGATGAAAAGTAGAATGAACAATGGTTATGATTATGGGCATAGATAAAAAGATTCGTGAGTTGGATAAAAAGACAGCATATATGCCTTGAGTTGTTGTATATATAAGAGAAAAAATATAGTGATTATAAATTCGTAATTATTGCTTTTTTGATATCTTCCAAATTCACCGCATTCTTTACTGAAATCCATACATTTCCCTTGTCTGGGAAGTGTTTTTTTAATTCTGCTAATTGAGTTTTGTCTAATAAATCTATTTTGTTGAACACCATAATCCTTTTTTGTTTGGCACCAATGTTGTCTAAAATATGGTTTACGATTGAAATTCTTTCGTCAATAAATGGATCTGAAGCGTCGATGACATGCAAAAGTAAGTCAGATTCAATACTGTCTTCGAGGGTAGAGGAGAATGATTTGATAAGTTTGGGAGGCAGGTCGCGGATAAATCCGATAGTGTCGTTGAGAAGGATTTCCTTGCCTTGTCCGGTCTCAGGATCTGTCATTATATAGAGTTTCCCTACATGTGTACCTAGAGTTGCGAAGAGTTTGTTCTCCGCAAGGATTCCTTTTTTGGTCATAGCATTCAATAATGATGATTTTCCGGTGTTGGTATATCCTACAATCCCTACGGTTGGCATTCCTTTTCTGATTCTTGAATCTCTGTGGAGTTTGCGCATTTGCTCGTATTCCTTGAGTTCCTTTTCTATTTTGAATACCTTGTATTTCAAATGCCTTTTCATGATTTCTGTATTGGTTTCTCCGATTCCTCTCATGGCTCATTTTCCACCACCTGCGTTACCTCCCTGTTTGGAAAGTTCCATTCCCATACCAAAAATTCTTGGTCCCATATGTCTGATGGCTGTCAGTTCGACTTGTAATCTTGCTTCCATGCTGGTCGCATGTTTATCGAATATTTTTAAGATTAGATCGACTCTGTCTCGGGCTTTTGCGCCGATTGGACGAAGTAATTCATTGAGATGATATATCTGGGATGGTTTGAGTACATTTCCGACAATCAGAAGGTTTGCGTCCAATCTCTGCATGTCCACCATAATTTCCTCTAATTTGCCTTTGCCGACATAGGTCTGGTAGTCCGGCTGATCCTTTTTTTGGAATTTTTTCAAAACGACTATCCCACCATAGGTAGTGAGTAGGTCTTCCAATTCTCTCATTCTATCCTCCAAAAGTTCTGGTGTGATATCTTTGGTTACGATATCGACGAGAAATACTCTCAGTTCTTGTTCTTTATCTTCCATATCTTTTTTATAAGGTAAATTATAGTGATGTATAGCGAAATGAGGCACATTCTCAATACTAATCCATAGGATAAAAAAAACGCAACCGAAATACGATTGCGTGAAAGATTGATCAATACATGACATTATTTACGTGATTTTTTTATGAAACTCTCCAATGATTTCCTGGTTTTTTGTTGGAGATAAAGCATTCCCCATGTAGATACCAGTGCGGTCGCCAGTGGCAGGTAGGAGAGGATATTATTGTCTCCATATCGGTAGACCAATACCATACAGAGTACGATACTTAGTATACTAGCAACGAAGCAGATTGTCATCCATACGCCTCTCATCTTGATTTTTCTTAATGTTTCCGTGTTCGTTTCTGTGTTCATATGTTGTATTTTTTATTTTGTATACTATACATATTTTTTTATATTTTGCAAATAGATAATCGGTTGAAAGTCAGACCATTAATAGTATATTCACATTCATACGTGATTTTTTTATACTATTAATTATTTTATCATCATGAATATACTCGCTATTGTCTTGATTGTCGTTGCTCTGGGGGCTTGATGAGCCTGAGGTTTCTATGGTTACAAAAAGTCACTTACTCAAAAAGCATTGGAATTCAAAAAAAAGATGGAAAAAGTAAAAGAAATTGAAGAGGAAATGTTGGAAATGGCAAAGAAAAAAGCTGATAAACTCCTTGAAGCTGCTGAAGAGAAAGCCCAAAAAATTGAAACTCAGAGGATGGAGAAAATGGAAGTCATCCAGAATAGATTGATTGCTAGGGAGGAAAAAATGGATGAAAAACTCGAAAAATTAGAACAAGAGAAAACGAAAATCACGGATAAACAGAAAGAGATGGATGCTATTATCTTACAGCAGGTCAATAAGATTGCAGAAATTGCTAAACTTACCAAGGATGAGGCCAGAGAACAATTATTCTCCAATGTGGAGAAAGAATATCAAAAAGACATGGTGATCTTTGTTGAGAAGCTCAAATCCATCACCAAGGAAGAGGCTGATAAGGAAGCAGCTATGATTGTCGCTCAGGCATTGCCGAGAGTCGCCGTCAATAGTGTAGATGAATTTACCACCAGAAGTATCGACCTTCCCAATGAAGATATCAAAGGAAAACTTATTGGAAGAGAATGAAGAAATATCTGATATTTTGAAAAGATGACGGGTGTGGAATTGATTGTAGATGATACGCCATTGATGGTCAGAGTTTCCTCTTTTGATAGTGAAAAGAGATATATCGCTGGAACTATGCTCCAGAAACTAATCAAGGATGGAAGGATAAATCCCTTCTATATAGAAAAGACCTATAATGAAGTCGTTGCTGATCTTCAAAATCTCCTTACAGAAAAAGGTAAAGAAGCTCTTGCAATGCTTAATATCCCCATGATGAAACCAGAACTTGTCAAAATGATTGGGCAATACTCTTTGAGATATAGTTATGGACAAAATCTTTGGACACATAGTATAGAAGTTGCTAAGATATCAGAAGCTATCGCAACCGAACTTTGACTCGATCCGATATTGGCCAAGAAAGCATGACTTTTCCATGATATTGGAAAAATTATAGCGACAACTTGACAGTCTCATGCGGTCATTGGAGCTGAAGTATTAAAAAAACTCGGTATGGATCCCGCAATCATTAATGCGGCTGAATCCCATCATTATGATGTACCGATAAATAATCCTATATCCTGGATTGTAGCGGCAGCTGATGCTATCTCAGCCTCTAGACCCGGTGCAAGGTTCAATACCAAAGACCTCTTCATCGAAAAGATGGGAGATCTCGAGAAACTTATCTATGAAATCCCAGGTATCGATAAAGTACATATTATGCAGGCAGGAAGAGAAATTATGGTGTATGTCAATCCTAAAGAGATTTCTGACAATGAGCTTGAGAAACTTCTCAAGACTATCGGTCAAAAAATTGAGGAGAAACTTGATTATCCTGGTATCATTAGGGTAACGGGTATCAGAGAGACTAAGATTATAGAATTCCTCAGATAATAGGTAATGAATGATGAATAATTAAAGATGGATAATGAAGGAAATTTATTTGCATGGACTATGATAACTCATGGTAATTTATACGTAATAGTTCATACATTATTCGTTCTTAATTTTTAATTATTAATTCGTTGAATGTATCCTTACCTCATCTTGTGGTGATCCAAATTTTATATGACTGGCATAGGTATTGTCGTTTCTTTTTTCGTCTTTGTGGCTATCGCCCGATATTTCACCAAAAGATACCATCAAAATTTCCGGAAATTCTTTTATCGGATACCTTTCTTGATTGTCATTACGTATTTCCTCTGATCATATGTGAGTTTTCTTTTCGATGTTGGGGTCTTTCCCACTAATTTTTCTCAATTACTTGTTCTCATTTCTCCTTATGGGTATAAGTTTCATTTCGTAGGTATCTTGATTGGTATGCTCATCACAATTACCGTCTTCATTAAGAAAATAGCAAGGATTGAAAATAGGAAAGTATGGGCTGATATCCTATTTTTTTCTTTCACCTTATCACTCATCCCTTTATGAATATTTCTGTTGATGGGCGATAATTTTATAGGTGCTACTACCACTTCCTGGTTGGGTATCAAATCACTCCATTCTGATAGCCAATGGAATAAATTCAATCTTGTCTATCCTATAGGTCTTTTCCTTTCCTTGGCTTCGCTTTTTGTGGTCATTGGTATCAAAATTCTGAAAAAGAAAAGATTCTGATATGGGATGCTTGGATTTTCATTCATTCTTATTGTCCTTAGTATCCTCCTTCTCTTGCAGCAATATCCTAGGCATGCGGTATTTTCTTTGGGAAGCGTGATATTTGATATCAAGCAATATTTTGCATGGATTCTTGCGCTTATCTGTTATATTACTCATAGGAAACGACAAAGAATCTCAAATCTCCAATAATGTGTTTACGGTATAGAGAAGCATCGATTCTTTATTTACCTCATAGAGCTTCTATCTCCTCTCTTATTCTTCCCATTTTATAATTTTTTGCTTGCCTATATATGAAGCTTTTTTTCCTCAAAGAACATAGCCTATACAAAATATTCAAGACTCTGGAGAGAGTACCTAACGGTAGAACGATCTATATCCATATAGATCCCGAACACTCTTTTTTTGATAATGAACGATGGGGTAAAGAGATCAAGGAATTACTCCAGAAAAAGAATTTGAATGCATTTTTTGTCACCAAGACCGAGAAATCGAAGTATTTTTTTTCGAGTATATGACTCCAGGTTCTTCATCAGGAGAAACATAAGATTGTCAAATATCTCAGATTAATCTTCGATTTTTTCTTCAATATCAAGAAATTTCATCTCCAGGTCTATACCAAGAAAAATTATATCTTCTATGCTGTCTTTGGGTTCGAGGTAATTTTTGTCGTACTCATTCTGATGCTTCTCTATTCACTTATTTTGCCAAGTACCCGTGTCAATATCATACCCACGACCCAGATAGAAAACGTTATCTATAATTTCCGCTATTTCCCATTTTCTGATACGGAGTTTGCTACGGACTCCAGATATCTCAATATCCCTTATTATACTTGATATATCGATTATAAATATGATATGACCATCAGTACTGCCAATATCAAATATATCCAGCAGCCCTCTCAGGGCACCATCGAGCTTATCAATAAGATGCCCAAAGATTATTCCTTCATCAAAGATACGAGATTTGTCACGGATGATGGACGTCAATTTATTGCTGTCAAGGATTTTCGCATCCTCCAATGAACGGAAAGTAATCCATGAAAAACGCTAGTATTTCTCAAGGCTATGGAACAGGATCTCCAATGAACATTGATGTGATCTAGATGAAATATAACTAAATCGACCAAACTCTATATTAAGAATATGACCAATAGTTATTATGCCCAGAATATCTACGGCCAGGTTATAGATGATTTCTCCTGAGGTAATCTCCAGTCTCAATGAGCTGTTTCTCTCAAAGATATCCAAATATTGTCGGGAAAGCTTGTCGATACGCTCTATAAGCAAAAGAGAAATATCGTGCTCGCCAATTTCAAAACACCGGATACTATGATACTTAATTTTGATTCCATGATATCTACACAGATCAATGATGTGCATATCAATAATTATCCTGGTGAAAAAACACCCTTACTCAAGTGATCTATCATTGCTCGTTTCAATTTCACCTATATCAAAAAATCGGATTTGTTTGCAGCAGTCGATGCGTATGTCAAACAGAGGCTCTATGATAAGATGAAGGTTTTTGTGCTTGATCCTTCTTCTATCGTATTCTTCAAGGGTATGAAGCAGGAGACCTGACATATTTTCATCATTCCCACCAAAGTCGATATTAAGCAATATTATGACTTTACCAAAGATATCAATAATATAGTATCTGATATGAAAGAGCGTATTGTTTGAATGACTGAGGAAAAAGCTAGAGAGGTTATCTTCTCCTATCCTGAAATATCTTCTTTCACTATCACCATCAGACCGCCTCGGTATACTACGGTCTCTAAGTTGAAATCCAGGATTACTATCTGAGTGAATGGAAAATCTATCAAATAGTCTTTATCGAAAAAATGGCCGTATCTCCTACTTCTAGGCGATAAACCGGCCATTTTTTTTAATCTATTACTATCTATTTTTTATCTATAGGAGATAATATAATAGATTTAGAATGGTAAATCATCATTTGATTCTTCTTTTTTGCTGCTACTTCCTTTGCTTTCGCTTCCTGCTCATTGTTCCAATCTTCGTCCCGTTACACTATTGAAGTATCTTCCTGGTTGTGTCTTGGATTCGTTAACTCTCGTGTTGAGATATACCGTGATAAGGTCGCCTTTTTTTATTCCATTGAGCAGTTCAATCTTATCTTTGAAAAAATCTACTGCTAATCCTCCTTTGTATTCCCTGTCGCTTTCTTCTTCCAATACGATTGTTTGTTTTTCTAATGCATTTGCTCCGATTGTTTCTTTGGGTCAAATGAATTTTACGGTTCCTGTGTACTGCATGATATAGTAATAACGAATAAAACAAATGTAAATATTGACCAAAATCAATGAATGCTCTTCTTTGACTCGCGATAAACATTGACTAAAATGTTTACAATACATTCATCGTGGTCGGATTTTATTTTTTTATTTCTTTTTTTCAAGCATAACTCTGATAATCCATATTGCTATTCCCAAGCTCAACATAATATCTGCTCCGTTGAAGATGGGAAAATTAAAGAGTCCGATATCGATAAAATCCCTCACTCATCCGTAGACGAATCTGTCTATAAGATTCCCTGCCGTACCAGCAATCAATACTCCCCCTATCACCCAACTGATTTGTTTTTTGACAAATAATCGTATAAATCCTCCAATTCCGAGTATGCTTATACTTATGATGATGACATAGGGGAGGGGTAATGATCGTGATATCCCCTTATTCAATACCGGAAGCACCCATTGAATATCATCCCAATATCTCAGATTATAGAAAATATGTTTGGATGCCATATCCACCCCTATCAAACATATTGTTAGTATCCGAAGTTTGATATGTTTCATTTTTTGGCGATGTGAAGCTAAATATTTGGTGATATTTTTTTGCACCATATTTTTTTATTCCAGTTTATTTTCTCCTAGTTTCTTGTGGTTCTTTATCTATTTCTTGCTCTTGTTCCTTGTTTTTGAGTCTTGAGTCCTTTCTTTCCTTAAATCTGATTACTATCGGTGTACCCATAAATCCAAAAAATTTTCTTATTGTATTTTCAAGCCGTCTTTTGAAAGCAAAATTCGCTCTTTCCTTGTGATTTACAAAAGCGATAAATGTCGGCGCATTGATATCTATCTGGGTAATATACAGGATTTTGCATGTTTTATTTCTTGGAAATCTCGGCGGTCTGCTGATAAATTCCTTGCCTATACAATCGTTTAGTTGGCTAGTATCTATCCTTTTTTCTGCTTCTTTCTTGATTTTTCCCAGTACCTCAAATATTTCTTTGATTCCCTTTTTGGTTTTGGCTGATATCGGGAATACTTGGATATATTTTGCGAAATCCATCACTGCTGCGGTTTTTGCTATGAGCATTTTCTGCTGTTTGGCATCAAGCAGATCTATCTTGTTGACACAAAGTATCATAGGTAATGCAAGATTATTGATTTCTTCGATCAAGGTCATATCCCTGTGTGAGATTCCTTCTACTCCATCTACGAGAAATAAGACGATAGGCCTTTTAAATTTTAGCATCTCGAGTGTTTTATCGAATGCTATCTTCTCTATGCCGTGGATATCTCATTTCTTTCTGATTCCTGCTGTATCATAGACGACATATTTTTTTCTTTCCATCGAAAATTCCCCTATGATATAGTCGCGAGTCGTTCCTGGAATGCTTTCCACTTTGGAAACTGTCTTTTTCATTAAGGTGTTGAGTAGGGTTGATTTCCCTGCATTGGGTTTCCCTATGATAGCCATATGGATCCTATTATCATTTTCATCTCTAGCAGGTAGAGCTTCTACCTCACCCTCTTTGGGCATATCTTTTAATAGTGCTACGTTGAGTATTTTTATGATGAGGTCTTTTACTTCTACTAAGTTTTTCTGTTTTTTGGCGCTGATACCTAGTACATGCTCGAATCCTAAGGCATAATATTCGTTTACAGCCAGGTCATAATCTTTTTCTTTGTGCTTGATATCTATCTTATTCACGATGAGAATTGTCTTGCTCTTTTTGTGTTTTTCGATGATATAGGAATAAATATGCTGTTCTTTGGCGGTAATCCCCACGCTGTCATCGATCACAAAAAGAATTAGGTCAGAATGATCAATAATCTGTTTGATGAGAACCTCTTCTTCCTTGAAATCGAAAAGTCCCGGACTATCAAAAAACATGACCTTACCGATGTCGTCGATCAATGTCTCATGTTGGATAATGTCTCTGGTGGTTCCTGGAATATCTGTTACTATCGCTCTAAATTGTCCGATAAGCCTATTGAAGAGCGTAGATTTTCCGACATTGGTCGAACCCACTAATCCTATGTTCATAAAGAATTAATTAATGATGAAAAATGCAAAATTAATGATGAATGATGATGGAAATGTTCTTTTATGGACTATTGTTGTGTAGCTGTTCTTATAGAAAAGGTCTGAAAAATCAATGCTAATGCTTGCTTATATTTGATAAATGATTACTACTTCGTTGATATATACTGTTTTATATTGTAATTTTTTTCTTATCTAATGATACTTCATACGCCCGTTCTCCTCAAAGAAGTCTGCTCGTTCCTTGATCCGGAAAGTAAGCTTATCGTCGATTGTACCTTGGGGCATGGTGGGCATACAATGGCAATGCTTTGATTGGCTCCAAAGGCGAAACTGATTGGTTTCGATGTGGACGAATTGATGATGAACAAAGCAAAAATACACATTAAGACTAGGGAATTGGAATCAGGAATCACTATGATTGATAGGATTGAATTCATCAGGTGAAATTATGCTGATATCGTTGCTGTACTGAATGGTAGAAAAGCTGATTTTATCCTCAATGACTTGGGAGTTAATTTGGAACATTTCAAAGCTGTGGAACGTGGCTTTAGCATCAGAGGGGTTGCACCATTGGATATGAGATTTGATACTTCCAAATGACCAACTGCCGCTGATATCCTCAAAACTTATACGACAGACCAACTTGTACATATATTTGAACAATATGCAGATTTTTCTTCCCCCAAAGCGCTTGAACTCGCTCAACATATCGTTATTACGAGAAAAAACCAACCGATTATCACTACCCAAGATTTTAAGGCTATCTTGAATGTATGTGGGCTTGGAGATAAGGCATGTACGGTGATATTTCAAGCATTAAGAATTGAAACAAATAAGGAGCTGGATAATCTCAAAATATTTCTTTCCCAGTTTCCAGAAACCCTCAATTCATCTTGAAGATGTATCATAATTACCTATCATAGTATCGAAGATAGGTTGGTCAAGCAAGCATTCAACACTCTGGTCGCTACATGAGATTATAGATTAGTCACCAAAAAACCTGTTATGCCAAATTATAAGGAAGTTGCAATCAATAGAGCTGCAAGAAGTGCTAAGATGAGGATAATAGAAAGACAGAAATAGATAAAAGCTCGCTTTGCTCGCGACAAACATTGATAAAAGCTTCGCGCTAAAAAATTGACAAAAAATAGTTATGGTATTTTTTTACCCTTTATTTACTTAGTTTTGAAGTATGAGAACATTTGCTTTCATTCCGGGTCAGGTAAATAAGGTATATACCTGAATCGTCACCAGATATAGGCATTATGATGGTGTCCGAGAACTTTTCAAGGTCGGAGGACTATCGTTATTTTTTTTCGTTTGTGCCTTTTTCTATCTCTATTTCGTTAATCTTTCTTCTACTCGCGGATATTTTCTTAAACAGGCAGATCAAAATATGGTAGCAATTAATTTTAAATATGAAATTCTCAAAACTAAGCTGCTCGATTACAAACAACAGAATTGGGATGCTGTCCAATCCACTACGTTCAAAAGAGATGTAGTCGATGTGAGTGCGGAAATTGTTGAACTACCCTTAAATATCCAATTATGATTTCTTTCTTCACAGCAACCGGTCAACTAATCATATGTTCTTTCACTATCTACCCCCTCACATATGATTCACCCCAATATCAAACAGAATATAGAGCTTTTGCAATGATTCTATAGGTTTTTGCATATCTGAAAATTCCTAGAAAAATATATTAGATCTCATGATATCTCTCCTCAAGCAGAAGATTTTCCTGTCCATACCTGAGATAAGAAAAAATTTGTCATGAAATGATCCATCGTTAAGAAGATATTGTCCGAGATATATTTGCATCCTGATAAAAAAAATATTTTCTGATATATGGTGGAGATCAATGCGTTCAAAGGGATTTTTTCTATCACTAGAGAGATGCTAGAGACACAAGTTGATTTTCAGTTATTTCTGCGTCATAGATTGAAAGAACAGTATGATACATTTGAGCAGATTATTAGATTTTTGAGGAATGCACTCAATCATATCGAAACAGCTGATGTAAAGATTACCTTGGATAATTTTATCAAACAAAAAGATTATCTTTCGAAAGAAAAACATATTTCCAAGATAGTTTTGGATATCAAATATGCCGATTATTTCATCGAACGGACAGGAAGCAAAGAGTATGGTTTGGATATAACTATAGATTTTCGTTCGCTCAAGGCGGGACAGAAGATATTTGATATTATCCCTTTGCACCAAACGTATTTGCTCGCCGAATTTTGCTTTAACCTTTCGGAGATTTATAGGGGTGTTGTGCAGAGAGCAGCAAAAAAAACATATCCGAGATCATCTAAACGCAATTAATCACACAACCCTATCTCATTATTTTTTGTAGCTACTATATATAGTATAAAAAAAATCCCCTAGGGGATTTTTTCTGTTACTATACTTTCTTGCTTTTTTTCTTTTCAGCTATCTTTATTGCCTTATCCATGAAGAGTATACCATCTAGGTGGTCTATCTCGTGCTGGATGATTACTGCGTTAAATTCCTTATATTTCTTGGTCTGTTTTTTTCCTTTTAGATCCAAGAATTCTACAGTGATGCCATGATGTCTCTTTACCATACCTGTAGAGTTTGGTAGTGAAATACATGCTTCTTCCCAGAGAATAATCTCTTTTGATTTTTCTATAATTTTGGGGTTTATCATAATTGTCTCCCCCAAAAATCTATCTTTGGTCTTTTTCTTCTCTCGCTGGCTGGTAGCTATGACTCTGATATTCTCACCGACTTGTGGAGCGGCCAATCCAACCCCTTTGTTCTGATACATCTGAACGATTAATTTGTGACAGAATACAATCAAATCCTGGGTAATCTCTTGGATTTCTTCTGAAATATTTCTTAGGATAGGATTATTCATTCCTGTCTGAATGCGTTTGACGGGATAACTCATGATTTAATTACTGATTAAATATTTGCCCGATTAGGGGTAGTGGATAACAAATCATTGATAATTAATCCGTATCTTAATTCAATGTCTTTTGTCTTGCTTAGGCCTCAAAACCACCCTTTCATTTATTCCTTGAAAATCTTCAGCAAATAATTACCATTTCCTACTGTAGTATTCAATCACGTACGAAAAACCCTTTGGGAATCTGTGGAGAGATGGCAGAGTGGTTGAATGCAGCTGCCTTGAAAGCAGCCGTTCGGGCAACCGGACCGTGGGTTCAAATCCCACTCTCTCCGCCATTTATCATTCTTACCATCTATGATAAAATTTAATCGTATAAATTACTTTAAGTTTTTTTTATCATTATGTTTTATTATTCTTTTTATTTTTGTCATTGCGAATGCTGCTCTCTTTGAAAATAACCAGCTGAATCTTGCTATAAATTCTAGCTTTATTCAAGGTGATGAAGGAGTCTCTTATGATATCAATCTAGATACTATCAATCTGGGTATAAATACTACCACTAACGGTATTATTCAATATACTGTTCAGACCTGAGATACTTTACTCAAAATAGCGGGTGTTTTCTGAACGACAGTATCCAGTATCCAAAATGAGAACAAAATCAATAATATAAATGTTTTACCTTGACAGGTGCTTAAGGTTTCTAACCAGGTCGATGGTATCGTCTATACGATCAAGGACAAGACCAATGTTGTCGTTTTTGCTAATATGTATAAACTCAATCCTCAGGATTTGATGACCCTAAACTACGTTCAGGATGAGACCGAAATATTCTCTCCATGACAGGAAGTCTTTATAAATATCACCAAGGAAAAGGCGATAGAACTCTGATTGCTTCAAGCACCTCCACCTATAGAGATTATTCCTAAATCTACTATCACGTATAGACCTACTATTAATAAGTCTGGTAAAGTACCGCCAAAATCCCAAATTAAAAAAAGTGCTCCCATCGTCTTGGATGATACCTCTGAAGATACTTCTGATGCGAGAGGTACTATTATCTCCCAATGGACGTATACCAAAAAAATTAAAAATGGATTTTATGCATGATATTGTACCTGGTATGCCGCTATTATCAGTCCAAATATCTTCCCATATACCGATGAATTAACACAAGATAGACCATTTGGTGGTGATGCACGGGAATGGTGTGGCAATGCAAAAAGGGCTGGATATAGAGTCGGTAGTAAACCTTCCGTAGGTGCATTGATTGTTTATAGTAAGTTAAGATCAAGTGCAGGCCATGTCGGAAAGGTTATCAATTATTATCCAGATAGTGGCAAAATGATTATCAGAGATATGAATTATCTAGGGAAATTTGTCGTCACTGAACGTTGGGAAGATGCCGATAATGGTAAGATAAGCTGTTATATCTATGGAAAATAACAATACCTATAAGCGTGTAAGTGAAAAACATGAATCCCAAAGCTTGAAGCCGTAATAAAGTTTGAGTTATCCGTTGAAAATCTATCATATATTTTTATAAGAGGTCTACTGTGCTATGTGCAGCAGACTTTTTTTTACTCTTAGTATATCCTTATGAGTTATTTTACCCAGAAAAGGCTCTACTCTCCTAATTTCTGATCAAGATCATATCCTCATTCTTCGTCCAATCACTATGGGCAGCCCAATAGGAAAAAGAAAGTACTTTTCCGATTGCTTGCGATATTTGCGCTTTTTGTTGTGGTCTTCGGATTCTGGTTCACGAGGAATATCCTTATTGGATTGCCGGATGTTAGCAAAATCAATGATATGATATTTAATGAAGCGACGCTCATAGAAGATAGAAATTGAGAGGTCTTATATAAATTATTCGAAGAGAATAGAGAATATGTTTCGTATTCAGGAATATCTTTGCATATGATCAATGCAATCGTAGCCCTCGAAGATCAACGTTATCGGGAACATAATGGTTTAGATGCTATGGGTATGCTTAGGGCAGCTATCAGCGCTGTTATCAATCCAGGGGCAAGAGTCCAGTGAGCATCAACTATTCCTCAACAGCTCATCAGGAATCTCTTATTGACCAAAGACAGAAAGATTACCAGAAAAATTAAAGAACTCCTTCTTACGAGTAAACTCAGTGGTGTCCTTGAAAAAATGATTCGTAAGGAAAATAAGAATCTCTCTTCCGCTCAGCTTCGTAAGGAAATGAAGGATAGAACGCTCGAACTTTATCTCAATTATATCTCATTTTGAAATAATGCATATGGAATCGAGGCTGCTTCTAAGACCTATTTTGATAAGTCTGCAAAGGATCTCACTGTGCTTGAGGCATCTATTCTCGCATCTATCCCCAAAGGACCTAGCTTATATAATCCCTATAAAAATAGGGAACTTGTTGTAGGATCCTTTACGGTCAAAGATAGATATAGTAATCCTGTCCTCTTTTCTGGGGATGTCCAAAAAATTGTCACTGATAAATTTTCTCAGATTCTTAATGTTGCAGATCTCTCCAATAAAAAGAGCAGTAATGCTGTCGTTAAATTTATCAATGGGATATGATCGTTTTCTATAACTATTTCATGAACGACCCTTGATGTAAAATATGTTAATGGAAGAAAAGATATTGCATTAAATAGAATGTATGAAGACGGATATATCACTGAACAAGAACTTAAGGATGCTGTCCTCCAGGGTATCGATTATGTATTCCGCAAAAATTCCTTCCCTATCAAAGCTCCTCATTTTGTCCAATGGGTGATTGAAGAATTAGAAAAGACGTATGGAACTGGTACTTTGAATAAATGATGATTCATCGTCAAAACGACCCTTGATACTAAAATCCAACAAGTAGCTGAGGAGGCTATCCTTGCAAATAATCCTATGCTCCAAGATAATGGAGCCAATAATAGCTCTATGATTTATCTTGATAGTAAGAATGGAGATGTTCTTGCTTATGTAGGGTCTATCGATTATTTTAATACTACTATCAAAGGACAGAACGATATGGTCAGAAGACCTAGGCAAACATGATCTTCCATCAAGCCGTTTATCTATGCTTTGGCATTGGAGAAGCTTCCCTTGACGCTCGATACTCCGATATTTGATATTCCATTCAAGATCTGAGCCGATCAACCAAATAATGCTGATGATAAATTCGAAGGCATGCTTCCTCTCAAGAAAGCGCTTGGACATAGTAGGAATATCCCTGCCGCCAAAGTCATCACTGCTCTTGGAGGTGAGGTTGTCGCTAAGCCGTTTCTCAAAAGTCTTGGGCTTAGCTGAATCTCAGATAATGTAGAATATGGATATCCTCTTGCTTTGGGAGCCGCTGAAGTCACTATGCTCGAATTTGCCAATGCATATACACATCTTACTACTTCTACTCCGGCAGTTATTAATCCGATTCTGGAGATTAGGTCAAGAGATGGATCTCTCCTGTATCAGAAAACCGGACAACACCTTCAGGCGCAAGTCATCAAGCCTGGTATTATTTCCCTTATTTGGAAGATACTCTCCGATCCTGCCAATAGGATACCATGATGGGAAAATAAATTCACCGTTTCTGGACTCAAATATGCGCTCAAGACCGGAACATCGAATGCTAAGACCGATAAGGGTAATCGTCCAAGGGATTGATGGTTGGCAGCATATACACCGAGCAAGGTTATGATTTTCCGAGCAGGTAATGCTGATGGAACCCCTATGAATAAAAATGCCTTTTGATGAACTATCCATGCCGCTCCTGTCAAACAGATATTCTCTCGATTAATGAAAAATAATTATATCGCTAATGAAACTATCCCTGAGGTAGATCTCACTGCTGTCTCTATCTCCAAAATTTCCGGAAAAGCTGCCGGCGCTTCCACCCCTGCAGACCTTACCATCAGTACGGTAAAATTCAAGGATTCTCCAGGTTTAGCTCCAGATGATTGAGTCAGCCCTATCACCTTCGATGGTATCTGTAATGGTGCTGTCAGTCCATATACGCTTCCTGGTGATGTGAAGAATGGTTACTTTATCACTCCTGTTACATTCATGCCTAATGGTATGGATCTTGAAGAGATTACTCAGCGATGGAAGGATTCTACTGCCTTTATGTCAGGAGGAGTTCCTGTTGTTCCTGTATCTTGAAAAGTTACCTATACATTCAATAATATTTTTGTCCAGACTCCTGTCCAGATGTGTCCAGGTAGAGAAGAAAGACCTGATACTAATATCCAGGTCCATCTCACTTCTCCTAGCAATACTACCACCATCTGATCATCATTTACCATCTCTTACAGTGTCAATGGTCCAAAAAACATTAGAAGAGTTCTCGTCTTCTTAGATAAACAACAGATCTGAATGTTCGAATATCCTCTTGGAGATACCAAGAGTATCACGGATACCAAACAAATCACCATTACCTGAACAGGATTCAAGAATGGTACGTATGCTTTGGATCTCGTAGCATTTGATTTTGCCGGTTTCTCCAATAAGACCAGTATATCCGTTATTTATGCTGCTGGTGCTTCCAACACTCCTGTTATTCCTGCAGCGGATACTTCAGCGCCAAAAATTGTGATATCTGCGATCAAAGTCAGTAAAAATGCGGATGGAACCTTTACAGTTATTTTGCCGTTGGATGATGCTTCCAATATAACAGGTAACATCACCAGAAATGGTGTCCAGTTGTATCAATTTGGTAAAGGAGCCAAGACTGCCGATTTCGGTATCGATGTATTAGGTCCTATTGTTGTAACGGCTACAGATACTGCTGGTAATGTCCTTAATCAAACTATTGATCTTAGTGTATATCTTGCTCATTAAAAACTAATATATCTGATTATAAAAAAAGAGGCGATTGTCTCTTTTTTTCTTGTTTTCTTTATTTGCTAGGGATATGACAGACAACGTTTGCTGCTGGTGCGATGTCCGCTTATAGGCGGATAGTGTATAGCAGATGTTAGATGACCGAGGCAATCCGAGGGTATGTATCCTCAATTTGGATTGACTCAACCGCTATATCGCAGGAGCCCATCTAAAATATAGTTACCAACCAAATAAGTCTCTTGTCCACGAAAGTGGGGAAATATAATGAAGAATTATTGTATTGGTAACTACATATGCTTCAATCAAAAATTAAATTGGATTTTTGAAGGAGCATATGAGAAAAATTAAATTAAAATTATTCTTCTTCATAATAATAGCTGTAATCAATCCCTTTCATAAAAATATCTCTATCATGTATCTTGTCAGTCAATGCACCTTTTATCAAATGTTTGATTTTTGCATCATTTCTTACGCTCTCTATCATAGCATTCAAATAGTCAGCTTTGCTTATTTGACTCCAATCTACACATTTTTTAAGTCTTTTTCTCAAGATGAGATCAAGCCAGATTCTTGTAGTTCTCCCATTTCCTTCCATAAATGGATGAGCTATATTGGTCTCTACGTATTTTTTTATGATGTCGTCAAAGGTTTGTTCAGACATATGTTCAATATCAATCAATGTTTTTTCCAAAAATTCTGCATTTGTAAATTTAAATCATCATTTTGAGATATTTTTTTGTCTGATTTTTCACGCAAAATCATATAAACCACCAAAGAGATATGCGTGTATTTGTTTCAATCCTTTGGCTGTACCTATTTCAAGTTTACTTATTAAATTGCTTTCAAACAATGTGTAAGCTTTTTTCTTGCTCTGTCCATCGATACTATTATCGCTATACGTAAACCAATCAAGAAATTTCATAGAGTTTTTATTTGGGAGGATTTTTACTAGTTTGATAATATTATCTTGAGATAAACAGTCAGTAACATAATTTTTCCCATCGGAAGACATTAACTTCAGTTGTCCTATTTTTGAGGACAACTCATTTTTATCCTTTTTTAACTTGGTTTTGAGATCGTTCCAATATTTTCTCGGACGAGGACTATCAGTGATTGCTGAGACAACATCCACGACAGAAAACCACCATTTGGAATTTTCTTCATCCCAAATAGCTCTGACTTCTTTGTTGTCATAGAATCTGATAGAAATTTTGTGGTGCATGATGTTTTTTTATATAAAAGCATTATCATCTTTCAATTTTAGCTATCATAGAATTGGTGATTTTGTAGGTTATCATTGGCGTGATATGTAAGGTAAATATACAGCTCAAGTATACTTCTTTTTATCTCATTTTCAACTTTATTCTCAAGTGTTTTGTTTTGATTGATCTCAAAAAATGAAAACTGGCTCATCAGGATATTGGTCAGATGCAGATGTATGTAAACTACTATGATAGAAAAATAAAAAAATCTGATGAAAATCCGACTA
>Ga0194044_10000542_pt1 | contig 18748 bp, 18 predicted proteins | sample JunL4417m_MetaG_FD_155460 | JGI IMG/M metagenome (GOLD analysis project Ga0194044, IMG submission 155460) | Anoxic zone freshwater microbial communities from boreal shield lake in IISD Experimental Lakes Area, Ontario, Canada - Jun2016-L442-17m | ecosystem: Environmental > Aquatic > Freshwater...
GTATAGCCGCCGCCCACGAAGCCGGTCATGCCGTGCTACACGCTGTGCAAAGCAATCCGCCCTGGTGCGTGTGGATTAAGTACTACCCCATGGGCGGCGGCTATACCGGTTCTACCGATTTTCACCCCGATGCGCCCGGCATTTATATCAAGCCCGTGGAGGAGCCTGACGCGGCCATTAACCGCGCCTGTTCCACCGTGGCCGGATGGGCGGCGGAATATCTGTTTGAAAAAGCCGGGCTGAAAATGGGCAGTTCTATCGACGAACTGACGGTTGCGGGGAATCTGACGCGGGCGGCAGCGATGGGAATGGGCTGCAATGCCGAGAATCTTTGGATGAGCGTAATCGGCGCAACGATGTACGTTCTGCAACGTGAAGCCGTTGCGGTCAGGGCGATCCAGCGACTATTGCTCAGAGAGAATCGAATACGTGGCCCTAAGCTGGCCGGGCTGCTCTCTGCTGTTGAGAAGCGGGATATGGCAGCGCTGGTGCTGACCGGCCCACAGCGTGACGCGATGGAGGTGCAGGTATGAGCGCCGCGATCCTTGAACGACGGCATTTCACCATCACCCGCGCCAGCGAATACTTCACTCTGGACGGTTTGCAAAAGGAAACCGGTCAACCGCCTAACCAGTTTCGGCACATGGCGTTAAAGGAATTGGTGGACAACGCCTTGGATGCCGCCGAAAGCGCCGGTCATGCGCCTGACGTGCAAGTGGAGTTTGTTGAAACGGATAACGGCTTGACCTTGACCCTTGCCGATAACGGGCATGGCATACCTCCCGGTGTGGTCGAGCGCATTCTTGGCGATTTTTCAGCAAGCACGAGCGATAAAGCGGGTTATCGCTCCCCGATGCGCGGCGCTCAAGGCAATGCGCTCAAGACCGTGATCGGAATGCCGGTGGCGCTTGGATCGGATCGAAGCCGCTTGGTGATAGCTGCCGCTGGTGTTCAGCACGATATTGAAGTTTGGGTCAGCCCCGCCGGTGACGTGCGGCATACCCACGATCAAACCCCCGCTGAAACCCAAGGAACCCGGATCACCATCATGATTCCCGGTTCGTTGAAGTGCTATTACTGGAACCCGGCCCGCTGGCTGGCCGGATTTGGCCTATTCAACCCTCACGCCCGGTTACAAATCCGAAAAATTGCGCCGATTTGGGAAAGCCCAGACGAAAATGAACGCCCTGACCCAGCATTAGGGTCGTTTTCGGATTTGTCACTGGTTCCCACCGTGGCATTTCCTGGCACCGGCTGGCGTAAATTTCTCCCCACCGACCCGACTCCCGCCCACTGGTACACACCCGATGAGTTTGCCCGACTGGTTCATCGCGTTGCGGGTCAGGAACCCGATCAACCTTTGGGGCATTTCATCCAAGAGTTCAAAGGCACATCCCGCAACTGGCGCAAGATTCAACAGGCCGTTTCAGCCAAAACGATAGGGCAACTGGCTGATTCAGCAACTGCCATTACCGCGCTGCACACGGCGCTGCTGACGACCAATCCTACACCGCGCCCCGAGGTGCTAGGTCGCGTCGGCCCCGATCATTTCCGGCAACGGCTGGATGAGCAATTCAAGATCATTGGTGACCGCTATTGGTACAAGCATCAATGGGGGATTGTCGATGGAATGCCGTATCTAATCGAGTCGGCGATTGCTGAAACGGAACGCCCTGGCGATATTTTCTATGGTCTAAATTATTCCGTGCCCTTTTCCGATCCGTTATCCACAACCACCTTGATCTATGACGGACAAGAGCACCTAGAGAATCACGGGCTGACCGCATTTCTAAAAGATGCGGGTGTTTTTAGCGGTACCCGCTACGGAAGAACAATCAATACCGCCGCCGCGATCCATCTGGTCATGCCGCTGTTGCCGACATTGGATCGTGGCAAAAGCCGACTGGAAATATCTGCAACCCTTGCTGCTGTCATCGCCGAAACGATTGGCATCGCCGCCAAGGTGCTGACCAAAGAAGCTATCGCCTGTCGCAAAAAACAGGAACAACACGAACGCGCCGCCCGTGAACAAAGCTGGGAGCGAGTAAGCGCCCACAACAAAGAGCAGGTGCGGCTGCAAAAGGAAATTGAAGCGCAAGCTGATCGGGAGGATCGGGAAGAGCAACGCCAGTTGCGTCAAAAGGTACGGGAAGCGGAGCAAGCCAAGCGCCAAGAGCGTGGCGAAAAGCCAACCAAGCGCGATGCTGTTTTTAGCCTGTTGCTGCCGACCTACTTAGCTGAGACTGAAAACGAAGTGTTGCGGATTAGTTGCCGTGATTTGTTTTATGCCGTGCGCCCGATTTTTCAAGCCCTTGATGTTAGACCCAGTAAAGACGGAAATGGCGATGAAAGCACTGATCTCAATTTTGGCTATTTCAGTCAGTGCGTTGCGGTTTTTCGCAAAGAGCAGAACCCGCTCACTCAACTGGACTATAAAGCGCGTGGCACTCTTTACGAAGCGCATAGCGGGCGCGAAATCCCCATCGGCGATAAGGAATTACGCAACTATGTTTTGCCCAAAAATGAATACGCCGGAATCCTGTTTATTGAAAAAGAAGGTGTATGGGAGACGCTGAAAGAAACGGGTGGGATTGAACTGGCAAAAAAACATGATTTAATCGTAGTCAGTTGCGTTGGATACGCCAATGAAGCAGCCCGTCGTTTACTGGCGAAAGCAGGAAATGAAGCGGGCTGGAAAATCTTTGTTTGGCATGACGCCGATCCGTATGGCTACAACATCTGCCGGACGGCAGGCGAAGCCACAGAGCGGATGCCGGATCATCATGTGGACGTGATCGACATCGGGCTGCGGCTGGAGGAAGGTCTGGCAAGGGGATTGCCGACCGAAACCTTTACTCGAAAAAACGCATTGCCTGAAGGTATCTTGCTGGATCTGACCGATAAGGAGTTTGAGTTATTCACTGGCGACGAATACCGGATTAAAAATCAGCAAGGAAAAGAGCGGCGCGAGTGGCGCAACTGCCAACGGATCGAAATCAACGCGATCAAGGTGCGGGATCGTGTTGCATTTCTTGAGTCAAAAATAGCGCCTGCATTCCAAGCTAAGCCCACCGCTCCAGGAGAAGCACCCACAGCGGAACCCCGCCCGCCGATTGAGACCATCCGCGCCAATGCTGATGCGTTACTCGCCCGCGTTATCGGCGATCAAATCCGTGCTGCTATTGCTGAACGTATAGACTTTGACGCCATTGCTGAACTGGCGAAAAACGGAGTTCGGACACCGCCGATTGATGATGTTGATCTGCAAGCCGCACTCGATGCGGATGCTGCCGCACCTTGGCGGGATGTGGTCCGGCAATATGCGAATGAGGCGATAGACGAATGCCTGATTAGCACCGTAAATCATGCTGTAAACGCGGCGATAGTGACCACGCTCCGCAACGTGCCGGGGAGCGCCCAATGACCGCCCCGAAGAAAAAAGTAGCCCCGGCATTCAAACAACTACCGCCCCGCGTCAGTGTTCATGTTTCCTGCGGCCCCGGCGAGGATCAGCGGCCCAAACTGGCTGAACTCATCGCCGCCCCGGAAATGGCGGCGCTGCGGGTGGTCCGCGCTGCCGAAGGCGATAAAGGGTTTGGCGCTGACCTGGATATGCCGTCGCTGCTCGACCGGCTGCGGACTCAAGCCAGTGCGGTTAATTCCGGCGAGATGCAGCAGGTCGAAGCAATGCTGATGAATCAGGCCACCGCCCTGCAAAGCCTGTTCGCCCGGTTGGTTGAATACGGGATGCGTTCGGAACTACTCAATCACCTCGATACTTACTTGCGGTTGGGACTTCGGGCACAGGCGCAATGCAGCCGCACCCTGGAGGCCCTAGCGGCGATCAAGAGTCCGCCTGTGGTTTTCACCAAGACCGCCAATATCGCCCACCAACAACAGATCAATAACGGCGCGGTGGCTGGCGGATTCTCGCCAGCGCGAGAAAGTGAAATCCCGCCAAGTAAACTTTTGGAGTGCGTACCCGATGAACGGCTGGACTTTGGAACGCAGGCAACGGCAGGCGGAATTGATCCGCAACTGGCAACCTTGGAACCGGTCAACCGGCCCCAAGTCGCCAGAGGGTAAAGCCACGGTGGCCCGCAATTCGTACAAGGGCGCAGTACGTCAGCAACTACGGGAAGTGGCGCGAGTGTTACGCCAGTACGAGCAAGTATTACAAAGGTAAAAGATATGTCCAAGTATTCTGACCCACCAATCTCAATAAATCCGAGGCCAACCTACGCGGATTTATTTCGCGATTCGTTGGGAAATCCGCTTTCCGCATTACAAATGACGGAACTGCGTAACTCATTGCCGCTTATTGTGCCGATGCCATCAGTAACGAATCCACCGTCAGTACCCTCTGATCCATCTGCCTCCATCGAATGGCCTGCTGACTACGGCAAGAACAATAAGTTGGTTTCCCGTGAACGTGCGGAGGAATTGAGGAAACTCCTCAAAGCCAAACTCAATCAACTAAATTGAACAGGAAGGACAGTTTCTTAATCAACTTAGGCTTGTAGTAGTATCTAACCCATGCGGCCTATACTGGAATGATTAACACTACGGTAGAAATCCCCTATGATCGGCACCGGCCTATACACCATCGGCGAAATTGCCACTTTTACCCACATTCCAGCCCTGCAAGTGCGGCGCTGGTTGCGCGGGTATCGGACGGGCCACCGGACTTATCCGCCGTTGTGGGCGTCTGAATTGAGCGATAGTCCGTTACCGGAGGCTCTAGGATTCCATGATTTGCTAGAGGTGCGAGTCGTTCATGCTTTCCGCCGCTATGGCGTCAGTCTCGACACGATCCGCCGCGCCTGTCAGCACGCTCGCGAGTATTTCCAGCAGTCCTATCCGTTGACGTGTCGACGATTTTTGACCGATGGCCGCACGGTATTCGCAGAAATCTTGGAGCAGACGGGCGAAGCGGAAGATACCCGGCTGCTGGATATGGTGCAAAAGCAGTATGTCTTTGAAAAAGTGATGCGTCCTTCGTTGCGGGCCGGTATTGAATATGACCTCCGAGGCAACGCCCAACGCTGGTTTCCAGTAGAGCGTACCCAGCGCATTGTGCTGGATCCCGCCCGCAATTTCGGCAAACCGATCCTGACCGAGTCCGGGGTGCCGACCGAAACTCTGTTTGCAGCTTATCGGGTAGAAGCCGCCAGTCGGCGAGTCGCCGCCATCTATGCGCTACCGATTCCCGATGTCGAAGCGGCCATCCGTTATGAACAGCAGTTAAACCCACAGCGGTTGGCCGCTTGAAGTGTTTACTGGACAACAATCTGCCACCGGCTTTGGCTAAGGCTCTGGATACGCTTTCCGCCCAGCAGTTTGCTGATCTGGAACAAGTCATCGCCTTGCGCGAAAAGTTTCCACCCGATACCGCTGATATCACTTGGATTCAGGCACTGGGTCAGGAAGGGGGCTGGTTCGTACTATCCGCTGATCAATTTCGCAAACATGGCAATTTAGAGCGTAAAGCCTTGCGCCAAAGCAAGCTGATCGTGTTTTGTCTCAGCAAGCAATGGTCTGATCAGCCTTATTGGGAAAAATCCGCGCATTTGCTGCGTTGGTGGCCGCATATTGTGGAGCAAGCTCAACGCTTTCAGGGCGGTGCTGCATTTCGAGTCCCTTGGCGGTTAAATGCGGGCAAACCAAAGTTTGAGCAAATCCCGCTTTAGCGGCGCTTGGGTATATGAGTCTTTCACCGAGATTCAGTCGCCGCCGCCAGTACCTAACCCATTTCCCGCTATTTTTGACCTTTGCCGCCTCAACTCATGGAAACCATTCTGTTCATCGGCGGGCAGGCTGCCGGCAAGTCCACGTTCTATCAGCAGCGCTTCCGGGATACTCATCTGCGGATCAACCTGGATATGTTGCGGACCCGCCATCGGGAGACCATCCTGCTGGAGACTTGTCTGCAAATGAAACAGCCGTTTGTCGTGGACAATACCAATCCGACCCGGCAAGACCGGCAACGCTATATTCCAGCGGCTAAATCTGCCGGGTTCCAAGTGATCGGCTATTACTTTGCGCTTCGGCTGGAAATCGCTTTACACCGCAACGCCCAACGCGAGGGTCAGCAGCGTGTTCCTGAAAAAGGCGTGTTGGCTACATACCGGCGATTGCAACGGCCAGCGCGGTCAGAAGGGTTTGACAGGCTTTATGTGGTCCGCCCGGTCGGTGATGAGCAATTTACGGTGGAGGAATGGCGCGATGCAGTTTGATGTGCTGGATCAGCGAATGCGGGTATTTGAGACTGCGCATGATCACTGTGCGTTGCCCGGCCTGTATTTGGTGGCTCGGCTGGATGGGCGTGGTTTCACCCATTTGACACGGGAACGCCAACAGTTTACCGCGCCGTTTGATGAACAGTTCCGGGATTTAATGATTGCCACCGTCAGTCACTTGATGGACTGTGGGTTTCGGGTGGTGTACGGCTATACCCAGAGTGATGAGATTTCTCTGCTATTCCATCCTGATGAGGACGGCTTCGGGCGCAAGCTGCGTAAATGGCTGTCAATCTTGGCTGGGGAGGCCAGCGCGTGTTTCGCCTTAAAATTGGGTGCGGTGGCCTGCTTTGATTGCCGAGTTTCTCAGTTGCCCACATTGGGAAATGTGGTGGATTACTTTCGCTGGCGCGGTGAAGACGCTCACCGCAATGCGCTTAATGCCCATTGTTATTGGACGTTGCGGCACATGAATCAGGATGCCCAAACCGCAACGCGGGCGTTGCTTAGTTTATCCTTGGCCGAAAAAAACGAATTGCTATTCCAGCATGGAATTAATTTTAACGAACTACCCGCTTGGCAGAAGCGCGGAATGGGCGTGTATTGGGAAAACTATGCAAAGGTTGGCCATGATCCCCGCAGTGGAGAAACCATGACCGCGACCAGACGGCGCTTGGCCATCGATTTAGAATTGCCTCGGGGGGAAGCGTATGACGAACTGATTGAGCGGCTGTTGATTCCGTCTTCTTTCAGATTTGCCCTTCCAACATAGCGTGTAATCTTTATCTTTTCAGCCAAGATGTTAATTCTTGTAAAATCTCAGTTGCTTCTTTTGGCGTTAACTGCCAGCGAATAACTGCCCGAGTCAGCCCGACAAGAAGCGAGTCAGGCCATGAACGCCCCGCCCACGGCATCCGCCGCAGGGCCGCCCATGCCGGCCACGGGTTCCCGCGACTGGACCTACCCGGAACCGCCCGATCCGTCCCATGACGGCCCGGAACCGTGCGACACCCCCGCGATTTACCGTGTGGAGACCGTGAAATGACCGCCCGCGTCCTAAACTTCCCGTCCCGCCGCCCCAAGCCCAAGGCCACGATTCAAGCCGCAGTGGTTTCCAGCACGATCCATAACACCGCCGATGGCCCGTTGTTGGAAATCACCTTGACCCCCCGGCTGGCGGACGTGCCGCCTTTGGAACGCCGGAAGCTGGTCGAGGTGCTGCATCGCGGTCAGCCCCTGACCGTTAGCCTCGGTGGCGAGGTCCCGATCCCGCGTCCGAGGCCGATCCGGAAAACACCCGGAGAGGGGTCAGGAGGCGACGATGTGGCGTAGGGATGGTTGGGTAGCAGGTTGGGCGATTGAACGCGCCAGCGACCGTCTCTGGCGGTTTGAGAGGCAGTCCGACACCAGCCTCGACCCTCGCCCTCCGGGCGCAGGCCGATGGTCAGCTTCACGCCCTGCTGCTGGCCGAGGGGATCACGCCGCGAGCGGTCTACCGGCCCGGCGAAGTGTGCCAGTTGCTCCGGATCAGCCCGACTACGTTGCGGCAATTCTGCGAGCTGGCCGAGCATCCGGCGGTGAAAAATGCCGATCCTCGCGCTCTGGATTCCTTTCTGGTCGGTTGCCATCACCGCATTTCCCACGCCGCACTGGTGGAATGACTGGTCAAAAACCAGAAGTTTCAGCGGGAAGGATGAATGTTTATGGATTCTAGTGTTGTAGGTGCGGTGTGGAACCACCGGTTTATGCTGTGCTACGTCCTGTGGTGAACCTCCCAAGCGGAAGCCTACTTTCATCGTCGGGGATGTCAAGACCTGACATGGTTGTTAGGCCCGTTGATTGGATGTTGGGTTTCCAAAAAGACAGCGCCACAACCACTCGGCGAACCCTTTCGGCTTAACTCCCGTGGCTACCTGAAACACGACGATTTTGCCCAACCAATAGGGAATATTTGGATCAATGGTATTAGTTCTAGCTCGCTTGCAAATTTGCATAATGAATTCGGTAAGAGCCGGTACTTCTCTCGGTTCATCACATGAACGGCAAAGCAGTGTCAGTAATCCAAATGCGGAAATGAATCGCTTGCCGTCCTCTGCTGCACATATCTCCGCAGCATATCCAATACACTGATAGCGCTGCTCTTCTGTCAGTTCTTCGTTAAGATCGCCGTGTGTGGAAAATGACGAAAAGCCAGAAGATATGATCGGATACCAATGCCACCGGTAACGGTCTTCAAAGAATTGCCTGAAACCCTCTCGGTTTATGGTCTTTGCGAAATCCTTTATTTCCTTGTGAAATAGAGGATCTCCCTCTGGGGCCGCTGTTGCCTCCATGCTGAAGCAGACAAAAAGATGATCGTTGTCCATAAGGTGATTTTTGGTGGCTAACGGGGCGCGTAGCGCCAACAAATGTTTGAATTCAACGGCTTGCGCAGCTTTTCGCGCAGGTTCGGTTGATTGCCGGGTTAGGATTCGTCTTCGTCATTTTCTTCTGCTTCGTCTTCCTTTGAAAATGCCACTTCCTCGAAATGTTCCTTCAGTTTATGCCATGACACCGCTTGATCGAAAACCTCCAGCGCCCGTTCACAAGCATTGATGTAATCCCACGGGGTGTCATATTCAGACCAAATGCCAAGCGATGGATAGGTTCCAAGGTCGTAGTCATGCCACATGATGTTAAGATTGCTGCCCGCTGGTGGATCACCGCACACAAACACGATGTATCGCTTTGCAAGCTCAAGACTTAAGACAATCCATTCTTTCTCATGAGGCATTTGCCCGGTACTGGTGCTACCGATGCTTTCCCACGACATAGCGAATCCTAACTGTTTTGTCGACCCCTAAAAGGTGCAAAGAAACGCACCATAGATGGGTACTTTTCGTTTGGTTATCATCTAACCGGTTGATTCTCTGGTGCCTGGCCCAATGAAACGCCCCCTAAACCAGCCAGCAAACACCCCCCGGCTACCGAGCATCCCGCGTTTCAAGCGACGCGGCACCTTCCACCAGAGTGTACGTCTGGAAATGCGGTTTTACGCTATCCCACCACGAAAAATAACCGCCATTTCCGCCCGCCCACAGTCTCCAGCCCATATTTCATTGACTAGATTCAAACAGTTTCCACCTCGTGTTCAATGATTCATGGCCCGCCGGGCGTCGTTGTTGGCAGAACGTCGTCGAGCCTGACTACGACCCCGGAAAAAGCCCTTAGAGACGATGATAGCCGCATAAAATGGGGAAAGTGGCAAAGGGCTGTCCCCTGTTATCCCTATAAAGCAGGTTGTTTAATCGGAACTATATCGGCGGTTCTGCAACACGAAAAGCGCGGGAAACTCGGACAAAAAACGGCGCTGTTTGCACGGCAGAAACAGGATCGAAAGAGGCGGCGCTACTACTATCGGTGCAGGAACAGCGTGGTTAAACATTGGTAATACTTGGCGATTCGTGCAAACAGGACGGAGCAGGGCGAGCTGAGGAAAAGGACGGGCTGGTGTCAGTACGATTGCCGACATTACTGAACTTTGCTGGCAAGGATGACACTGCTCGCCTTACCGCCAGCCCAAACCCCCTCGTGAAATATCTGCTACGCGCGATGCTTTCTCCGTTGCGGAGACCGTCGAACTAACGTCCATACCCGATAGCAGCATTTCCCACAAGGGGAAACCCATATTAGACCAGCACCGCCGCGCCACGTGCTACTGCTAGGTTTTAGCGGGCTTCGCGCAGACGTCCGAGACGTTCGGCGGTCACTGGGTAAAGAAAAGAAGCAAGGCGCTGCGTTATTCGGTGCCTGCCTTCACTGAGTCCGTCACCACAGGGCAGGGCGAGCGCCTCACTGCATTGCTGCAACCTGACGGGGTTTCTCGAAAAAACCCAACTGCGTTCAAGACCAGTGCGGATACCGCCGAAGCGGGGGCGCGTTCTGGCGCGGCTGGGAAATAGAACCCCTGCGGAATATCTGCTACGAACCTATGCCCTGGCTACTGCCAGTCCCGGCTCTAACGTCCGTACCCGACTTAGACAGCATTTCCCGCAGGGGGTAATACTCGCCGTCAATACCCGTGAGGTCGTGGCTGTTTCCAGTTCGACTCCCTGCCACGGGCGCCCGGCTTTTTGGCCTTGATCTCTCTAGTGTCCCGAATCGCACGGAACCTTGGTCAGAACCACCCCAGGAGTCATCAAGGCCACAGCTTGTTGGCCGTGGCGGCCTTGATTCTTCGGGTGTCCCGAATCGCACGGAACCTGCGTCGAACGCCCCCCGCTTCATCTCAAAGCGTCACGGTTTGAAACACCCACAGGACTACCGGAGAGTCTTGCGACCTACTCCGCCGTGTGCGGGCTTTGCTTCAACAGCAGACGTTCACGGGGGCTTAGCACAATCCAAGGATTCGTCTAAGCAATTACCCACTACGGTTAGCCCGCTATGTCTGCCTCCCCCCGGTGATGCAGGAGTCGCGACAGCCTCTCCTGCACCTACATTCAGCCCCGGACAGCCGCACTACGGGACTGATGGCGCGGGGGGATTGGATGTTGCTGAAAAACCCGTTGATCGTAGTGCGGGGAGAGCCACTCTACGGCCTACGCAACCCATCGCTTCGCGCACCCGCGATGAGTTGGGAGCGGGAGTTAAAACCCGATGCCGCTGGAGCGAGATATGGCGCGACCAGGGCTACACAAAGCGTCTTTACGCCTACACAAGACGTTTCGGGAGCGGGCTTCTTAAAACAACCCAATGCCACTGGTGTCGGCTCCGGTACGACCAGCGCTACGCAGAATGCCCCTACACCGACCCAAGGCATTCCGGCGGGCTTTGCTTCAACAAATGCCCGCTGCGTTCAATGGCTCCCTTGCGGGTATTGGTTATCCGTGCATTACCGGCCATTCGCAGTCAGTTTGTACACAACAGCCCGGCGCTCACGGAGGCGATACCCTGCCAGAGACAGTCCCCGCCAATACGTCCGAAACTGAGATTGCGCCGGGGTACTGCATTAGCCCCATCTTTTCAGGGGGCGGTAGCGCGTTTGTTGTCCTGCCCCAAGCCGCGCCGTCTACCGAACAAATTGACAGGAACGGACGATAGACCCATCTACAGCATACACCCGCAGGAACCATGAAGGCGATAAAGCCTTCCCGATCCGTACGTCCGAAAACACTGCTGGTGCTGCTGAATTCAGTAAGCGAGGCCATCCGGGAACAGGGCACGGCACACCTTGCGGCTGCGGGCAACCCAACGGCTATGACCTCGCTTGATCAATAACCCGGAACTCTCCATCTATGGATTATGCCGGGGGTACTAGCAAGACAGCCGGTATCGGGCATTGGCAACGTCTATTGCCAACCACCCACCTGCTACTGCCTCGCCCATCAACAACCCGGCGATCCTGGAACCGATGCTGGCAAAGCCAACCCCGATAATACGTCCGAATCTGCATTCACGCCGGGGTACTACAAAACCCCTGCGAAATATCCGCTACGAACCGATGCCCAGGCTGCGCCTGTCCAGGTTCCTACGTTCATACCCGATAGCGGCATTTCCCGCAGGGTTTTTGCTTACTACTCACCGCGAAGCCTTGATTCTTCTGCTGTCCCGATTTTCACAGAACTTTGGTCTAGCCCCGCAGCTTCATCTCAAGGCTTCGCGGTTTGAAACTCCTGCTGACGCGCCAGCAGGTACTACCATCGACCGGCTGGCATGGGCGCTAGGTCTGACACCGCCCAACTTTCCGGCAAGGATGACACAGCTAGCCTTGCCGCCAATCCAATTACAGCGCCGCACCGGCGTTGATGACACCTGCCGCATTTGCCGATAGGCCGCTAGCCACAGTGCGCCGTCGCGGTTTTTGCTTTGGTTCCACAGGTATCCCGAATTTCACGGAATCTTCGTCAAGCGACCCCAGTTCCATCCCAAAGCGCCGACTGTAGGAAAGCGCGAATCTCAATCAGCCGAAGCTCCCTAACGCGGTCTCGGGCTACAAGTCGGATTGGACCATAGTACAACAGCAGACCCAGGGAACTCAGGCATCTTGGGCCGTAGCGGACGGCATTACCGTCCGGGGTCCGGTTCCCACCGCTATATCCCTGTCAATCCGCTGCTGGTTTCACTGACAACATAAAACCCCGCAGGACTACCGGAGAGTCTTGCGACCTACTCCGCCGTGTGCAGGCGCTGGCTGGAGGGACAGCAGCCACCGAAACCAGGCGGTGATTCCCCTCATCATGTTGCGCCCGAAGGCGCTCACGCAGAAGCTGATTCTCCTGACGTACAGCCAGCAGTTTGCAAAAACAACCCGATGCAGCGAGTGTCGGCAACGGTACGACTCGCGCTACGCGAAATGCCCCTACACCGACCCAAAGCATTCCGGGAGCGGATTTCTTAAAACAACCCGGCAACTCGCCATCCCTGGATTGCGCCGGCCCCCGCAACGGGGTATCACCTGCTGAATGCAGACTAGCAGCGCAGCCTCGGTGCCTACGTCATGGGGTACTACACAGCCCGGTTAGGACTGAGGTCTGCTCTGCTAAAAAAATGCAGAGCGCTCGCCTCTCTCAACCCCGGACTACTACAGCATAACGCCCGCAGCCATCCAGAAGCCAAACCCGGTGTGGCGGGCGCTGTTGGAATCATGGGGGCGAAGTGGCCGCGACGAGTACGACAACCCTTACGGATATGCCCTACTCTGCTTCTACCACTTCGCCCATTGAAGCAAAGTGGCCGGATAGCAGGGAGCCACATCGCAAGCGACACGCCTCCCACCTTCTCCACTTCGCTATCCATTTTGTACCGCGCAGATGGTAACAGTTCAACACCGCACAGCCATTATTGTTGCTTGCCTATGCGCTGCCTATGCTTGCCTCAGTGAATAATCAGGGATTGCACGCTATGGCATTGCTCAATCTAACCGCTGCTGCACAGGCTGCGGGCGTAAACCGCTCCACGGTGGTTAGGGCGTTAAAAAACGGTCGGTTATCGGCTACCAACAATGAAACGGGTGAGCGGTGCATCGACACGGCAGAGCTTATGCGCGTGTTCGGCCCGCTCAAGGCCGCTGCACAGGCCAATGCACACCCTCTGCCTATGCAGGCCATAGGCGTTGATGCGCTGATTGAGGTGCTACAGGAACAGTTGCGCCACGCCACAGAGCGGGAACAACAGGGCAAGGAACGGGAATTGCGGTTACTGGCGATGTTGGAGATCGAGCAGGCGGCTCGCCGCGATATGGAGCAAAAGTTACTGCTCCCACCGGCGCGGCCACACTCTGCCCGGCTACTGATCCTGCTGTTCGGGTTTGCGTTTGCGTTTGCGTTACTGGCCTTGGTCATCACCCAATCAGCCAGTGGAAAAGCTATCATCCTATGATCATGCTATGGCGAGAATAGGCCCGCGAAGCAGGACAAAGTGCGCTTTGAACCTTTGCTCAACAAGTTCAAGTAGCCATTGCTGGCTGAATAGCGAAGCATTTAGTCACGGGAAAAATATGCTTATCACCCACGAACGCGAAAAGCTGATCAATGCGATCATCTATTTTGCTCGACACACTCAATACTTGGGCAAGATCAAACTGTTCAAGCTCCTCTATCTGCTTGACTTCGAGCATTTCCGCCAAACCGGGCAAAGCGTGACAGGATTGACTTATAGCGCTTGGAAATATGGCCCGGTGCCAGTAGCGCTTGCCCAAGAATGGGATGAACTGGAGCCTGACTTAGCGGCGGCTATTGCCATCCGGCCTGAGCAAGTCATCGACTACGAACGCCAAACGATTGCAGCCCTTATCGAATTCGACGACAGCCATTTTTCCAAGCGTGAATTGCGAATTATGGCCGAATTGGTAAGCCAGTACGGGAAAGAATATTCGCCGAAAATGATTGATGTCACTCACACTGAGAATGGCGCTTGGATCAAGGTCTGGAACGATGGGAAGGGTTTTAACCAGCGCATTTCCTACGACCTGGCTATTGCGGATGATGAACCGTACCGAGACGCCATACTGGAAGCGGCCAAGGAATATCAAGCTATCGCTGATTCGAGGCAGTGTTGATATGGCCGGGAAATTGCCGGTGGGAGTCGCTCCCGGACAAATCTACCGGCATGATCATTTTTACCGTGACGCTGCTGGTCAGTGGCAGACCAAATACCTTCTGGTACTGACCGGTACGCCGGACGGTGATGTGGTTTTTCGTCTGTTGACCAGTCAGGCGCATGGTCGGCCAGAACAACCGCCTTGTTATCACGGCAACCCCTATCCGAGTTTCTACTTGGGTCATTTGGGGGGCGTACTTACCGCGAAAAGTTGGATTGACTTGCGGCGGCAAGATGACTATGACGGCATTTCATTTAACGCCGATCTAACCGCGCGTGATTTATCGCTCGTCGCTACTCTTCCTCCAGAAACCCTTTGCCAAGCGCTCGATTGTGCGGCCAGCGCTGATGACACCACCCGACAGCAGGAACGCCTAATACGCGACCAACGCGCTGCGTTGCACTGCTCATAAACAGGGAACTACCTTACCATGCCGGAACTTGATTTCAAGGGAAAGGAATTTGTCTACAACCATCATCTGGCTATTCCGCACCGCCCGCTTATCCCCCATACCGACAAATCCATCGGTGAATCCCGCCTCGACGGCAATCTGATTATTCATGGCGACAATTTACACGCCTTGAAAGCGTTGTTGCCCATGTACGCGGGCCGCGTTGATTGCATTTTCATCGATCCCCCGTACAACACCGGCAATGAGGGCTGGTGCTACAACGACAACGTGAATAGCCCGATGCTACGGGAATGGCTGAAAAGCAATCCGGTTGGTATTGAGGACGGGTTACGCCACGATAAATGGCTGTGCATGATGTGGCCCCGGTTGCGCTTACTGTATGAGTTGCTGTCAGAAACAGGCAGCTTGTGGATGACGCTGGACGACAACGAAATTCATCGGGCGCGGATGATGCTGGATGGAATTTTTGGAGAGCAGAATTTTATTGCCACCTGTATTTGGCATAAGGTCTATTCACCAAAAAATACGGCGCAATTCTTTTCAGAAGACCATGACTATTTACTGGTATATGCCAAAAATAAGGAAACTTGGCGACCTAACTTGCTTGGGCGAACAGCAGAAATGGAGGCTCGCTATCTTAACCCTGACAATGATCCTAGAGGGCCTTGGAAACCTAGCGATTTAACTGCTCGTAATGCTTACAGCAAAGGAAAATACACAGTCGTTGGTCCAACCAGTAAAAAATTTGATTCAGGAACCCGGTACTGGCGTCAGAGTTATGAATCTTTCCTGGAGTTAGATAGAAATAATCGAATTTGGTGGGGCGAAGATGGAAGCAATATGCCAGCACAAAAGCGGTTTTTATCGGAAGTAATGGAGGGCCGCGTTCCACAAACTATCTGGCATTTTGATGAAGTTGGACATACTCAAGATGCTAAAAAGGAGTTGCTGACAATCTTTAACTTTGATAGTTCAGAAGAAGTTTTTATTACTCCAAAACCGGTCAATTTAATTGAAAGGGTCATTGAACTGGCAACTAATGAAAACTCTATCATTCTCGATTCATTCGCCGGGTCTGGTACCACCGCCCACGCCGTTTTAACCGCCAATGCAAAAGACGACGGCAACCGTAAATTTATCCTCGTGGAATGTGAAGACTACGCCGACACACTGACCGCCGAACGAATCCGCCGCGTTATCAACGGTTATGCTTTTTCCGGCACCCAGCGGGAAGAACTGCACCGCGAAAATATAACCTTCACCAGCCTGAAAAAAGCCGACAAGCTGTTAGATCACGTCGAATCGATCAGGAACCTGGACGGTCATCGGTTCGACAATATCAAAGCGGAGGTCAAGGATGGCGCATTAATCATCACGGGTGAAAAAGCCATTACCGAACGGGTTGAGGGATTAGGCGGCAGTTTCACCTTCTGCACGTTGGGCGATGCCATTGACATGGACCAGATGTTGACCGGCGAATCGCTACCCGCCTTTGAGCAGTTGGGTACGCTGCTCTTCCACACGGCCACCAATGAAGTCGCGCCGAACCCGCTACCCACGGACTTTGTAGCGGGGTGCGGCTATCTGGGCGAATCCACCCAGTTCCATGTTTGGCTGATTTACCGGCCCGATCTGGAATTCCTCAAATCCCGCGAGGCGGCGCTGACGCTCTCCCGCGCCGAAGCACTGGTCAACGCAAAACCCGGCAAAAAGCATTGCGTATTCGCCCCGGCCAAGTTTGTCTCGCAAAAGCTGTTGAATGAAGCTCATTTACCGGTCGAATTCGCACCCCTGCCGTTTGCGCTCTACCGCATTGAGCGCGGTTAAGGCAACGCGCTATGAGTCTGCGCGAGCTGATTTATCAGAATCGGGTGCTGACGGTCTTTGAAAGCTGTTTGGCCGAACTTTCCGCCCAGAAAAGCCGGGCAGATAGTATTGCAACGCTGGCCCGGCAACAGCCCGATTTGGGCCTTGAAATCCCGGACTTTCCGGCCAAAACCTGGACGGCGCTACGAACCGCCGGCCTACTCCCACCGTCACGAGCGGCGATTCCCTATTCACTGCGCCAAGACGGCATTAACCGCCCTGTGCCCAATGCCGTTTTCAAGGTCCCTACCGGCGGCGGTAAAACCTATCTGGCCGTCGCTGCGCTCTCCCGCATTTTCGGGCGCTATCTGGGCAAAAACACCGGCTTCGTGCTGTGGATTGTGCCGAACGAGGCGATCTACAGCCAAACCAAGCGGCAACTCACCGACCGCCAGCATCCCTATCGGGAAATGCTCGACAAGGCCGCTGCCGGACGGGTCAAGCTGTTGGAAAAGACCGACCGCCTGGATGCCCGCGATATGGAGTCCCAGTTGTGCGTGATGCTGTTGATGTTGCCATCGGCCAACCGGCAAACCCGCGAATCCTTGAAAATGTTCCGCGACCGGGGCGATGTCCACGGCTTTTTTCCGCCCGAAGGCGATCAGGAAGCTCACCGGCTGATATTGGACCAAATGCCCAATCTGGACGCCTATGGCAAAGCGGGCGAAGCCGGAGCGTTCTGGCCGCTGGTCAAGGATTCACTGGGTAACGCCTTGCGCCTGATCCGGCCGGTGGTGGTCATGGATGAAGGCCATAAGGCTATTTCAGAACTGGCGCTCGCCACGCTCTACGGCTTCAACCCCTGTTTTGTGCTGGAACTGACCGCCACGCCGAAAGATGTCGCGGCCAAGGGCGGCGCAAATCCCCAATCGGCCCGCCACGCCAACATTCTGGTTGAAGTGCTGGGGATTGAAGTGGACAAGGAGGGTATGATCAAAATGCCCCTCAATCTTGACCCCCGCCAAGGAACCGACTGGCACAACACGCTGGCGGTCGCGCTGGATCGCCTCAAACGGCTGAATACCGAAGCTCAGCGCTATTACGCGGAAGGCGGGCGCTATATCCGCCCAATCCTGCTGGTGCAAGTGGAGCGCACTGGCAAAGAACAGCGCGACAGCGGCCATATTCACGCGCTCGACGCCAAAGAGTGGCTGATCACGTCGGGACTGGACGAGGCGGAAATTGCGATCAAGACCGCTGACACCAACGATTTGGCCGCCCCGGAAAACCTCGACCTGCTCGCGCCCACCAACCGGGTGCGCGTCATCATCACCAAGCAAGCCTTACAGGAAGGTTGGGACTGCCCGTTTGCTTATGTGCTGTGCGCCTTGGCGGCCAGCAAGAACCTCAAAGCGCTCACGCAGTTGGTGGGTCGGGTATTGCGCCAACCCCACGCCGAAAAAACCGGCGTAGCCCTGCTCGATGAATGCTATGTCATCACTCATCACGCAAAAACGGCGGAAGTTGTCACCGCGATCAAACAAGGATTGGAAGAAGACGGGCTGGGTGACCTGGTTAAAGAAATCAGAACCGGCGAGGACGGCGATCACCGGGTACCGGGGATTCGCACCGTTCCCCGGCGGGATCGGTTCGCCAAAACGGAAATCTACCTGCCGCAAGTGCTTTGCGTTGAAGGGAATACCGTCCGGCCCCTCGACTACGAGCAAGACATTCTGTTCGAGTTGGATTGGTCAACCCTCGATCCCGCCCCGCTGATCGCAAGGATTCCCGACAACGCCCAAGCCGCCGAACGGCAAATGCGCCGCATCCGGCTGGTTGATTCAGGCCAAGCGCGCATCAGTGTCGAAGTGGCGGGCCAAAGCAGCGAAACGCTGCGGTTTGATCCCGCCTACGCGGTGCGGATGGTCTCCGATCTGGTGCCAAATCCGTGGATCGCCCGCCAGATCGTCGGCGATTTGTTGACGGGCTTGATGGCGCGGGGCTTCGATCCCGACAAACTGGGAAGCTTGGCCGGTTTAATCGTCGAGGAACTGCGGAAATGGCTGGACGGCGAACGTGACCGCATGGCCGAGGTGGTTTTCCGGGCCGCGATCACGGCGGGCCGGATTCAATTCCGTTTACGAACCGACAACCACAACTGGCCCATGCCCTCCGGTGCCGAAACTTATGAGCCAGAAGGGGCAGAGCAATTGG
>Ga0194044_10000543_pt1 | contig 18727 bp, 19 predicted proteins | sample JunL4417m_MetaG_FD_155460 | JGI IMG/M metagenome (GOLD analysis project Ga0194044, IMG submission 155460) | Anoxic zone freshwater microbial communities from boreal shield lake in IISD Experimental Lakes Area, Ontario, Canada - Jun2016-L442-17m | ecosystem: Environmental > Aquatic > Freshwater...
TGTTTATATAGTTTAAATAAATAAAAATAAAAACCAAAAAAGGAAAAACATGGCAAAAACTCCAGAAAAAACACCAGAAAAAAAGGAAGCCAAAAAACCCTTATGGGACCTACAAGTAAAAAAAGCGATTGCAGCTAGTGCAATTATAACTACCCTGTTGAGTGCTGGAGCAACTGTTGAAGCCAATAGGCCAGAAAGGTCACTACGCGATAAGCCTATCGACATATCGGCCGAGCTACCAGATGGACATGAAGTAGGTATGGGAGTTTCTGTTGGTATGCATGAAATCGTCCCCCGAAACGAAACTTTTAGACTACCTGGAATTGATGCTACATTTATGTATCGTGGTGATGATGTGGAAACTACAAGACAAATTACCAGCGAGCCTGCCCCTGTCGAAATGATTGAAGAATCAATGTCGATTGAAACCGATGTCCAGCTTATGGAGTGGGCACGAAGATTTGAACTAGATCCACATTCAGCTGACCCTCGTGGACCCAACGCAATCAAATCAACCGTTGAACAGATTGTGCAAGCAAAGTCCGAAGGCTATGAAATGACGGGCTTTAAGATACTTGGATCTGCTTCTGATGAAGACAGATCATCTAAAAACGCTGGTCTAGGAACAGATAGTAAAGAAAATAAAAAGTTGGCAACTAAAAGATCTGAAACAGTCAAAAATATATCATTAGAATTACTTGAAAAAGCTCTAGGACCTGATGAGACTAAAAAAATTGAAGACTTAATTGTAGTCGAAGATAGTATAGAAACCCGTGATGATAATTTAAATGACAGAATTAAAAAAATGGCAGAATCATTAGATATGTCGACTAGCGAATTAGTCAAAGAGCTTAATAGACATCCAGAATCATTACCAGATAGCGCTCAGGAATTGGGTGAAGAATTAGCAAGTGGAAGATTTGTAGCTATGAAAATTGAATTTTCCAGAGAAGTTGCAGCAGAGCAAGACATTGAACCAATAGTTACATCAGAGACGATAACCGAAAAAGGTGAAGAAAAAAGAGCAATCATAGTAATAGTACCGATTTTTATACCTATCTTAAAACGTCGTGACGAACCAGAAACCACAATTACACCGCCAAGAGAAAAATTCGAACATGCTCCAAGAACTATCGGTAAATCGCGAAGTGGTCACCAACAAGTGCCTCAACATATATTTCAACCTGACACAGGAAACTCTCATTATGGCAAAGGTAGTGGTGGTAGAATTTCTGCGGAACGTGGTACGTCACACCGCGGCAGTAAGCGTCATTAATGATAGCTAGGTTATTATCTAAATAACATCTGTTACAATTATCAGTATGACAACAAATAAGAATATTAAGATAGTTGCATTTGTCGGTCTTACCGGCTCGGGAAAAAGTGTAGCAGTTAATTACTTAACTGACAAAGGATACCCAAAGGTGTATTTTGGAGGCGTCGTACTTGATGCAATGACCGATGCTGGTATCGAACATACGGAAGAAAACGAGAAACCATTCCGCGAAGAATTGCGAAAAAAAGAAGGTAACGACTTTATCGCAAAACGCATAATTACCCAAATTAATAAATTAATTGAAGCAGGACAACATAAAATTATAGCTGATGGATTATATTCATGGACTGAGTACAAAGCCTTAAAAAAAGAATACCCCGGTGAGCTAAATGTTATCGCTATTGTAACCACTAAAAAGATACGACATCGACGATTAGTAAACCGAGTTGTTCGCCCATTGAACCAGACAGAAGCAGATCAAAGAGATTGGGCCGAGATTGAAAATATTGAAAAAGGCGGACCAATCGCAATCGCAGATCATTTTGTCTCAAATAATGGGGACCTTGAACAATTACACACACAAATTGATGAAGCTCTAGACGATATTAATTTTTACGATTAACTAACCTAGATATTCGTGAAGTTTTTTGGCATCCTTATGTTTTCGAAGCTTGGCAAGCGCTTTTGCTTCAATTTGTCGGATACGCTCACGCGTAACTGCGAATTCCCTACCAACTTCTTCAAGCGTGTGATTTTTACCGTTTTCTAAACCAAAACGCATTTTTACGATTTTCTGTTCACGATCCGAAAGCGTTGAAAGAACAGACTGAACTTGCTCTTTTAGCAACTGTGACGTAGCTGACTCTTCTGGTGTTATTCCATCGCCATCTTCGATAAAGTCACCCAAAACTGAGTCTTCGTCTTCACCGTCACGACCAACACCAGCATCGAGTGACGTAATATCTTGTTTAATTTTAATGACGTATTCAACCTTAGCAGGTTCCATCTCTAGTTCGATACCAAGTTCTTCGATAGTTGGCTCGCGGTTCAGCTCCTGTGTCATACGACGCTGTGTACGAAGTAATTTATTGATAGTTTCAACCATATGTACAGGGATGCGAATCGTACGAGCCTGATCGGCAATTGCACGAGTAATTGCTTGGCGAATCCACCAGGTAGCATATGTTGAAAATTTAAAACCTTTATCAGGATCGAATTTTTCAACTGCACGTAAAAGACCTGTGTTACCCTCTTGAATCAAATCAAGAAAATCAAGACCACGACCACTGTAGCGTTTCGCGATTGAAACAACTAGACGCATGTTAGCTTCAGCCATTTTATCCTTGGCTTTTTTCTCACCAGCAACAACTCTTTGTGCCAACGCTAGCTCTTCTTCCGAGTTTAGTAGTGGAATCTTGCCGATTTCACGCAAATAAAGTCGAACACTATCATCACTAGCATCATCGAAATACTGACCTTTATTCAAGGTTTCTTCATCATCCTCTTCTTCCTCTTCTTCTTTCAAATCGTCCGCAGCTGGTTCTTCGATGTCGCTTAATGCAAATCCACCACCGTCAATTACAGCGGAAGTTACCACAATATCTTCATTTTCATCGTTATCTTTGACCACTTTGTATCTCCTTAATAAGTTTATTGAGTTTAGTTCGAATGTCATTTGCTTTGGGCTCATCACCCAAAGTCTCTGCATCACGCAGTTGATCAATCAAAATGTCTTTTTGCTTTTTCTTGTGCTCGGTGGCAACTTGGCGGATCAATCGTGCCGTTTCAAAGTAACGATCTTGGTCGTTCCAATCGGCATATCGAGCGTCGGCCTTTAATAATAGTATTTTTACATAGATATCATAATTTTGCAACTGTTCTGGTGTATCCTTTAGCGATTTGCCACCATTCTCGGCAAGATACTTAACAATAGCCTGTCTTTCTTCGCCAATAAAGGTTTCCATATCAACAGAACGGAATAAATCATGGGTTGCACCATCAATTAAGGCGACTGCTAGTAGGTTATCTTGAAGATATGATGGATCTTGGGTAATTTCGGATTTATTAACAGATTCTTTATATTTTTTTTGTGCTTGTTTGACGCCGTTTTTAATTTTTTCATTTAGTGCATCGACTGATGAATCGCTAATTTTAGCAATTTTAGCAATGTAGTGCTCTCTTTCAATAGAATCATCTAGCATTCTTAGTACTTCTAGTGCAGCTGTCGTGAATTTTCGTTTACCTACGGCAGTTTTTAAATCTTCGCGAAGTGAATATTGTTTTATAACCCACTCGATAGCCGGTTCAGCATCATCGATAGCATCCTGCCATAGCTTTGGGTCTTGCTTGATTAATTCATCTGGATCTTTTGCTCCGCTTGGCATTGTTACAATGGCTAAATCGATACCAACACTTTGAGCAATAGGAATGGCTCTTTCAGTGGCAGCTAACCCGGCTTTATCACCGTCAAATGCTAAACTAACATGATTACTTAAACGAACTAGTGCTCGCAGGTGGTTCTCCGTCATTGCAGTTCCAGCAGTTGCAACAACATTTGCTACACCTACTTGATGGCTTGTAATCACATCCAGATTTCCTTCAACAATCACAGCACAATCTTTGGATCGAATCGATTCTTTTGCTTGTGACAAACCAAATACGTGACGACCTTTATCATAAAGTAAAGTTTGAGGTGTGTTTAAGTATTTAGGAGATTTCAAATCATCGACAATGATTCTGCCGGTGAATCCGATAACATTACCAGTGCCATCCATCAAAGGTATAGTAACACGACCGCGAAATAGATCACCATTGAATCTATTAACAAGTCCAGCTTGGGATAATTCTTGAATTGTAAAACCTTTTTTTGTTAAGAAATTTACCAATGCATCACCACTAGTTGGCGCATAGCCAATCTTGAAATCTTGAACAATTTGACGACTAAGGCCTCGTTTATTAAACACGTATTGAACCGCATGCTGGTTCTTTATTAAACTTTGTTGATAATAGCTAGCGGCTAGCTCGTTGGCGAAAAGTAATCTTTTCTTTCGCAAAGCAATTTCTTGTCCGCCTTTTGTGTCATACATGGATAGGTCAACACCAGCTTTTCGGGCCAAGTGTTCAAGGCTAGCTCGAAAGTCCATCCCTTCAACTTCCATAACGAACGAAAAGACATCGCCACCTTTGTTTGATGAAAAATCATGCCAAATATGTTTATCCGGGCTAACGTAAAAGCTCGGCGTTTTTTCACTAGTAAATGGACTGGTGCCTTTGAAATTACGACCTGCACGTTTAAGTTGAACGTATTCTCCAATAACGTCCTCGATATTTAAGCGTGCTCGCACTTCCTCCTTGGCGTCCTGCATTTCATGTTTCATTATACCTCTGTTAAGATAAAATACAAAACAACTGTTACCGCACTATTGATTATTTTCAATCTTTAATAGCATTAGTGATTGAGAGAATATCAGAATCAGAAAGAGCTGAAGCATACGTGAGAACACGCGAAATGGAAGTATTTCCGTAATTTGCTAGATAACCAAGTTCGCCTATATGAAAGTGTGTTTCCATACCAGTGAGGGCGGTAGAGTATATACCTTCATTAGAATTCACACCATCAGCATAAACTTTAATTTTACCGTCCCCCCAACGACCAGCCTGAACAAAATTCCCTGTTGGATTATTGGTGGTAACAACCGCCCTAGTTGTCGCTTCGTTACCTCTAATTATCATACGTCCCGCCGTAGACACAGAGTCCAAAGCAACTCGATTGTTTAAATCACCAAGCCAACCAAATATTGCTGCGTTAGTAGTGGCTATTTTATTACCACGAATAGCAACCAATGTACCTGCAGATTGGTTCAAAGCAACACTTGATGCTGTTACGTTATCCCCTCCTCTAGTGATTGTTGTTGTAGTTGTTGGTATATATGAAGTTGCGAAAGAGCCTTTCTCAAGCTGAACTGCATCATATGTAATATCAAATATGTCACCTGTATCAACACCAGTAATATAAACCGGAACAACTCTTATTTTGTTAGTGTTAATTGGCAGATTATCCATAGTAATTACAACTTTTTGAAAACTATTGGTGATTGGTATTGCGGTAGATTTATTTAAAAGGAAGGTTGAATCTGCCCATGCATCCATATAAACAGAAAGGTTACAGCCTGAAATGTTACCTTTTACATAGAAACTAAGAGTTGCACTATCACCAGCGACAAAAGTACCAACAGGTACGTAATATGATGGATATGTAATTTTTGAAATATCACCATCAACACCAGTATATTGAATTCTTTGAGCCGTATTTGAATAAACCCCCTGAACTAGTGAAAAAACTGGAGTTCCTACAACAGCACCAGCACCACTATATCCCCAACTAGTCCATTTATTTATTGCATTCGCTGCACCATAACTATTAGTTAAATAATTAGTACGTGATTCCTCAATTACAGCCTCAAAGCCATTCTTGCCATCACTTCTAGAGTTAACGGCTAATTGGTTAGCTGGTACATCATATATGTGTTGAGTAGCAGGATCATAAATGGTTTTAGTAGTGGCACGTGATACAGTAGCGTATGTTTTAGTGACTGAATCATAGAAGTTACCAAAGTGATCACCTGTTGGTATAGCCTGCCAGTCAGCTACTGGGTTAAGTGGAGCAGTTGTAGGTATTATTGGTTTAGAACTGTCTGTGACTAGACTAATGGTACTAGAGTTAGTGTTAGTAATAGTTAGTCTAAATGTTTGTGGAGTAGTTGTATTGTTAACTGAATAGTCACCATTTAGTGACGTAATGGTGTTGCCTGAACTTAGTTTAAGACATAGCCTAATTGTTGTAGTCGGTTCATTAGCACAGTCAGTTGAAATAGTAGTTGGATAACTACCATTGATGGTTTGGAACATCTTTAGCTGTTTAGATAAGTTAGTTAAATCTGACTGTAAAGATGCTACCATAGCTTTTTGAGAGATACCTGTATAACTTACAATTGTAATAGCAGCTAGTATACCTATTACTACTATGACTACTAGGAGTTCGACTATAGTGAAAGCGAAGCTACGTCGATGGATAGTAGAAGCTGAATTGATATTAGTTCTTTTCATTATGGACCGTCTTTTATGGCGTTTGTGACCGAGATGATATCTGAATCAGACAATGCCGATGGATAAACTGTTAAACGTGAAATTGAGGAATTCCAGAAATCATAGAAATTAGGCCCCGATAACCATCTACTGCCTATATATGCATTTGCGTATAATGAACTATTCGCATCAGTTGATGTAAAACTACCCCTAACTCCATCTGAAATCGCAGCAGCTTGAGATGTTGTCCAATATGATCCGAAGGTATGATATGCATTATTAGTAGTGGTTTGTTGTGGAGCGATAGCAACTCCGTCATCACCATAAAAAGCTAATTTTATAGCCGTAGCAGAGTCAGCATATGCTCTTATTGCATTTGAATTTCCAGTAGTTGCTGGTACTGACCATAGTCTATGTGACATTCCTGTTTGAAAAGCAAGAAGTCCAATTCCAAATATAGTCCCGGCGTCTTTGTTCCAGTTTGTCGTTGGGATAGAAACTACGTCTTGATTTCGAGTAGTTGTTGTTGTGGTTGTTGGAATATAGGAAGTGGCAAAAGAACCTTTTTCAATTTGAGCTGCGTCAATAGTAATGTCTACCATATCCCCATTATCTATTACGTTGTTCTGCATCATAACTGTAAGATGGGTTGTTCCAGTCGGCACAATGAGCGTAGAGGTAACTCTTTGCCAGTTGGCAGAAGCTGTGTAGATCGTATTAGTTACTCCAATAGTTTGCCAACTAGCGTTATAAGCTGTAAGGGCCATAAAAGTAGTAACGCCAATTGTAGTTCCCTTCACGTATATCGAACTAGTCACTACATCACCAGTGATAAACGTGGTTGTTAAATCAGGCGAAGTAAAAGCTGCATACCTATTTGTATCACTGGATACGCCGACATACTGGAAACGCTGACCAGTGTTCCCATAAGCCCCAGTTACTATAGAAGGTACAGGATAGGTGGTAGTCGTTTTGTTTGTAATTAACCAAGAACCCCATTGACCAGAAGAGTTACTAAGTCCATAACTATTAGTTAAGTAATTAGTACGTGATTCCTCAATAACAGCTTCACTGCCTCGTTTACCATCACTTCTTGGGTTGATGGCTAGGTAGTTAGCTGGTACATCGTATATCTTTTGGGTTGCTGGGTCATATATGGTTTTGGGGGTAGAACGTGTGACAGTAGCGTATTGTTTTCCTACTAGGTCATAGAAGTTACCATAGTGATTACCTTGGGTGGTAGCTATCCAATCAGCTACTGGGTTTAGGGGAGCTGGTGATAGTACGGTTGGTTGAGAGTTATTAGCTACAGTATAGATAGTAGTGTTGTTTTTAGCAGCTAGGCTGTAGGTGGGAGGATTAGTGGTGTTATTGGGTGAATAGTCAGTGAATTGATTAGAGCCACTTGATTTAAGGCATAGGTTTCCTGAAGTAGGAGTTGGACAGTCATTAATTACATTAGGATAGACACTGTTATCTATGTAGAACATTTCTAATTGTTTAGAAGCTTGATTTAGATCTGATTGTAATGATGAGGCTACGGCTTTTTGGGAGATGCCTGTATAGGCTACAATCGTAATAGCAGCTAGTATACCTATTACTACTATGACTACTAGGAGCTCGACTATTGTGAAGGCAGATTTATTAGAAAGATTGCCTGATTTCATGAATTAAGTATAACATTAGAGGTTATGAGAATATATAAATGGAAACGAGTAGCAAATTACCATGATAAGTTTTTTGATTTTGATATTCTTGGCGATTATGCTTAAATGACAGGTATAGTCCTGGTAATATAAATTGCTGGGATTTGAGATAGTCATCTTTGGAATAAAAACTTGTCTTCTTTGAGCAAGGCATATCCATAGATACGTCGAGTACAAAAAGACAGTTTTTAAACATAGAGGGCATTTCAAATACTAGTTATTTGTATTGCGAGGACTATAAATGAATCCAAATGACAACCAACAAAATACACCAAGTAACTATCTTGACCAGATTGCTCCTAAAAAATCGGGCAAAGCTGATTTTTTAAAACGAAAACCGATAATGATTGGCGGCATCGTATTGGCAGTATTTTTTGTGATTACGATAATTGCTGCAATCTCAGGTGGTATGTCAGGTGGCACAGCAAACATAAAACGTCTATCCGCTAGGCTTACGACCACTCAAAACACAGTTACTTTGACGACGTCAAATTTGAAAAGCACAAAGTTAAGAGCATTAAATAGTAGACTAGGAATTTATTTAACAAATACAATAAGAGATTTCACACCTATTCTTACCGCTAATAAAATCGACGCGAAGAAAGTAGATAAAAATATGATTGCGTCTGAATCAAACGCAAAAATGCTTTCTATTCTTGAAGATGCAAGGTTAAATGCAATACTGGATAGAACCTATGCAAGAGAAATGGCCTATCAACTTGATACCGTCTTGACGTTAATGAAACAAATCTATAGTACTAGCAGTAGTAAAAGTACAAAAACTTTCCTTGATGATGCATACAAAAATCTTGAACCTATTCAAACCGAGTTTGCAGACTTTAATGCAGCTAACGGTTAAGATTCAAATTTGGTGTCGTTAACAAGATTGTAACTAAGAGTAATAAAACCCTTCAGCTCTTCATCTGGAACCTGACCTGTGCATATAACTGTATTCCAGTGTTTTTTACTAAGGTGATAACCCGGCAAGACAGTTTCGTATGTTTCGCGTAACTTTACTGCTAGAATTGGGTCGCATTTTAAACTTATACGAAGTGGGTTGCTCTTTTCAGCAATTAACGCAAACATTCTACCCTCACCATCTTCCTTGCGCCCAATTTTATAAACTGAAGTGTCTTCACCAAACGGAAAATCCAACCACGCTTTTGGAAAACTAAGTATGTAATCATGTATTTCTTTATGAGTCATAATACTATTCTACAGACTACTATAGGGCGGTTGCAACTGGTCCATCGTAGATTGCCACTTTAATCGATCTAATATTGACGATTGCTGTTCAGCCGTTGCTGGCTTTACGATTTTATCACCGTCATTTGTACCAATAACTCCAAACTGATAAGTCGTCGTTAATTTCTTAAGTTCTTGTTTTGAAACCAAACTTAGACAATCGTCTTTATAAGTTGCGCACTTATCACCAATATCAAGCCATTTTTTTAATAGCCCTGAATCTTTATCAGTTATTTTCATGACCATTTTTATACCAGCAGACCTAACGACTTCGGGTGTGTCCTGTTGATCAAACATGAAATTACCCATTGAATACACTATTAAATGCCCTTCATAACTCTCGGTTGTCTGAATCCAGTGTGGATGATCGCCAATAACCATATCAGCACCTGCATCAATCAAACTTCTATAGAAATCTGTTTTTATTTGATCAGGTTCTGATTTATATTCAGCCCCCATATGAGGCATCGCGATAACCGTCATGTATTTACTATATTTTTGGATTTCTGCAACTGATTCAGCAGAAGGAACTCCAAATACACCATGATAAGCACACATTGCAACTGGTAATTTTGCTTTTTCAATTTTGTCATCACTATTAACAACCGAGACTGGCAAGCTAATAATTTCACATACATCATCTGTTGCGTTGAAGTCATAGTTCCCGAAATATTGAATACCATTTATATCTAACTGCCGTTTTGTTTCGTTAAAACCTTCTGCGCCCTGATTATCGGTGTGATTATTAGCCAAAGTAAAAGCCGTGAACCATTTTGCCACTTCTGGTAGGTATTCTGGCGAACAATTAAATTGTAGTGCCTGTTCTTGTTCGGCTGAAGTCATATTAACACCTACAGCTGTTGGGCATTCAATCCCCGATATCCAAGCATCGTACTGATTGCGATTGAATTCACTAAGTCTCGAAAAAGGATATTCATATTTTAACGAACTGGCCATCGACCAATCATTTATATATCGTCCCCAAAATGTGTTACCAAAGAATAGAACATTAGAGGAAATAGTTTTTGGTTGAGGTGCTTTTTTTACAATCTCTGTTTGTCCGATATGCGATGGTGCGCTAATTTTAATTGTCCATAACACTGCCACGGTAATAGATGCGATGACAATCAATAATATTCCCAAAAAAACTATCTTTTTTCGTCGACTATATCTAGCCTTCACGCTCTGCATTATAGATTTATTGTAACACTACTTTAATTTTTTCAAGTAGTATTGTAATTCTTGGATACTGCCACGAATATCATCAAGAGCGCGATGCATATCAGGTTTTGAAAACTTTTTGCCAAACTTACCCTCAAAAACAACCTTCCAAGCACTTACATCCAACATACGATAGTGTAAACACGAATCAAACTTTGGCCATTTCGCAATAATAAAACGTCTGTCTACATGGATCGAATTTCCACAGAGTAAGACAGGTATACCTGATTTAAAATGTTTTTTAATAAACGACAAAAGTTCGTTTTCGATTGTTTTAAGTGGCTTTCCATCTTGGTTTTGTTTTATTAAACCATTTTTTGAATCTGGATTGATATCCCAAAATGCTGAATTTAAATCCATTCTTTGGTTAACAATAGAAATATTATTCTTTACTACACCTTGGTATGATGCGACTTCTTTAAAATCCCAATCAGTCACAATCGCCGCAACCTCAAGAATCAAATCATCAGTTGGTGAAAGACCGGTCATCTCTAGGTCAATCCATAAAATATTATCTTGTTTTGAATCTGATATTTTTTTACTCATAATTAACTTTTCTTTTTATCAAGTCGATCAAATTTAAGCAATCTAATTACAATATAAACAACCAGAGCGATAACAATAAAATTTATAAAATCATTCAAAAATATTCCATAATTTATCGAGGTTGATTGTCCACTTGCGTTTTCTTTTATTATCCACGAAAGACCCTTTAGACCTTCAGTCGAACCAAGTAATAACCCGACTGGAGGCATAACAATATTATCGACAAGTGACTTGACCAACACAGCGACAGAACCTCCCAAAACTAAACCTACTGCCAATCCAACAACACCTTGCGTACGAATGAAGTCCCAAAAAGCTAAAAGTTGTGACTCGCCTATTTTAACAACTTCAGCCACATCAATATCATCTTGCTGAGCAGATTTTATGATTTCTGATTTGCTGTGAACGGAATTTTTGTTGGATTTCGACATGTTGACTCCTATTGTTTACATTATTTTTAATTACATACTACTAGGAACTTCGATGCCTAGTAAACTTAATCCATGTTCGAAAACATAACTAACTTTTAACAAGATGGCTAAACGAGCTTGTTTTTGTATGGTGGTCACATCACCCGTTGCTACTGGTGTTGATTCATAATATCGATTCATTTCACGAGCTAGTTCATATAGATAAGCAGCAATCTTATGAGGCTCTAGGTCACGAGCAGATAGTCGCACCACTTCTGGATAGTCAATAAGTTTTAATATCAATGGTTTCTCGGATTCATAATCATAACTAGAAATGTCTGTTTGATCAGTTTGATTGTCATTTAATATTTTTTTCACCCTGACTGCTGCATATTGAACATACGGTCCACTGAATCCTGATAACGCGAATATATTGTCCCAATTGAATAATATATTAGTTCGACGATCTGACACAAAATCACTAAATTTTATGGCACCTAGAGAGATTTTTTTTATATCTTCTTCGGACACTTCACGATCTTTAACCACTTCTCTTGCCTTGGCTTCAGCTTGGTTTAACAGTTCTTCCATTAGGACTACGCCTTTACGGCTACTCATTTTTTCGCGTGTTCCATCATCATTTAGCTGATCAATCATTCCAAACCATAGGTGAATAAGTTCGGTTTTTATGCCAAGTTTTTTAGCTAAAGCAAATAATTGAGTAAAATAATACTGCTGCTCGGCACCAACAGCATGAATCACACGATCAGGGTGCCAATTATCTTCACGATATAGCATTGTCGCTAAATCAGTTGTTGCATATAACGCCGCGCCGTTAGATTTTTGGATTAAAAGTGGTACGTCAAAGCCGTAGTCATCTAGAGGGACTATGATTGAACCGTCTTCATTTTGAATGGCGACACCATTTTTCAAAAGTTCTTGAACTGCAGCTTTTCCTTTTGGCGCAAAAAAAGCTTCACCTAACTCATAGTCAGTTGAAATTTTCAGACGACCCATAATTTGATGGATATGCTCTAAGCTAATATCATTAAACCGTTTGCTGTAGTTAATAGCCTCTTCATCGCCACTCTCTAATTTTAGAAGCCATTGCTGAACCTGGTCGGCTAATTGTGTGTCGCCTCCTGCTGCTTCATCCTTCAAGGCCTTTTTAGTTTCTATATAAACACGGCCTAGTTCATAGACACCATCCTTAGAAAGTTTCTCATCACTGCTGAATTTTATAAAACCTACTACCCAAATACCAAACGGAGCCCCATAATCCCCTAAGTGATTGTCTGTAATAACCTTCCAACCGGTTGCTTCCATCAAACGTTTTACAGCCCAACCCTGATTGCCTGGTCGCAAATGACCAATACTGTATGGCTTGGCCATATTAGGACTTGGATACTCAACAACAACTGTTTTACCAGCTCCATCATCATTTTCACCGTAGTTTGCACTCCAAGCACTATTTAAAGAATCTGATAGACCACGTGCCGACAATCGTACATTAATAAAACCAGGTCCTGCCACATTAACTTCAGTAAAACCACCTGTTTCCCGTAGTTTTTCTGCCAATTGGTCGGCAACCTCACGTGGATTTTTCCCAAGTTGTTTTGCAAGTTGCATAGCTACATTAGTAGCAAAATCACCAAACTGCGAATCAGGACGACTTAATTGTATATCTTGATTAACACCGAATAATTGGCTGACAATTGATTTTATGACAGAAGTTATTGAATCCATTACTCATAAGTATACCAAAAACCAGTCATATATCTCGTATAATAGAATAAGCATGAATTATATATACACTGAAAAACCCATCGAGCAAGCAGCAGACCATATAGCAAATACTATATCCGAGCATCTATCTAACGGCGAACGGGTTCTTTGGTTACTGACTGGCGGATCTGGCATACGAATTGCTGTAATTGTCAGTGAAGCTCTAAAGAAAATGGATTTATCAAATTTATATATTAGCTTAACAGATGAAAGATACGGTCTAGTCGGCCACAAAGATGAAAACTGGCAACAGCTAATTGATGCTGGATTCAATCCAGTAGGTTCAAATACGTACCGACCCTTAATAGGTCAAGATATCGAAAAAACAACAACTGAATTCAACGATTGGCTATCTAATCAGTTTAGCCAGGCAAACTTTAAAATCGGAATCTTTGGAATAGGTGCTGATGGTCACACCGCTGGTATAAAACCAAATAGTGATTCAGGAAAATCATCTGAACTAGCGATTTCATTTAAGTGTGATGATTTTGAGCGTGTTACAATTAACTTTAAAGCCATCAGATTAATTGATGAAGCGGTGGTTCAAGCGACTGGATCTAATAAAAGAAATATTCTACATGAACTTATGTATGAAAACATTCCGATTAACAACCAGCCAGCACAAATATTAAAAACCATTAGCAAAACAACAATATATTCGAATAATAAGGAGGAGGAAATTTCATGAAAATTGCAATATCAGGTTTAGGACGTATGGGTGGCCAAATAGCAAAAAAGCTTTCCGAAAATGGTCATGAAGTTATAGCAAACAATCGAAGTAGTGGCCCAGTTGATGAGTCTATCAAATATGGTGCTACACCAGCCTATGATAAACAGTCAGTTATTAAAGAATTTGGCGACCAACAAGTAATTCTATGGATTATGATTCCAGCCGAGGTTATAGAAAACGAACTCGATTCATGGATAGAAATACTACCAAAAGGAAGCATAGTTATTGATGGTGGCAATAGTGATTATCGTGGCGATAAAGCTCGCGCTGACAAAGTAAGTGCTGCTGGAAGTACAATGTTAGACATCGGAACAAGTGGTGGCGTTTGGGGCATCATTAATGGTTTTTCTATGATGGTTGGCGGTGATGAAAACTCATACAACACTGTCAAACCCGTACTTGAAACCTTGTCCGTACCTCGTGGTGGTCATCAATATTTCGGTGATCACGGGTCTGGTCATTACGTAAAGATGGTTCATAATGCAATTGAATATGGCATGATGGAATCACTTGCCGAGGGATACCGAATGTTAGCCGAAGGCCCATACAAAAATATTGACCTAGCAGCTGCTGGCGATATTTGGCAAAAAAGTAGTGTCGTAACATCTTGGTTAAATGACCTAACTAGACAAGCTTTACATGAAAATCCAAATCTAGATAATATTAGTGGCATTGTCGCTGAATCTGGAGAAGCTAGGTGGACACTAGAAACAGCTGATGAAATGGGGATACCATTACCATCCATCCAAGCTTCATTTGACGTTCGACTAGCATCTCAAAAAGGTAAGGTTGATTTTTCAACAAAGTTACTTGCAGCTATGCGCAACAAATTCGGTGGACATAACATCGACGGAAAATAGTACTATTTCTTTAGACAAGCTCTAATTAAACCAAGAAACAACGGATGAGGCCTTGTAGGACGTGACTTAAACTCTGGATGCGCTTGGGTCGCGATAAAATAACTATTTTGTGGTGCCTCGACAAATTCAACGAGTTTTCCATCAGGTGATTTTCCACTTATGACTAATCCCCCTTTGTTTATTTGAGGCAGGAATTTTTGATTAACTTCATAGCGGTGACGATGACGTTCGACAATATTTAATGAACCATACATATTTGCAACCAAAGAGTTTTTAGTAAGCTTTGCCGGATAATCTCCTAATCTCATTGTTCCACCAGTAGACTCTTTACCAGCTTGTCCATCCATAATATAGACAACATTATCCTTACAGCCTGGCACAAATTCAGTACTGTTTGCTTTTAAAAGACCAGCTTTGCGGGCACTTGCAATTACGGCTACTTGTAAACCTAAACAAAGACCAAGGTATGGAACGTCGTCATCGAGGGCGTAACGTGCAGCTAAAATTTTTCCCTCAATGCCGCGATTACCAAAACCTCCTGGTACAACAATGGCGCAAATGTTTTTGAAATCTTTTTTATCTACCTTTTCGGCATTTATCCATTTAATTTTTAAACCTACTTTTTCATGCCAAGCTGCGGCTTTTAAAGCCTCAATAACAGATATATAAGTGTCTTCATTATCGGTATATTTTGCTACTAGACCCACTGTTACGGTTTGCTTGGGTTTACCTGTCTGACGACTAATAATATCCTTCCAAGCTGATAGATTGGGTTCTTTTTTAAAGCCTGAAAAATCTGATAGTAATTTACTCATACTGCTTTTCGCAAGTATTATTGGAACTCTAAACACTGTATCGGCATTCGACATCAATAAAACATTTTCTTCCACCACACCACCAAATAAACTAATTTTCTTGGCAACAGAAACCGGTGCAGGCTCATCTGAACGAACCACAACCGCATCTGGTACAATTCCAAACCCACGTAGGTCATTTAATGCATTCTGCGCAGGCTTGGTTTTAAATTCTTTGCTAGTACAAATAAAAGGAACATACACCACATGGACAAACAGACAATTTGAACGACCAACACGCTGTGAAAATTCGCGAATCGCCTCGACAAAGCTTAGGCCCTCGTAATCGCCTACTGTTCCACCAATCTCTACAATGTGGATATCACTACCATCGGCAGCAGCTAGTATGGCGCGTTGAATAGATTGTGTTAAGTGTGGAACTAGTTGTACAGTTTTGCCTCCAAACTTGCCAGCGCGTTCATCAGCAATCAAATCAAATAATAATTTTCCTGATAATGTGGCACTTTTTTGGGTAAGTTCTATATCTAAAAATCGCTCATAATGTCCCAAATCTAAATCAGTCTCAGCACCATCCTTAGTCACGAAACATTCGCCATGTTCCCTAGGATTCAAAAGACCCGCATCTACGTTCAGATACGGATCACACTTTTGAATGGAAATAGTAGCACCTTTAGCTTGTAATACGGCACCGATACTAGCTGCGGTTACACCTTTTCCTACCCCCGATAGAACACCCCCAGTTACAAATATGTACTTTTGTTTTTTAGACATTTGTTTGTTTTCCCCCATGGGGTTTCATTGTATCACGCAAATAACGTAATACGCTACATCTAGTGTACCATGTTGTATATTCTACGCTAATACTGTGGGTATATCATCACCTTTTGAATATATTTTAAGTGGTATTTGTGAGTTCTTCCATTCATCTTGAATTGGTTGTAAAATTTTCCAACTTTGAAGCACCTCTTCGCTACTAGTAAATAGACTCTTTTGACTTGAAATAGCATCTACAATAACCTGCTCATATGCATCAGGCAACTCTGTACCAGTCGGATAGTTAAAGCTTAGATGACGTGTCTCGAATTCACGGCTATATCCAGGTTTTTTTATAAATAACTCAATGTCGATCCCCTCGTCAGGCTGTATTCTAAAAATCAAGCAGTTACTTTGAGATTCGCTTGTCTTTTTCAAATGAACACGTATTTCTGACGTCTTTTTAGACATAGCCTTACCGGTGATTATTTTTATTGGAACACCAATCCAACGTGGTTGATTTGATTCTATCTCTAGCGAAACGAATGTCTCTACCATGCTATTTGGGTTACCGACTTCGTTCTTATAGCCATCATATTGGGCTCTTACTACCTTACTAGAATCAACCATCTTTAGTTGATCAAGAGCTGACAGACGAAGCTCGGTTAATTTATCCCATTGATAGTCTGCTGGTATATCCATTAATGTTAGCGCTAGTAACTGCATTAGATGACCCTGGACTAAATCGCGCAATGCCCCTGTTTGTTCATAAAAACTTGCTCGTCCTTCAATGTCATTTGTCTCGATGGCAACAATATCGATAGACTCAATAAAGTTATTATTCCAAATATTACTAAACAGAGCATTTTTTCCGCGTATTGCCACGATATTCTGAGCCATCTCTTTTGCTAGATAATGATCAATTCGATAAATCTGGTCTTCGTTATAGTATCTAGAAGTGTTAGTGGCAACTTCCTGGGCAGACTGTAAGTCTATACCGAATGGCTTTTCGAATAAAATTTTCACATTTGGAGTATTTATCTTTGATTCACCTAGGTATTCGATAATTTGCGAAACAGCCTTTGGAGGTACGGCTAGATATACAAGCAATTGCTCGTCATCATTTAATGATATATATTCCTTTAATTTAAAATATTCACCAGCGTTAGTTAAGTCCATCGTGTATACCGACAATCTATCCTGTAATAAAGATTTTTGCTTACAACATGAAATCATATCTAAGGCATTTATTTCGTGTCTAGATACACCAATAATTGATAAGTCATTAAATTCACCTGTACTAATAATTTGTTCGAGTGCTGGCAAAAGCTTATGTGTCCCCAGGTCGCCAGATATGCCAAAAATCAATAGTTTAGTTTTCATATATGGATTATCCTCTCGACATATTATCTAAAAATGCTTGATAAGCATCAACCCTACCCTGCACCTTTGGGTTTTGTGATGAATCGTTATTATCTATGAATCTTTGGACTGGACCAGTAATTTTTGATTTATTGTCTGTAGCCGCATAGGTAAGGGCAATTTGTATCTTGTATTTTTTAAAAGCAGCTTCCCTATCGAGTGCAAAATTTCTCTCAGATTTACTAAGGCCTTCTGTCATTATTTTGTCCTTTCAACATAAAGCTTATTCTAGGTATAAGTATACACTAGCTATTCATTAATATTTCTCGTCTTCAAAACGATTTGGAACAAAATCCAATTGCTCTTTCGGAGTGCCTAAACTGACTCCATAATCAACAACTTCCGTCCATGTTAATGGATTATTGCTTATTTCGAAAAACTTGTTTTTAAAAACTACTACCATACGACTACCATCAGAGTTATAAAAATGACAATACCAATTTGCATCGTACATTTGAAACTGAATTTTTTTAATTGTTTCAACTAAGTCTTTCTCAATAAGCGATATTTTATAAATAATCCAAGCACCATCACTTGTCTCGCTGAGTATTTTAAAATCACTCAATATGTCTAGGCTAATTAAGCTTTTATCTATAATAACTGCGTGAAATTCTTCAGTGTTATCCATTAATTTTCTCCAATAATCTTATAGACTCATTATACATCGGAGTTGCAATCTCTTTTGCTTTCAACGATGTAATCCTATCGTACATCCAATCAAATTTTTCCCTTAAAATAGCTTTGCTACTTCCTCTTTTTGAGTGCCTGATGATAAATTCTTCTAAATTACGATCAAAAAAGCCCAAACTATCAGCATCCTTAATTAAATTTTGACGCTCATCTCCACCAACCTCATGTTTTTCAACCATGTGT
>Ga0194044_10000544_pt1 | contig 18710 bp, 22 predicted proteins | sample JunL4417m_MetaG_FD_155460 | JGI IMG/M metagenome (GOLD analysis project Ga0194044, IMG submission 155460) | Anoxic zone freshwater microbial communities from boreal shield lake in IISD Experimental Lakes Area, Ontario, Canada - Jun2016-L442-17m | ecosystem: Environmental > Aquatic > Freshwater...
CTTTGGAAAAGGCTACAACCCAATAAAGGCCAGATTTAGGTTGGATTAGGGATAAATCGCTCATTTTAGCCTTATTCATCATCTAGTCCAATCGGAGCCAAATGCGGGCGATTTAAACGAACGAGAACGGATTTTACAAGTTGGGGTGGGGTGTGTATACCCTCCTGTTGGTATCGTTTCGTTAATTCGGGCGCATAATAGAGGGATTCACTCTTCCGCCGATTCTGCGAGGATAACAATCACTTTTTTCCTGGCCCCGACTTCGATGACGCTGATCTTCGGATGTGCTTTGGTCAGGAAGGCTGAGCTGGATGACGTAGCGCTGCCGTGGAACCAATAATTAACTGGCTTTATATTAGGTGTCGGTAAAGGCATTCATCACCCTGATTTCAAAATCCAATAATCCCTGCCGTTGAGGTTTGCCCAATTTCTCTATTTTTCCTGATTCCATGAAGTTAGGAATAAATTCAAAATCACAGCCCCCGATTGACGAACCACCGCTCCCGCATCACCTAAGTCAGGAGCCCAAGAACTCTGTATATAAACCAACCTCCACAGGTACTCAGGAAGGACATATGCGCCCATGGGCGTATCGAGGGGGCCAATGTCAACGAGGTAGTTGTCCGGCATGTTGCAAACCACCAATAATGTAGCAGGTGTATCAGGTGTAACACATAGGCAAGGGTCCTGAGGTGACAGAATACACCTTAAGCCGAAGGCACCTACACGCGAAGAAAAGTAAGCGCAGGAGCTGGAACCGGGCCCCCTGGGATTACGGTAGAGTTGTCGGGAGCCGATCCCATGCCATTTTGTTCTGAACTGTTGACTTATCGGCGGGGTTCACGATCCACCGCCTATCTCTATTACACAGTTGGCGTATATTAAGATTTATTTATGGAATATGCACTCCAGACAAATGGCGTTCTTGCATATACCCGGCTATAGAAAAGCTGTGTACAGGGGTTGGGACCCGGTCACCTGGACAGAATGCGACAAAACTGTCGGTCGCCGGCTCCATGCACAAAATATCTACGGGAGATTGTTCGGCTGGGGTTTACAGCCCCACGCCAATTTATTTTTGAGCGCCTCTGATCATTGGCGGGGTTCACGATCCACCGCCATGTTCCTTGTATGCCGTGGAGGTATATAAAGTTCTACGAAACCTCTTTTCCCGGTTGCCCTTCGGTAATAACCTTTGCAACATTAATTACCAGGAGACCAAGCGCAATCAAAGGAGCAACGGTACAGGCATATTATCCGATGATCGGGACCTGGCTACTATAACCCGATATTAGCTTACTAATCCAGATGAGAAGACCGGTGATCACGAAAAGTATGCACCAGAGGCCAGGGTAAAGAGTTTTTTGCCAATCCGTATTGATGGAATGGTGTTAGGGTTGATACGGGTGCTGGTTTGTGGTTACATAAAAAAAATCAATGTATTGAATCTAAAAGGTGATATATCAAAATTGCAGAATGTCCGGCAACAATCATCAACGCATCTTACCTAGTCTTGGGTGGGAATGTTAACGAGCGTCTAGCCGGTCGGTGATTACGATCGCAGTGTTTTATTTTCCTGTTTGGCCACTTGGATAACTACAGCCCCGTCTTCTATACCCCAGTTTAATTTGTCTCCCTTCTTGAGATCAAACTGGTTCACGATAGATACCGGGACGGTTGTCCGTAATGAATTACTTTTCGAGGATGAGGATTTATAGGTATTTGATGAATTGGGGATTCCCAAAGAATTAAATGGAGAAAAGAGGTCTTATCAACAACTCTTGTTCACTCAGGAAAAGCAAACATAATCTCGTCAAATGCTTTCTCAATCAACTTGCGATAATATGTAAAATCGAACGATTCCGCACAGCAAGGCAGTTCTACCCGGTACTTTCTGGCATCGGTGACCACGTACTGGATCTTCATGCCGGGGGCAATCCTGATCCCGCGATCCTGACAGGCCTGCACCGCAGCCCCCTCGAAGCACCGGTGGGCATAACTGAGCTTGCTAATTCGACGGTTGATCACCATTTGTTTGGGATCTGCTGAAGGAAGGCTATCTAACGTTTCCCTGAAAATTGTCGTAACCTGTTCCCGAACCATTTCGAGGTCTGCGATAGTCTTTGCACGTGCCATGACATCCAGCATCCGTTGTTGCATCGAGCTAATATGAGCCGGTGTATCGTGTCGTCTCGCAGCAATGCCCCGAATCTTTATACTTCCGTCAAACAACCTTCCGAAATACCGGTTATAAGCACCAAATCCGTCCGCGAGCGGCAGAAATACAATCCAGTCGAAGTGCTCGACTTCAAGGAGCAGGCCGGTCTCTTGCTCGACCCGTTCCTTGAGTGCATTCACTGGTGCTCCCTGAACCCAGAGACAGTCCACAATCCCGTGCAACACACGGAAATTCATAGCCTCTGCAATGTCTTTCGTTTGCAGCAGTATGTCCCTAGACCGCCCCGTAATCCCTTCGTGAACCTCGATCCTCCCGAACTTCGCATTCTTGTACCCCGTATATCCGAAGCACGTAACCAGCATCCATTTCAGGATCGCATCGATTCCGGCAAATTGGGTATCCGTCTTCTTGAGCTGCTTGGTCTTGATACGAAGTTCGAGCAGTGGGGCGAGCACTGTCGGAAGGAACCCCGAACGCTCCGGGTGTCCAACGGTTTCGGGCGAGAGGTTCGCCTTAACGATAATAGAGGGATACATGGATGTGAAATCTATCTCATCGACATTTTCAAACGTCCCCGGCTTAGGCTGAAACATCATCCCGCCTCGGTCTGCTGCCTGAAGTGCCGATACCTTACGGATCTGCTCCGGATCACTCTTTCTGAACGGCACGGCGATTCCCAGTTTCACTGCTTCGTAGCATTCGTAACTACTGATGAGCGTGCCGGGAGTGAACCGAGCCGCTAGGTTCGGAGAGAGCCCCGATAGCCGGGCGGCCATGAGCACTCCATCAAGTCCTCCTTCCTGAAACACAAACGACTGTTCTGTATCTATCAGAATGCGTCCATCCGGAATCAGGGCCGATTCCTTATGTTCCACCCGACCATAACTCCAATACGAGCGGGAATCCATTTGTCGATACTTCCCATTTCGTGAGAAGGGCATGACAAGTCCGTGCTCCACTGCCAGATTCCGGATCTTCGGCATCAGTGTATCGGCATTCGGCATAAGGACGACATCTGGGTCAAGGGTTACGATCAAAGAGAAGAGATCTGCGAGTACATCGCATGTATGTCCAGTCAGTGTATCCTTACTTTCGTTGACGACTTCTATCTCCATATGTGATGAGAGCCACGGGTTTTCTTTGATACGGATTTCAAGGACAGAAAGATCATGCTTAACCAACGGGGAAAAACGATCATCATGCTCCCCAGCGCAGGAATATATCCTGTTTTCAGCCATAAATCGCTGGTCACGGCGTATATCCACGTTGAAAATCTCTACGTCATACTGTGTCTGTCTCTCGATCGCCTCTGCAATATCCCGGCCAGCATAGATGTCATAACCCGGAATTTCCCCGAAGATATTCCGTATAGTGCACTCCTTCGCTTCGTATCGCTCTTCCAGTGCCTGGATCATCTCATGGTGAGCGTGCGGGTCGTGGAAATGCACAGAGAATGGGGGGACATACGCATGATGTACTTTTGTAACGGCCCCATCCTTTGTCCAGAGATCGACACCGCCGTCCCGATAGGCCGAGTCAAAGATCCACATAGACATTGCACTGGATCACTACCTCACGAATGGATATAATGAATGGGCATGCGTGGTGTGAAAGTGATTATCACAGGTGTTCCACCGGCACCGGGTAATGGCATAATAAATTATAATTTATGAGTTATTTTGCAGAAAAAGATAGATTCTAATCCGAAAATATCAAATCTTTGAGATCATGCCGACGGTCAAAAAACGAAATTATGAAAAAATAGACGAGGCAGAAATTAATCTCGTCCTCCAGTGTGGCGACAGTCATGAATTTTACGAACGGTATCGTGAAGAATTTCCCACTAAAACGAAAGGAATTGACAGCATCAGTAAAATCTGGAAACGTCGCAGTGAATTTTTAAAGAAACAGCAGCCGGACCATGAGCCCGTAGAACCTGTAATTGAACCCGTAATTGAACCCGTAATTGAACCCGTAATTGAACATTTTGATGGACTTGAGTTACTGATAGCCGGGCAAAATAAAATTCTAGCCGAACTGTCAGATGTTATGAAAGAACATCTCATGTTGAACAGGGAAATAATGGCACGTCTTCCGAAACAGATTCAGACCGATGTGGAATATATCCCAAAACAGGTTGAAACAAAAACCCCCGGGCAAAGGGAACCTGGAAAGAAAACCGCTATGGAAAAACCCTCTGAAATAATGATAGGGTCCTGAATATCTCTTTATTCCCTTGTGATTCAAAGATCAAGGTATTCATAGAATAGAAAAATGGCTGCGTTGAAACCATCCATTCTTTCACACTCCATCCAACCCGGGTCCCATACACCCCCGATACATCAAATGAAGCCGTGATATCCTCATCAACAACAGATGACCCTCCGTCCCACTCCGCATGACGTATCCGATGGTGACCGAAATCATTTTGCCTGATATGACAAACGGGGAAAATTCCACTTTTATCCTGCTGCAGAGGATCGCATGGATCTCGCGGGCGTATATTTCCCATTCGAAGATAATAGAGAGGTCACATTGAGGATCCAGAAGTCACTTTCCCTTAGTTCTATCAAACTGTTCTCGTTCGAACTCAAAAAGTATTAAATTTTGGAAATCTCCGTCATTCGTATTTCAAGGCGGTTTCCAATTCCAGCTGGGCCAACGAGGGTTACCTGGTCGTTCTTAAAATGGCTGATGAACCCCAATTGATCGATGAGATCCGCAGGATGAATAATTCCTTTGGTATCGGCCTTATCAAACTGAACCCGGAAAGCATTGATGAAAGCGAGATCATCTTCCAGTCCCGGGTAACAACGGATCTTGATAGGGATACAATCGACCGTCTGGTAGAAAATAACAAAAATTTCAGAGATTTCATGCAGGATGTTGTTGAAGACATACAGGTCGGAAAAATTAAGAGAGGTTATGATATTTCGATGAATGATGAAAAATTGAATGCTTTTGTTAAAGAGAAGGGGATTAACTGATTATTTCCCTTCCTTCACAATCCGCTGGTAATCCTCTTCCGGTATCACCCGCATAGCCGTCCTAAGCGATCCTGACCACATCACCTTATTCTTGATAAAGGACATCTCCGGCACTAGCGGTTTGAACGGCAACGGCTCGGCAAAAACCTTGACCGGCTTCAATTTAATCCGGAGCGGGAATACTTCATTGCCAAGGGCCTTCGGAGTGACAAAGAGAGGAGATTCATCCTCATAGACATCGCTTATGGCTTCGTAAATGCTGGTGATCGCAGAGGGTATGACCTCGCGATCTACGATTTCCTGCATGGTGTACATGAGAAGGGTGTCGCCTTTCTTCACACGACCTATTGTATTTATGAACCGTTTTGCGTCACCCCAGGTGTGTGTTTTCCGGGTAACTTCATCATTCGCACGGGTGGAGATGCAAAGCCAGTGGGTTGTAGGCATAATGTTAGAGATCTCTTTAATCCAAGGTAATTATATCGGTCTTGTATTTCACACAATATTGATTCAGAATATATCACATAGATAGAAAACGAATTATTCTTCGTTGATCTTCCAGCCATCCTTTTTCTATCCGGTCCCCGAGGGGTGAACTCTGGGGTCATCCGTGTTATCCAATAAGAACTCATCTTTAATAATTCCAAAATCAATCTCCGGCTGAATATCAGAACCTTTTTCTTTCTTCAATTAAAATGAGAATATTTAATAGGCATCCTCCATGAAACTCACCGATAACGAAATCCGGGATATCAACCAGTACCTCAAATCCGGAAAACCCCTCCCGGACTCCTACCGGTTTCTCCTTTTTGGCGACAAACGTGAAGTTGAACTCGTCTGGAACGGCAAGACCAACGAAGTATGCAATGTCGTTCTCCCGTTCCAGATCATCGAGCAGGTGGATGAGCCAAGAAAAGAGAAGGACACAAAGATCCAACAAACACTATTCGATATTGATGACCGGGGCCGGCAGCTCAAAGGCTGGACGAATAAGTTGATCTGGGGTGACAACAAGCTGATCCTTTCCAGCCTGAAAAACGGCCCGCTCCGGGAAGAGATTGAGAAGCAGGGTGGCATCAAACTCATTTATATCGATCCTCCGTTCGATGTCGGGGCAGACTTCTCGATGAATATCGAGATCGGAGATGAGACGCTCACGAAGCAGCCTGGGATTCTGGAAGAGATAGCGTACCGGGATACGTGGGGCAGAGGTGCAGACAGTTTCATCGCGATGATCTACGAGCGGCTGGTGCTGATGCGGGATCTGCTCGCAGTGGATGGCAGCATCTATGTGCACTGCGATATTCGGTTGAATTGCTACTTAAGATTGATACTGGAAGAAATTTTCGGCATTGATAAGTATCTAAATGAAATTATCTGGAAACGATCCGACGCTCACTCTGATTCAAGCACTTATGGGAAAGTTCACGATGTAATTTTCTTTTTCAAAAAAAGTGAAAAACACATTTGGAATAAACAATATACTCCTTATACCGACGATTTCATCGAAAAGCAGTATAGGTATGTGGAAGAAGGAACGAATCGGCGTTATCGTTCAGCAGATCTATCCGCGTCAGGTTTACAAGGCGGGGGTTATACTTATGATTGGAAGGGAATCACCAGGGCATGGCGTTGTCCCATTGAAACGATGCAAAATTATGAGAAAGACGGGCGTCTTGATTATACTGGCAAAGGACTTGTCCGATATAAATATTATTTAGAAGAGATGCCGGGGTTGGCGGTTCAGAGTGTTTGGGCAGATGTTAATAAAATCCATCATTTAGCAGACGAACGTATTGACTACCCCACACAAAAGCCCGAAGCTTTGCTAGACCGTATCATCAAATCCTCTACTAACGAAGGCGATCTCGTGGCAGATTTCTTCTGTGGCTCAGGTACCACGTTTTCTGTAGCAGAAAAACTGAACCGGAAATGGATCGGCTCCGATCTCGGCAAGTTCGCCATCCACACCACCCGCAAGCGCATGATCGGCGTCCAGCGGGAAATGAAGAACGCGGGCAACGACTTCCGGGCGTTCGAGATCCTCAACCTCGGCAAGTACGAGCGCCAGCACTATATCGGCGTCAATGAGAGCCTCCGGGACGAAGAGAAGAGAAAGCAGCTCGAAAAGAAAGAGGCTGCGTTTGTCGATCTCATCCTCCGGGCGTACCGGGCAGAGCCCGTCAAGAACTTCACCACGTTCCACGGCAAGAAAGCGAACCGCCTCGTTGCGGTTGGTCCCGTCAATCTGCCTGTCACCCGGCTCTTTGTTGAGGAAGTCATCAGTGAATGCCGGCAGAAGTACATCACCAAAGTCGATATCCTCGGCTTCGAGTTCGAGATGGGACTCTTCCCCGCCGTGCAGGAAGAAGCAAAAGCAAAAGGCATCGATCTCGCCCTCAAGTACATCCCCCGCGAAGTCTTTGACAAACGGGCAGTCGAGAAGAACCAGGTAGTCTTCCACGATGTCTCGTACATCGAAGTCACCCCGCACTACAAAGGAAAGTCAGTGGCAATAGAACTCACCGATTTCTCCGTCCATTACCAACAGGACACCATCGCGAATGCAGCCGCCACACTCAAGGAAGGCACAAACAGAATCGTGGTCGAGAACGGCCAGATCATCAAGGTGATCAAAGAGAAGAGCGGTGTTGTCCGGCATGTTCAGCTCACGCAGTCCTAGACCGACTGGATCGATTACTGGTCGGTGGACTTCGACTTCGAGAGCAAACAGGAGATCATCCGGATCAAAAACACGGACCAGGAATATGAAGAGCATTGGACAGGCGATTACATCTTCGAGAACGAATGGCAGTCCTTCCGGACCAAAAAAGACCGGAGTCTCGAACTCAAAAGCATCTCCATGGAATGCACGCCGGGTAGGAGGAAGATTGCCGTCAAAGTCGTCGATATCTTCGGCAACGATACCATGAAAATAATCGATGTGAATATCGGAGGTAGATGATGGCCAAAATCAATGTCCTCAATAAAGATGTAACTGTGTACGTCCAGAACGATGAGGACTATATCTGTATCACGGATATTGCCCGATATAAGAATGCTGACAACACGGACGATCTTATCAGGAGCTGGATCCGGAACCGCAACACCATCGAGTTCCTCGGTATCTGGGAGCAACTCAACAACCCGGATTTTAATCCCGTCGAATTCGACGGGTTTAAAAAAAAGGCCGGGCTCAACAGTTTTACCCTTACGCCAAAACAATGGATCGAAAAAACAAATGCCCGGGGGATTGTATCAAAACCGGGACGGTATGGAGGCACTTTTGCACATAAGGATATCGCATTCGAGTTCGCCTCGTGGATTTCCGTCGAATTCAAACTCTACCTCATCAAAGAATTCCAGCGTCTCAAAGAAGACGAGCGCAAACAGCTAGGATGGGACATCAGGCGTAACCTCGCAAAGATCAACTACAGGATTCAGACGGACGCGATCAAAGAGAACCTCATTCCCGTCGAACTCAAAAAAGCACAGATTAACCAGGTGTATGCATCTGAAGCCGATCTCCTCAACATGGCACTCTTCGGGCACACCGCGAAAGAATGGCGGGACAATAACCCGGACAAAAAGGGGAACATCCGGGATTACGCAGACATATCACAGCTGGTCTGTCTCTCCAACCTTGAAAACCTGAATGCTCATTTCATCAGTGAAAAACTACCCCAACAGGAGCGTCTGGTAAAACTGAATGCTATTGCCATCCACCAGATGACCCTGCTCACACAGGATAACAGCCTCAAACTCATCAGCGGGGGAAAATAACATGGCACTCCATCCCGGTTTCCCTACCGATCCCTATGTTGTGCTCGACCCGTCAATCCGGTGGTTCCCAGCGGATGAGACCCTCCGAGCGCAGGGGGTGGAAAAACTCCTCCCCCCACTTGTTGCCGAACTCCGTAAGAGAGTAAAGGCATGGCGTGACAGAGGATACGAAGGTGCGAGTGCGACAAGTGCCGCCCTCCTGAACTGGTGGTTTGCCACCGATCACTATGATGAGCAGGCGGACGGTACATTAACACAATTCCGGTATTACTTCGCCCAGCGTGAGGCGATTGAGACCATTATCTTCCTCCACGAGATCGCACAGATCAAGGACAAGTATGATCTCCTCAGGTACGATAGTTCCGGAATACTAACCGCGAGCAGATTCCAGGAATCCTGGAACCGGTACGTCATCAAGATGGCAACCGGCAGCGGCAAGACAAAAGTGATGAGTCTCCTCCTGGCGTGGAGTTTCTTCCATAAGACCTACGAAAAAGATTCAAAACTCTCCCGGAATTTCCTCCTCATCACTCCCAACATCATCGTCCTCGATCGGATACGGGCAGATTTTGATGGCCTGAAGATCTTTTTTTCCGATCCCATCCTGCCGGAGAACGGTTATGCCGGGCAGGACTGGAGGAATGATTTCCAGCTCACTCTCCACATCCAGGACAATGTCCACATCACACGAAAGACCGGCAACATCTTCCTTACAAATATTCACCGGGTCTATGACAGCAATAACAAGGAACCCTCGTCCGATGATGAGGACATGATGGAATATTTCCTTGGAAAAAAGCCGTTTGGCGCAACCACCGATTCAAAACTTGATCTCGGTGACATTGTCCGGGATATCGAAGAACTGCTGGTCATGAACGATGAAGCACACCATGTCCACGACGAGAAACTCGCTTGGTTCAAGTCCATTCAGGATATTCACAACCGGCTCCTCCAGAAAGACGGCAGGCTCGCGATGCAAATCGATGTCACTGCGACCCCGCGCCAAACCAATGGTGCAATCTTCGTACAGACCGTATCGGATTACCCTCTTGTAGAGGCGATCTCCCAGAACATCGTAAAACACCCGGTACTACCCGACGCTGCGAGCAGGGCGAAGCTCAAAGAGAGGAAGAGTTCGAAGTATTCTGAAAAGTACGAGGACTATATCCACCTCGGCTATCTCGAATGGAAAAAAGTCTACGATGTGCACCAGAAACTCGGGAAGAAGGCCGTGCTCTTTGTGATGACCGACGACACAAAAAACTGCGATGAAGTCGCCCAATATCTCGAAAACCAATATCCTGAATTGAATGGTGCCGTGCTTGTCATCCACACAAAAAACAATGGTGAGATCTCCGAGTCAAGTTCCGGAAAGAAGAACGATGAACTGGACCGGCTCCGGAAGGCGGCGAATGAAATAGACTCTTCCGAAAATCGATATAAGGCAATCGTATCCGTTCTCGTACTCAAAGAAGGGTGGGACGTGAAAAATGTCACAACCATCGTGGGCCTGAGGGCTTATAGTTCAAAGAGCAACATTCTGCCTGAGCAAACCCTTGGTCGTGGTCTGAGGAGGATGTACCGTGGTCAGGATGAGATTGAGGAACTCGTCAGCGTCATAGGCACCGATGCGTTCATGGATTTCGTAGAGTCCATCAAAAACGAAGGAGTCGAACTTGACAAACGAAGGATGGGGGAGGGGACCGCCCCCAAAGCCCCGCTCGTGATCGAAGTTGACAAGGAGAACCCCGGAAAAGATATCGACAGTCTGGATATACAGATCCCCGTTCTTACCCCGAGAATAGTTCGGGAATACAAGAACTTCTCCGATCTTGATATCACAGGGTTCGGCAACAAAAAATTCCCCGTATTATCATTTAGCGAAGAACAACAACGGGAGATCTTTTTCAGGGATATCACCACGGAAAAAATTACCCATAAGACCATACTCGATAGCAACATTGTTGCGAATTATCAGAGCGTCATCGGTTATTTTGCTCAGAGTATCATGAAAGAGCTCCGTCTTGTGAGTGGATACGACATCCTGTATGGGAAAGTCAAGACATTTATCAAAACCCAGCTCTTCGAACGTGAAGTCGATATCGAAAATCTGAACACTCTCCGGAACCTCTCGGAAATTGAGGTTACGAAAACGATTATTGAAACGTTTAAGATAAAGATCAATGAACTCACCGTCATGGATAAAGGTGAGGCAGAAATCAGGGATTACATAAAAATTAGCCAGTGTCGTCCATTTGTCACAAAAGATCAAGGCTACCTGCTGCCGAAAAAGAGTGTGTTCAATAAAATAATCGGAGATAGCGGATTTGAACTGGAATTTGCGGGTTTTCTTGAGAACTGCGGAGATATAATCTCCTACGCTAAAAATTACTTCGCCATCAATCTGAAGATCGATTACCAGGATCACCAGGGAGATATCAGGAATTATTATCCTGATTTTATCGTCAAGAAATCTGAAAAGGAACTATTCATTGTTGAGACAAAAGGGCTCGAAGATGTTGATGTTGAACCAAAAATTGCCCGTCTGGACCGATGGTGTAAAGATCTCAACGGGATTCAATCAGTTATTATCTATCGTTGGTTATTAATCCGTGAAGAGGAATTCAAGAAATATACTCCGAAGACTTTTGATGAAATGGTTCATATTTTCGAAAAAGCGGGGAGTGGAGCCTAACAAACAGGCATCAAGTTCCCTCCCTTTCTGGTTCCGAAAGAATTTCTCCCGGTTAAATCATGAAATGGAAAACAAGAAGATTATAGAAGATCGGACCAAGCGAAATTCAGTTATGGCACGGCTGAGTTCAGGTTCACATCCCTGCCAAGCAAGAGATAATATTCTTCAACAACCCAAAAACAAAACTGCTATTCTTATCCTGGTCAATATGGTAGTGTCCCTACGGGGAACAAACAGGGTAGACAGGTGGCGGTAACTCGCCACCAATCACTTCAAAAGCCACACAATTAATCTCCTGATTTCTTTTGCAATCGCTCACCTGATGCAACTTAAAAATAATTAATCTTAATTTTTACTGCGAATTTCACGACATTTAAATGATCCTGATTATGCTCCATTGTTGATTTGAGACTGAAGGCATGGGGGTTTTATTTTACGTCAAAACCTCTTTGGGTGCCGCGGGCACCCAGCCGGTCGGGCAAACCCGGGCATGTACCGTAAACTGTGTCGCCTTGTAACGACAGGTCGGCGCAGCGAAAGCCTGCGGGCACTGCGCCTGTCTCACAAACCACACACTACGCAGGAGTTCCGCCCAGGTCACTTAACCCGGTCGCCTGCGGGCGCCAGGGATAAGAGCCCTGTGCTCTGATGGGGGTCCTGGCGGTGTTGTAAGCCGCCGGTGATGTAGAACATGACTTACGAAACAGTCGCAGAGGCCATCCGACGAATCGCAGGAGAATACCCGGAAGGGACGAAAATCGTCTACGTTCTAACCGGACTCAGGAACGACCCCGTGGGTCACTTCCTGGAAGGAGAACTCAATTTTTGTTGTACCATGACTTCATGGGGCCCTGCCTTATTGTGTGGCCATATAACAGATTATTTATGGCTGGTGATCACCGGCCAGGTCATGACTTTTTTGATTATACTGTTGATTTAATCGCGGGGGCATTCTTCGGGCGCCGGGTGATAGCAACGTGAACGGCGCCCTACGAATCACCCCGCTGGTCCCTCGGTTGATCTGTCGTTTGCGACTTCAGCCACGCCATCAACGCTCTAACGATAGTGCCGTGGGCACAATCTGGAAACCGCTGCGTTCCACAGCAAATCACCGGATTTATTGTTCCACTGGGAACGGAAGGGGGTTGCGAACCCCCTCACATTTACTGTCCATGTTTTTGATTCCTGACGTTTACTGACCAGACTAGATTGAGAATGAGGGCATTGATATGCCCCCACAACATGCTTTGCGTTCTGACTTGCTGGTTCTCTATGCCCGATCGTCGCTGACGCCTGCGACGGGCTGACTGAATTGGGATGTGGGTTGGGTTGTTGCCCGGAGCCAGCGAGGAGTCATCGGTCGGAGCGAAGCGACGGAACCGAGGACGACGAGCGACCTCTTTTTTTGTTCCTGCAATATTCCCCTGGTCCAGGACAACCCCGCAACCAGCGACGAAGTTCCTGGTCGGAGCGAAGCGACGTAACCAGGAACGAGGAGCGATCCCGGGCCAACAGAAAAGGACCCGAAGGGGCTGCCCTCGAAGACGAGGCCCGGTGGCCTCGGCCGTGGGCAGCCCCGCAGGGAAAAATTTGTACTTGTGGATAATATCATACGCTGCTAAATAGATATATTCACTTTCACACCGCGTATGGCGATAGTTCATAACACCATACGCTAATAGTATATGTGGTGAACAGAATGTCCTACAAACTGCAAACCCAAATCAAGCACGTCGGAACCGTGAAACTGTCCGGCGGCATGTTGAGAATAGATATAAAAATAATCCAGGCGGCGATCGCCCGTTCGGATGTTTCGCGCCTGGTCGAGGAACAGGCCCGGGTCACGGTCTGGGATATGACGCCAGTCTGGGCCGGGTCCGGCGAGCCGACCGAAACTGGGCAGGCATGGATCAATGGGTCCGGCCGTGCCGTGATGTACCAGATTCAGGGCCGGAGATACATTTCTCCGCTGTCCCACCTGCGAGCGGCTATCACAGGATCGCGGAAATTTGCGAACATCTCAACGATCAGCTGGGAACCCGCCGCCCAGGTAGTAACAGAGCAGGTAACCCCCCAGGGGGTACCCGCATGATACCAGCGTCTCAGGCGATCATCATCGCTGGGCTCCGGCTGGAATCAGCCCGATTATTTCAGCAGGCAACCTCGCTGGAATTCGATGCGCAGGACTTGGCCTATCAGGCAAGCGAGATGGAAAACCAAGCTGGGCAGGAAATTGTCGGGCATGAAATCGGCGACTCCTGCGCCGGGTGCCGCTGGTACCATACAAAGCAATCGATCGCGTGGTCCGGGGCGTGTGGAAAGCATGTAACCATCAAGCGCTGCTTATCGATGGGTCCATGCCTGGGTATTGTCAGGAGTGATCTTTGATGTCGTTCGTTGTCTATGAGGTAGATTGGGTAACTGGATTAAAAACTAATCCCAAAACCTTTTCGGTACGTGATAATGCGCGGGATTATGCGCTCGAGCTTATCGAGGGGTGGCGCGAAGGTAGCGATTGGATAACCGTTCAAAATGGGAGATTCCTTATCTTCACTCAATCGGGGCTGCTGGACTTTGGAGCATTAATCACGGAGGTGGCATAAATGAACGATCTTTCTGTTGGATGGGCAAGGGCTGAGACGGAATGGCTCCAGCCACCCGACCAGGAGGACCCGATCAGTGTCCGGATCTCCGCGTGGATCTCCGTCTTTGCCGATGTCGGGAAGTCTCCCGAAGAGTGCATCAAAGAACAAATCCACGATGGCACGATCACGATCGGTGACCTCGACGCGATCGAAGTGGATGAGATTGACGGCCAGTGGCCTTCCGATGGGAGTGAGTGGTGATGATTGGAAACATGGTCGATCTAATCCCCAACAACATCACCATCGAAAAATCGGATGTTTTTCATTTGTTCTGGCGGTATTGCCAGCAGTCAATCACCAAGACACCGGCCCAGGCGATGCAGGAATGGGAAGGAATCATGCAAGAAGTTGTAGCCGAAAAATGGGGGCGGGTTCGATGAAGCTAATTCACAAATGCGAAAAGTGCGGCTGCTCCTGCGTATTCACCCAGCATTTCAGACAGTCTGGTAAACCAGGGGTACCAAAATTCGGCCCCTTTGATCTCGATGCGGCCGTGTGGAAGAAGGTGCAATAATGGAATACAAAATTTTTGTCAATAGGGGGGTTGGGCATCAGCTCATCGCTGAGTGCATCGATCATGGTGCAGCGGTTGACTTCGCCGCGGTGTATGCCCACAATCACAGCATGGGTTGGATGTGGTCCAAAGCGGCCCCGAACCAGATCGTAATCCTGCCCGGATTTACGAACGGGAAACCGCGTCTTCGGGGTGGCCGGGTATGAATGCCTCAACCCCACTCCCCTTCTGGACCGAGGAGGACATCATCAGCAGGTACACCCGGGCCGATGCCCTGCAGGACGGCGACCTGATCGCAGCACCAGAGGACCTTACCAGGCAGGCGGGGATCTCGGTCCCGGTTGCACTCACCCGGGCGGCGTGGTACCTGTACGTCGAACCGTCGTATCTGCCCGAGATGCCCGACCAGGACCTAACCGGCCGGCTGTGGGATCTTCTCTGGATGCTGCGAATGTCGGCGAACAGATCACGCAGCAGCAGTGTGATAATATTCCGCGTAGCCTTTGAACTCCTGCGGGAGAGGGCCCGGGCCACGGGGATTATCCACCACCGGGGCGGTGAAACCGTCGAACTCAAAGCGGTCTGCGGACCAGGTGACGACGGCGAACCCGTCATAACAGTTATGTTGCCAGGGGAGGACTGAGTACCAATGGCGAAAGTGGCTAAAACCCCATCTCATAAATTTTATACGACCGAGGAAGTGGCCGAGATGCTGAGCATCCATGCCCAATCGGTGAGAAACCTACTTTTGAAAAAGCGAATGGGCGGCATAAAGATCGGTATGGAGTGGCGAGTCAGTGAAGATGACCTGACCGAGTTTATCAAGGAGAATCACAATAAGTAATCGCGACCGGTTAGAATGTCCTACACAATATGACCGACCGCGATCGATTTACTATTGCATCCCTTTTCTTATCAGATTATCTACCTGGTGTAAATTTTTCCCTGCGGGGCAGCCCACGGCCGAGGCCACCGGGCCTCGTCTTCGAGGGCTGCCCCTTCGGGTCCTTTTCTGTTGGCCCGGGGTTGCTCCTCGTTCCTGGTTACGTCGCTTTCGCTCCGACCAGGAACTTCGTCGCTGGTTGCGAGGTTGACCAGGTGAATGTGATTGCAAAGGTTCCATCGGCACTCTGTCGCTCGTCGTCCCCGGTTACGTCGCTTCGCTCCGACCGTTGACTCCTCGCTGGTTCTACGGTTGATCCGGCTGGCTGCGTTCGTCCTGGTTGTTCTGTCAAGGCGTTGTCGCAACTCATCCCCGGTTTCCTCGCTTCGCTTCGGACCGGTGCCTTCGTCGCTGGCCGGGCAGAGCCCGCAACCCTCGCCCGCGTGCGGATGCCCCCCCCTAATCACGATTCCGCCAAGATCCCCACGGACTTGGTAAGGGGATCATCGAGTGTGAACGCTAAGAATATCGCCTTGGGGGGTTAGGAAACCCCCTGACATTTACGATCTGTCAGAATGGTTTACATGGTGGAGGGGTCACGCTGACCCCTCTAGCGTGCCAAGTGAAGCAATAAAGCCGGTGCTTTGTTGCGGAACGCAGCGGTTTCCAGATGGTGCCCGCGGCACTATCGTTAGAGCGTTGATGGCGTGGCTGGGGTCGCAGTCAACAGATCAACCGAGGGACCAGCGGGGTGATTCGTAGGGCGCCGTTCACGTTGCTATCACCCGGCGCCCGGAGAATGCCCCCGCGATTAAAGGAACGGTATAATCAAAAAAGCCAGGATATAATCAACGATAACCAGCCCATAAAAATCCGCCATGGGGTCACACGACAAGGCGGGGCCTTATGAAGTCATGGTACAACAAAAATTGAGTTCTCCTTCCAGGTAGTAACCTACCGGGTCGGATTTGATTCCTGTCAGAACGTAGACGATTTTCGTCCCTTCCGGGTATTCTCCTGCGATTCGTCGGATGGCCTCTGCGACTGTTTCGTAAGTCATGTTCTACATCACCGGCGGCTTACAACACCGCCAGGACCCCCATCCGAGCACAGGGCTCTTATCCCTGGCGCCCGCAGGCGACGGGGTTAAGTGTCCTTGGGCGGAACTCCTGCGTAGTGTGTGGTTTGTGAGACAGGCGCAGTGCCCGCAGGCTTCCGCTGCTCCGATATAAAAATACAGCCACTGGACTCTGCTGTATTCGATATTCCCGCCATGGGGTCACGCTGACCCCATTTCACGAGCGCGCGCCCCGTATCGGAGCGCCTCTGTGAGAGCGTGTGTGTGAAAAGAAAAAAATAAAACCTTATGGCCTTCAGTCGCGCATCACTATTAAGGCATAACTTTGCACGCGATCAGGCCATTTAATATGGGAATCAAACTTTCTGTCGGGAGTCTCCTCTCCAGCATCACCCGCCACGATATCAATAACCAGCTCACCGTACTGATGGGCTATCTCACTATTCTGGAAAATAAACAGCCCGATGCCACTCACAACGAGTATTTTCTGAAAGTTACAACCGCTGCAGAGCGGATCTCCGCCATGATCCGGTTCACTAAGGAATACGAGGAGATCGGTGTCCACGCCCCGGCCTGGCAGGACTGCCAGACCCTCGTGAATAATGCAGCAAAGCAAGCCCCGCTTGGAAAGGTCACCGTTACGAATGATCTCCCTGCCGGATTAGACATATCTGCCGACCCGCTGGTTGTCAAGGTTTTTTACAACCTGATGGACAATGCCGTCCGGTATGGTGGAAAGATCACGACCCTCAGGTTCTCTGCCATGGAACGCGAGGGTAACGAGGTTATTGTCTGCGAGGACGATGGTGTGGGGGTAGCGGCTGCTGAAAAGGAGAAGATCTTCGAACCCGGGTTCGGGAAGAACACCGGGCTTGGCCTGGCGCTTTCGCGGGAAGTCCTTGATATCACCGGCATCACGATCAAAGAGACGGGTGAACCCGGGAAGGGAGCCCGGTTTGAGATGACGGTGCCGAAGGGTGCGTGGCGGTTCACCGAAAAAGATGTTAAGAAACCCACATGAAACCAATGGCTTCACACGAGCGATAAAAGATATCACTTCGATATCAAGTGCCATTCGTGTTATTCGGTGTATGAGATTGTTTAATTTTTTACAATAGACACTTCCGGAGATTTACTATCCTGGCCATACTGCATCGAAATTTTTAGTACACCAGGCGAAGGTGACAGGCACTATGGTCCGGGTTCCTAATTCCAGCAATCGGTAAGACCGACCCAGGCCCACATACCAAATTCTGCGCTGAAAACTTGCTCATAATATCACCATAGAAGTCTATAAGACTAAAAAAATCCTCCCGGTTAACCGGTAAAAACCATTTTTTCATTTTCTTGATGTTCCCTGATCTATTCGACAGGTTTTTTATATTAGTCCCAATGGTTACGGTTCGAGATGCGCTGCGCAGGAAGAAGTGTGCAGCCAGGAAATATACCAGTTGGAAATTGACCGACCTAGGGGTTATCCTTTTCCAGAATATCGACGTTGGCCTTGGCTACCTGGACGCGATCCAAGTGGAAATATCACGGGATAAAACGATAAAAAATCAGGGAATCAACCTGGAGGATCCAATTAAGGAATGAAAGTCAAAAGTCAAAAAAAGGTCACTTTTCTCACGAGGGGCTTACCTTCTTTTCTCTATCGATGCCAGGGACATGGGGGCCCCTATCATGGGTGGCACACCCAGGGATGTCTTTCTGACTCCGGATATTGTGGGAACAGGGATATGTACGGAATCCGGAAAATGATAAGGCGAAAATAAAGGCCAATTATTGGCATAATCGGATGAGTATCGCAAAAAAAGCCGTATTTATCGCTTGTTGTGAACAGGGGCAGATGCGGGCGATTTAAACGGACAGGAGCGGAGAACGTCAGGCAGGGTTGAATATTATTACCTCAATCAGAAGAATGGCCCAGTAATTCGGGCGTATAT
>Ga0194044_10000545_pt1 | contig 18704 bp, 10 predicted proteins | sample JunL4417m_MetaG_FD_155460 | JGI IMG/M metagenome (GOLD analysis project Ga0194044, IMG submission 155460) | Anoxic zone freshwater microbial communities from boreal shield lake in IISD Experimental Lakes Area, Ontario, Canada - Jun2016-L442-17m | ecosystem: Environmental > Aquatic > Freshwater...
ATTTGGAGGTTGTCGGTTGGGTTTACGAAATTTAAATTTGTTGATGGTGAGGTAAAAGTTCCATTGTCAAATAAATCGTAACAAACATATCCTGCACCTGGTTTTGATGTAGTGCATTTATCTTCGGAAACCGGAGCGTATTTAGCAGAAGTAAAAGATTGATTTAATATGTTCATTTCACTTTCTTTCCACCAAACGCCTGCATTGGCAGAATTTGCAATAATAAAAAAGAAAATAAAACTTAGTATTGATAAAATTTTTTTATTCATAGATTTTTATGAATTTCTTTTTTGTAAAGTTGAATTTGATAGTGTGGTAAAAGACAGATAATGATATTTTAATTTGAAACACAGTTTTTTGAGGCATCACAGTAACTATTTTGACTAAAATAGCATGATTTAAATACACCCACAATATTGCATGTTGTGTTCCATTTACTTTCGCAATATGCTAACGTAACATTTTCACCTGTTTCACAACTTGTGTTTACTCCACTAGTTCCTTTGCAACAATTGAATTTTTTCTTTAAAGTTAATTCGCAGGCCGCGTCTGTTGCGCATTGATTTATCCCCGAACCATCAACTTGAACGCAACGAATTGTAGAGATATTGGTTCCAGCAGCAGTCAATTCTTCAACAGTTTTACATTCAGAGTGAGTGGCCTTGTTTGGTGACACCTGCTTAATCGATTGAACTTTAAAATTTACCAAATTAGGATTGATCATGGCTAAAATAAGCCAGGCGAACAAGGCAAGAGCAAGGCCAGTAAAGGCACCCACAATGTAGGTTTGCGCCTCACCGACTTTGGAGCTGTTGCCACTGGAGGTCAGCCAAATCATGCCACCAAACATCATCATTACTGTAGCCAGAATGCCAACAATGGCAATGCCAAAACGAATGATGGCTCGAACATATTCCGCCAATGGACGAGTGGTGCCGTCACCGGTAATATCTAATTTGTTGGTCGAAAAGTTATATTTACTGTCATCTGCTCCAGTCGCAGGGCCAACATTGGGAATGGGAGCTTGAATAGTGGTTTGCACCTTAGTTTCAGCCGAGACGGGCGTGTGGCCAATGATTAAAAAAAAGCTGAATACTAAGGTAAAAATAATAAAAAACAATTTTTTTGAAAACATAGTATATTGTGGGCTTAATTCGAACTTAAAGTTTTATAAATAGATTATTTTTTATTTGATTGGCCGACTAAATCAGTTACAATTTTTTCCATAACACTCACCGTCATGTCCCCGGCGATCATATAACCATTGATAAACCAGGTTGGTGCACCCTCGATGCCAAATTTTTCCGCGTCAGCCACGTCAGCCTTGATCTGCGGTAAATATTTTTGATCCGTAAGACATTTTGCAAAACGGGTTTGATCTAGGGCGAGTTGATTGGCCAGAGCCAGTACTTGAGTTTGATCGGTAATGCCTTGATTTTGAAAAAGCATGTCGTGCATCGGCCAAAACAGGCCTTGTTCACCAGCACAACGGGCGGACAGTGCCAATTCGACTGAGTTTTCACTGATGTAGGGAAAATCTCGGTAAATGACTTTGACTTGGCCTTTATACTTATTGCCTAATTCTCTAATTTTAGTGAAACTACTTTTACTAAAAGGGCAGGAAAAATCCGCAAACTCGACAATGGTTACCACTGGCTTGGCCGAGCCGAACCAATAGTTGCCCACACCTTCGGTATTTTCGAAGCGAGGTGTGTCCCCGAAAATTGAGATTTCGCTTTTGGCTTTTTTAACGGCATCTACAAAAACAAATGCCATGGCAATAAACACAATGGCAAAAAAGGTTAGCACAAACCACAAAATCATTGCCCACCAATGGCGATACCAGGGTTTTATTTTTTTTATGGGAGTTGGTGTTGCGGCGAAGTTCATTGTGCTACAATTATAAGGCGAATAGTTTTTATATTATACCATTTTTTTATGCTAAGTCGAAATGACATTAATTTGGAAATGACTATTGAAAAAAAATTAGCTCGTCGAGCCAAACGCAAACGCAAAAAAATGCCAGTTAGCGGGGCAGGGGTAAAAAAATTACAGCGATTGATTGTAAAAAAGTCGGCGAGCAAGTGATTTGACTATTTTTGTAATTTTCACTAAAGTTAAACAATATTTAATAATATCATTTTATGGCAAAATACAATTTTAAGGAATCAGAACCGAGGTGGCAAAAGTTTTGGCAAGAACAAAATTTGTTTCAAGCAGAACAGACCAGCACAAAGCCTAAAAAATATATTTTAGACATGTTTCCCTATCCGAGCGGTGATGGTTTACATATGGGGCATGTCGAATCGTATACCGCCACTGATATTTATAGTCGATATTGGCGGATGAAGGGCTTTAATGTGTTGCACCCCCAAGGTTGGGATGCCTTTGGCTTGCCAGCGGAAAACTATGCGATTAAAACCGGAGTGCATCCCAGTGAAACTACTAAAAAAGCGATTGAAAATTTTACTCGACAGATTAATTCACTCGGCTTTTCTTATGATTGGAGTCGGGAACTGAATACTTCTGATCCGAGTTATTATAAATGGACACAGTGGTTATTTTTACAATTATATGCGGCAGGCTTGGCGTACAAAAAAAAGGCCAAGGTGAATTGGTGTGATAGCTGTCAAACGGTTTTAGCTAACGAGCAAGCTGAGGGCGGTGTTTGTGATCGCTGTGGTAGTATGGTGGTGCAAAAGGATTTAGAACAATGGTTTTTTAAGATCTCTGATTTTATTGAAGATCAGATGGTTGCTGGCAAGACCGTAAAAGGCTTACTGAGTGGTTTAGAAACCGTTGACTGGCCAGAATCAACCAAGGCGGCACAACGCAATTGGATTGGCAGAAGCGAAGGAGTAGAGATGGATTTTACCGTGGATAATAGCGACCAAAAAATCGTAGTCTTTACCACTCGTGTTGATACTATTTTTGGCTGTACTTATGTGGTTTTAGCACCAGAGCATCCATTGGTGAGCAAATTGCAAATTGAAAATAGCACCGAGGTGGCGGAGTACTTAGCGACAGCTAAAAGTAAGACCGAGCTGGAGCGGATGGAAACCAAGGAAAAAACTGGGGTTTTACTGCAGGGTGTTACCGCTCGCAACCCGTTTACGGGTGTGGCAGTGCCGGTTTTTGTGGCCGACTATGTGTTGGGTGGCTATGGTACTGGTGCAGTGATGGCCGTGCCGGCGCATGACCAGCGTGATTACGAGTTTGCGGTTAAATACGACTTACCGATTGTCGAGGTGATAACTTCGGAAAAAAATATAGCCGTCGAGGCTGGTCAGGCATTTACGGATGATGGCAAATTGATAAATTCAGAGTTGTATAATGGTTTACATTCGGCTGAGGCCAGACAAAAAATGGCGACTTGGCTGGCAGATAATCAAAAAGGGCGGATTAAAGTGAACTACAAATTGCGGGACTGGTTGATTTCTCGCCAGCGGTACTGGGGAGCACCAATTCCAATTATCTATTGTGAGTTTTGCGGGGTAGTACCTGTGCCAGAGAAAGATTTACCCGTCACCTTGCCGACCGATGTTGATTTTAAGCCGACCGGCGAATCGCCTTTAGTAAATTCAGAGGCATTTCACACAGTAATCTGTCCGCTGTGTGGCGCACCAGCTCGGCGGGAGTCGGATACAATGGATACGTTTGTTTGTTCGTCATGGTATTATTTACGCTATGCCGATTCTGAAAATGCCGAAGTATTTGCTAGTCCAGAGGCGCTAAAACAATGGTTGCCCGTTGATGTCTATCTTGGTGGCGCTGAACATTCTGTCTTACATCTCTTATATGCCCGCTTTTTTACGAAAGCGTTGCAAAAATTAGGTTTGGTGGAGTTTAACGAGCCATTTTTAATGTTACGCCATCAAGGTATTATTTTAGGAAGCGATGGTAATAAGATGAGCAAATCTAAAGGCAACGTGGTTAATCCGGATGAAATTGCTAAGGTTTATGGTGCTGATGCTTTACGTTTGTACGAAATGTTTATGGGCCCGCTCGAAGATATGAAGCCATGGAATACCAATGGAATTGTAGGTATTAGTCGTTTCTTAGATAGAATGTATCGATTAGCCGAAAAAATAGATGCCAAATTGACACAAACTGGTGGAGCAAAGGTACAGTCGCTACTGCACAAAACCATTAAAAAGGTGGGTGAGGATATTGAACAATTCAAGTTTAACACCGCCATTAGCGCGTTGATGATTTTATTAAATGAATTGGAAAAAGAACCAGTCATTGCCACCAATGATTATCGTTTTTTGGCCTTGATGCTAAGTCCATTGGCACCGCATTTGGCCGAAGAGATGTGGCAGATTTTGGCTGGCGAGGGGAGTGTGACTCAAGCAACCTGGCCGATGGCCGATACTGCCGCCATGCAAGATGTCGAAGTGACGATGGTGGTGCAAGTGGGTGGCAAGGTGCGCCAGACTATAACAGTGGCTGCTGGCTTGGATCAAAATGCTATTATGGCTATAGTTATGGCGGACGAAGTAGTAAAAAAATGGGTAGAAGGCAAAGAAATGGTAAAAATTGTTTTTGTACCAGATAAACTGATTAATATTGTAGTAAAATAAATTTTTTATAACACACCCCGCCCCTTTCGGGGCACCCCTCTCAAGAGGGTTACACACCCCGCCCCTTTCGGGGCACCCCTCTCAAGAGGGGAATAATTAAATTTTGCTTATTAGCCACGTATTATCCAATTGTTTTTGGATGTGAAATTTTAATGTTACATCACTACTGGCCATTCCGAAATAGGTTTTAATGGTATAAATTTTTTCTGTCGCCCCGTCTTGATATAGCGTGGCACCAGAAAGTAGGTTGGCGAAGAGTAATCGGCTATCATTATTAAAGGTGTTTAATCCATATTCAACGCCCAGCTTTAGTCCATTGGTAAAATAGGTTAAGGCTTTTTGGTCGTTTTTTTGCCGTACTGCCTCGGCAGCTAATCCTAATATGGTTGATGGGGTTGGTGGCGGTGTAATTGGTGGAGTTGAAATGGGTGGTAATATTACAACTAATTTTTCATGGCCAGTTGGAAAGGTGTTAAGCAAGCTGTCTTTAATGCCCCGAAAATTATTTTTAGCTAATGTAAGAAGATTTTGGGTGGAGGTAACTTGATACCGTTGAAAATTTTGGGGGTCAACATACCACAAGCCACCTCTTTCATTAGTTACCAGTAAAAAATAGCCGCCAAAACGCTTAGCCAATGGTTGATTGGAGATTTTTTTTGGTTCGTACGTGGGAATTTTATTGATGTTTTCCTTAGTTATGCCAAGGGCAGTTTTGGCGATTGCATCTAACGCTAATTTGTTGTCATAAATTTCATATTTTTTACCATCTCGGGGGTTGATATACCAGATTTTACCTCGTTGTTCGACCTGGAGATAAAACCTGCCTTTCATTTGCTTTGGTGTTTCCGCAGCAAAAGAAAGCTTGGCGAGTAATATCGAAAAAAATAAAATAACTACTAGATATATTATGGTTTGTTTTTTATGCATAAATTTATTATACTATAAATATGAAAACGATACCAAAAAAAATTAAAATTATATTGTTTGTAGTAATTTTTACAGCTTTGTCAGCCACAGCTTACGGCGCTTTTCCGTATATTCGTTTTGCTTACTACAAACGATTGGTTGCTAGTACTGGGTTGCCGACTCAGATTGGACTAGGCAAGGTGATTACAATTACTGATTGTGAGTGGAAGGTTGTTAAATGTGTGGGGGCGCCAATGTGTTTTATGGTGCCAGATCCGCCAACTTGTGCGCTTAGCTCTGACGTATTGGGTGTTATGTCTGGTGGCACTGGAGCAGAATTTGTTGCCTTAAAGACTGCTCTTGCTTTGACGGGAGTAACTGAAGGCAGCCAAGTTATTGCTGGTGGCTTGTTGCCATCTCAGATTAGTGTATTAGCCGGCATACTTGGAAAATGGGGTATATAAAACAAATGTCATTACTTCTTCAAACACAAGAACTTTGCCGTCAACATGGCATCATACCTGCCCGCTCCAAGGGGCAGAATTTTTTAATTGAGGAAAATGTCTATGAGGCAGTAGTTGATGCCGCAAATTTAATTAAAGACGACTTGGTGTTGGAAGTGGGGCCCGGTTTTGGTTTTTTAACCGCTAGATTGGCCAAACGAGTAAAAAAAGTAATTGCGGTGGAGCTTGATAGTAATTTGGCCAATTTTTTAAAAAACTTTTTTGTAAGCCAAAAAATTGCTAATGTTGAATTAATCGAGGCAGATGTGTTGAAGCTTGCCCTCAATTCTAGTGGTTTGGCTAAATATAAAATAGTATCAAACTTACCATACAATATCTCTTCCATTTTTTTACGAAAATTTTTAACTGCCGAGCATAAACCAGAAAGTCTTACCTTGTTACTCCAAAAAGAAGTAGCCGAACGAATTGTAGCTAAGCCGGGCGAGATGAGTCTATTAGCCTTGTCAGTCCAATTCTATGCCGAGCCGAAAATAGTACAGATTGTACCGGCTAAAGCTTTTTGGCCGGCTCCTAAAATAGATAGTGCCTTAATTTCGATTATTATTAAATCTGAAGCGCCAAAAGTTTCAGAAAAAAGTTTTTTTCGCTTGGCTAAATTTGGTTTTAGTGCCAAACGTAAGAAGCTAAAAAATAATTTAGCTGGTGGATTATCTATCGATGCTGTTTTAGCTGGTGAATATTTAACGCAAATCGGATTGTCAGCCGATGTTCGGGCTGAAGATCTCTCGCTCGAGCACTGGCTTGATTTATACCAGCTATTATCGGCCAAAAAAATCCTTGGTTAAGTTTGCTGGTTTGTGGTATAATATTGTCAGAGTAAATTTATCAAATTCGAAAATATTTTTATCAACGTGGAGGAGCAACAATCAGAGCAAAATCCAAACGTCGAACCACATAGCCAGGAAACAGTTCCAGCGCAAAATCTGAAGGTCACATTTTTGGCCAGAGGACAAAAGCTGGCATTGATTGGCTTAGTCGTGTTCGGCTTTTTTTTAGTTACGCTGTGGATAATTCAATTTAATAGCACTTTAGTGCGCACCTTTAAGCCAGTTAATCCAGATGGTTCTAGTGATACTACTGCAACGGCAGATAATGTAGACGAGGCTTCGAAAACTAAAGATACTGATGGCGACGGCTTAACTGATTGGGCCGAATTAAATACCTATGGCACCTCTCCATATTTAGAAGACACGGATGGTGACAGTATATTGGATGGTAATGAGATAAAAAAAGGTACTGACCCTAAATGTGCTCAGGGCAAGGCCTGTAATATGCCTTCTATTGATACATTGCCCACTTCAACGCCGGTAACTTCGCTGAACATTATTCCTGAAAATAATCCAACAACAACCACAAAAAATATTATTATCGGCTCAACCTCAACTAATGTCGGGCTTACTCCGGGTAATGTCTCAACCGAGGAGATGCAAAAAATATTAAATGGGCAAATCGACATAGCTAGCCTGCGTTTAGTGTTAAAAAACGCTGGCATGGACCAGAAAGTGCTTGATAAATTATCTGATCAGGAATTAGCCCAGTTGTATCAAGAACAATTAAAAAGCAAATAATAATTATGTTTAACAACAGATTAATTACAATTTTTAAAACTTTTTTTGTTTTGTTAATAATTATTTTTTGCATTCAATTGGTTAATGTAAAATCAGTTTTTGCAGTAACTCCCGCTTGGGGTGGGAGTTTTAGCATGCTTTATTCAGCAGACCCAACTGCTATTAAAACTGCCGACAAAGGTGTTGCTACTGGCGTTCAAGGCAACACACAATCTACCGTGGCCGGTTTTGCTGAAGATATTGCCCTGTGGGTGGCGAAATGGGGTAAAGACTCCACCTGGTCTTCGATTTTTCAAAGCACATTACGTACTGCCCTTGGTCAGATTGCCTATGATGCTGGTAAATGGATTGGTTCTGGCGGAAAAGGACAAAAACCATTATTTATAACCAAGGGCTGGGGAGCGTATATGACAAATTTGGGCGATCAAGCCGCGGGTCAGTTTGTTGAAGCCTTTGGCAATTCATTTGATGCAACTAGTTGGGGAAAATTTAATTTGTGTAAGCCAACCTTAAATGCCAAAATCGGCCTCGGTCTCGGATTGGTGAATATGGGCAAGCCGGCAGCACCTAATTGTAAATTTTCTGATTTACAAACAAATTGGGAGACCGAGATTACCAAAAAAGATTTTGTAAACCGTTTTGTGGGTATGTTTGATATTTCACAAAACGATTGGGGTGCTTCCTTAACACTTCAAACTGGCATGATTGAGACGGTTGATAAAAAGGCGAAATGGGGCGAACTGGAACGCCAAACAAATGGTGGTTGGTTGGATGTAAAATCTTTGATTAGTAATAAAATATTATCTACGCCTAAAAATGCCGAGGATTTGAAAAAACAAGGTGATAGTGTTTTAATTGATGGCCTTGGAAAATACACAGGTAGTGCCTTAACTGATTCGTTGAGCATCTTTCTTAACCAGTTAGCACTTTCCGCGTTTAATACCATGATGAGTAAGTTGGGGGAATCAATAAATAGTGGCCCAGAGCCATATAGCTGGACGCAATTACAACTTTCCAATTTTTCAGACAGCCCAACTGGCGCTGGCACTAGTGGTAGCGTTACCTCTGCCTCTAAAAAATTATTAAAAATAATCGAACCAAAATTTAATTCTCGTGGCGATTACAATATTTTAACAGAACTAACCCAGTGCCAAGACCCAACCAAGGCCGGGCCAACCGATTGTGTGTTGCCAGAAAAATTTAGCCAGGCAATATCGCTTAAGAAAACCGTGGCCGAGGCAGTTAAAGATGGCTATATCAATGGCGGAGGGGCCATCGGCTTTTTGGCACCAGACTTGGAACCTAATTATTTAGAAGGCTATCCTTATCGTTCCTTAATTATTTTACGAAAATATCGAATTTTGCCGGTCGGGTGGGAGATTGCCGCACAATATATTCAAAAAGAATCATTGCCAGGTGGTACAGCGCTAGCTGGCAAGTGTACTTTGGGTGATTTAATGGCGTGTTATAGTGATAATGATAGCTATATTGCTAACAATGCTGGTTGTCCCACATCGGGTAATACTGGACAATGGTGTCGTAACTTGGTTGATCCGAATTGGGTATTAAAAGCACCACTGAACTATTGCCGTAAAGAAGGTCCCGGACCAGAAATAACCAGTCAAAATGTAACCGGGCAGGGCACCGAAAGTCAAGTTACGGTGAGCCGAGATGATAAATATTGTGCCGATGAGCAGGCTTGTATTAAGGAAAATGACGATGGCACGTGCAAGTTGTATGGCTATTGCGTTGAAGAACGACGGAAGTGGAAATTTGGCAGCAGTGAATGTGAACCAGAATACAATACGTGCCAAGCTTTTAATAAAGCGGATGGCACGCAGGTTGGCTATTTAGAAAATACCTTGGATTATAATAATTGCAATTCAGGTGTAGTGGGGTGTGCCGACTATTGTACGGAATATTCTTATGCGAATAAAAAATTCACCTGCACCACTTCAACTGGTGATAAAATATTTTTAGATCGTGATGCCAAGTCTTGTGATGCAGAATCTGAAGGTTGTCACCAATTTATCCGCACCAAGGGTGGCTTGGGTGCAAATTTATTAATTAATTCTAATTTTGAAGATAATTTAGCTTCGAGCAGTTGGAACACGATTGGTGCTATCTCAAGCGATTCGTATTTAGGATCAAATAGCTTAAATTTAAAGATTGATACAACTACTCTTGCGGTGGATGTAGCGCCAACTGATTATAGTATTCAAAACGAAGCATATACAATAACATTTCAGGCCAAAAATTGTTTAGCTGGCAGTATGTTTCAGTTTGTTGATGAGGATAATTCAGTCGAATTGCCCATTGGCTCAAACTGGCAGGGTGTTGAGCTAACGCAGATTATGAATGCGCTTGATAATAAAGTGACATTACAATTTGTTAATCCAAATGGTGCATGCTTGATTGATGCGATTAAATTGGAGCGCAGCGTTTCTGCTACCGCCTATTCTGATTATGGTCAACAAGGCATGATTTATGAAAAAATAATGCCAAGTTATCTAACTTCAGCCTGCAGTGTAACCACTAATCGTCCGGCAGAATGCGATCAGTTCGCTCGGTATTGTACAGCCGAAGAAGTTGGCTGCGAACTATATACTCCGAAAAATGGTGATATCACCGTACCTGCCAAAGTGCGAGCCACTGATTACTGTGTACAGGAATGTGTTGGCTTTAATAGCTATGTTCAAGGCGTTACCACCTTTGATTCACAGCGCGAAGAGCATTTTATCCCTCGGACGGGCAAACAATGCAGCGCGGCTAATGTCGGTTGCGATGAATTTACTAATTTGGACAAATTAACTGCTGGCGGCGAGGCGATTGAATACTATTCTGACTTGCGCCAATGCGTCAGAGCCGATGATGGCACGTGCGATCAGTATTATACTTGGGAAGGTTCAAATGAAACTGGCTATCAATTGAAAGTCTTGATTTTAAGTGCTAAAGACAAAGGAACCGAAGATTCTCAACCTATAGTAACAGCCAGCGATAGCGCGACTTGTAATGAAACTATTTTTACAACTATCAAACAAAATGACCCGAACTACAATCCAGATTGTAGGGAGTTTTATAACAAATCAGGCAAACGATATTATCATTTATTGTCAAAAACCAAGAGCTGTAGTGATAATTGCCATCCATATCGTCGGAGTGAGGTGAATACTGATCCCAATGCAACTGATTTAGCAGCTTGCAACGCTTTGCCAGTCAGCGCTTGGGATAATGATAAGGAAGAATGTATTGTTTGTATTAATGGCGGCGAACTCTCCGATGATAAAAAGAGTTGTTTATATAATGCTATTCCAGGTGAGGGTAAGACATGTAGTGCGGCAGCGGCTGGGTGCAGAGAATATACCGGTAGTTTTGGTCAAAATGTGCGCACGGTGGTGCTGAATGATTTTGAAGATGGCACTACCCAAAATTGGTCGGGTAATGTGGCCCTTGCTATTACCTCAATCAATCTGAACGGTCATTCCTTGGAAATGGATTTATCTGCTGCCACCAACGCTTCAACCCTTGATGTTAAGGGCTTATTGGTAGATGGCAAGACATATACCTTTGATTTTATTGCTAGAACTGAATCCGTTGGTCCGCTTAAAATTACCATGCAGGATACTGCGGGCAATGTTTTAGCAACAGCCACTACCACACCAATCGGTGGTGAGTGGAATCGTTACAGTGGTAGCTGGATGAATGTGCCAACATCGTCGGTCGAAAAGATTGTAATAACCGCGGTTAATCCGGGAAAATATTATGTAGATTGGTTCAAGTTGACGATGATTGCTGACCGGTATTATGTGATTAAAAACAGTTGGAATACGCCAGATACCTGTAATCAAGATTTGAACAAGCGACCATTCCCGTTATATATGCTTGGTTGTGCAGAGTATAGGGACAGGGACAAGACGACCCATTATCTCAAATCATTTTCTTATTTGTGCCAAGACAACGCAGTTGGTTGCGAGATGATGATTGATACCAAAAACTCAACCGATCCGAAAGAGTTAAAGTTTAACGAGGACAATGCAAATACCGCAGATAATGTTACCGTACCCGCTGACAACTTTGTTTACGCGGTGTATGACAAAACCAAGCAATGCGAAGCTAAGTTTAAAGGTTGCCAGTTGTTAGGCAAGTCAACCGATTATGCCGGTGAACGAATTCATCAGTCAGCATATATTATTAATGACCCGGATAGTTACAATGCCAGCAGTGGTAGTTTATGTAAATTTGAAAATGTACAGTGTAGTGAAAACGCAATCGAGGGTCAGGACGGGTTTAGTTATTTTAAAAACCCTCAAGAGCAAATATGTGAATGGCGGCAAAAAAGCACAAGCAGTCCTTTGGAGTGGGTGAGTCGTAAAGTTAGCCGATGTGCAACCAGCAAAAGTTATTGTTTAACCGATGCGGATTGTAATGTTCCCGTTAAAGAAAAGTGCGTATTGGAAACAACAGACAAAGCCTGCCCATTTGTTTCTACGGGTAAAACTTTGGGTATAGGCGATGCGCCGATATACACCCCAGACAATAAATGGGTTGGCAGTTGTCCCTTGGAACAGTCTGGTTGTACCGAATTGGTCGAGCCAAATAATCGGTATGGCTCTAATCTGTTGGTTAATGGTAGCTTTATAGCTTCCGGTGGTTTGTATGAAGGCTGGGAAAATAACGGGGCATATTTTGATCAAAAAATTGGTCTATCGAAATACACTATATACCGAGTTGGCGGCACTGGCTATATTGACGTAGCCATTACTTGCACAGATGCTTTGAATAATTCCACGGTTCAATTATTGAATAATTCAAATAAATGGGATAATATTGCAGCTGGTTATACCCTCCAAGTTAATGGCGGATCACAAGCTTATATTTTTAGAACATGGGGTTCGTCCAACTGCAGTGTTGGTGTATTAGCTAACACGATTCATGGTGGTGACAGTGTTGAGCTAAAAGAAGTGCCAGTGGATTATATTTTAAATGAAAATTTTGATAAAAAAACCTGCAATGGTCTTGTTGACCCTGCTGCCGGCTGCGTACTGTTTAACCAGCGATCACAAAATGGTAAATATGGCCTGGCCAGCACCACCTACGATGCTGATATTACCGCAGTTTCCAAGCCTGAGGCACCGCAAAGCAATGTTGCCACGCCAGCGTTAAATGATTCTAATTTATTACTTAAAGTTTCTCCTGATCGCGTTTGTGATAAGTGGTTGTCGTGTGAAACTAAGATTGGTTACAAGGATGAAAGTGGACATCCTAGCACGTATTGTTCTGCCATTACCGAATGTAGTCGGGCGGATGATTCAGGCAACTGCCTAGTTTCCGTTAGTAATAGCAATAAAGATCACTCTACAAAATTATTTAGTGGTTTAGAATCGGAATATCAAAACATGAGTGGCTACAGTAAAGTTGGTTATAATAACGCGCTTGAAAAAGAGATGATTGGTGACTTATCCTTTGGTGAAATGACCCAAGTTGGCAATTTAGCTGCCGTGCCAAATGGGGATTTTGAATTTTGGAATAGCACATTAAAGCCGTCATCTTGGACGTCGATTGATAATGCTACAAATAATTCTGTAAAATGGAACGCTAATCATTTTCAAGTGGTAACTAACCCAGTTACGGCTCAAGCCAAGGGTGTGAAATATCCGATTTCTGGTAAGAGTATTTTTCAGCTTGGTGGCGGGTTTGCTGCTCAATCCGATGCGATTCACACCATTGACAATACTTCGCATTACCTTTCTTACTTTGTTAATACCAAAAACATGTCTACCGGCACTGTTGAAGTTTGGATGAACGATATACGTTTAAATGTGATACAACAAGGTCAAGATTGGCAATTTATAACTTCGGAGTTTACTCCAAATGGCCTCGGTAATATCATAAGGTTGAAAGGCTTGTCTGATTCAGGAAATGCTTATTTTGATAATTTTTTGGTAACGGCAAATTTGGAAAGTAAGAAAAATGTCGTAGATATAAATCAGTCTTGTCGGCTTTTTCCAGAAAAATCGGCGTTAGCATGCGATTATATAGGCTCTAATGGCATGAAATATAAGGGCTGGAAAGGATATTGTTTAGAACACGATCGTAAGCCAGGCAATCCTGATGCTTGTTTGTTGTGGTATCCGGTAGACCGGGTTAAGGGTGATGAAATTGTTGATGAGGGCGTTGGTTATAATGGTAAAGCTCCGTTATATTTCTGCTCGCAATCTCAGGCTAATATGCCAATAGTAAAAACCATAAAACAGGTAACCGGCTCGGTTTATACAGTCGGTAAAGGGTGCAGTTCTGGGGGATATCCGATGAATTGTGATGCTTATCCTGGTTACTATAATTTAAACTGCCCGGCTGGGACTTCGAGAGGTGTAACTCAAGATATTTTATTCTCAAAATGTGATTCGTTGTGTACAACGTATTGTCAATTAGATGCCAGTAAAATTGTAATAGATGACGGGACTGATGCTTGGATTGAGTACCCAGGTCAGATGGATGGTCTTGGTTCATTTAATAGCACTCCGCAAAATGCATTTCTGATAATGTCAGCGATTCCCAAAGGAACAGAAAGTAATATACCACTGGCTACTTCCTGCGCTTCAAGGCCAGCCTTTACGGCGATTTCTTGCCCTCATTATTATGTATCAGGAGCCACTGAAAGCAATATTACTGCTACTGAAAAAGATTGCGATTATGGTTGTGTGATTGATTACACCAATTATTACGTTGCAAATGGAACGGGGGCAAACGCTAATAGATCCTATGTTAAATATGATGCAACCTATGATATAGCATTTGGCGGTCCTTATTCAAAAGTAGTTTACAATCCGGTAACTGCAGGCACAAGATTTCCTAATTTTTCTGATTTTAAACTATACAATAAAGACATAGACAACTCCTCGGTCGCACCCCCGGTAGATCCTAAATCAGACGAATTATATGGTTACTGCACCAAGATTTCTCGGGTTGTGACCGAGTCGGGCGATAATAAATATTGGTCAGCGCGTGTTTTTTCAGGTAGCAAATTTGTGTTAGACCCAGGTGTCAACCGATTAAATTACACCTATGACACTCCTTCATCACCGTTTGGTAGTATTTTAGAACCAGTTGCAGTTGATCCATCAGATTGGGACGGTTCGGAAATGAGCGGTAAGGCCAATAAAGATCCATTATATCATCTTGGATTTGTTGATATGACCGATTACGATAAGTATGCCCATGCTGGTCAGCCATATAGTATATCTTTTACTGGCTTGAATGTAAGCATTCCCTATTTTGGACAGTGTACTATTTCGCATAAGCCTTGTTTTGTAAATAATGCTGGCCCAGCTTTGCCTACTCAGAATTTTATTTGTGCTTCAGGCGATGGTGTCTGTGAGCATGTAAATTATCCCGCAGTTGGTGATGATTATGTTAAATCTTTGTTTGCCCAAAGTTATGGTACTTGGTATTGGGATGGATTTAATAGAAAGTATGAAATTTCCGCGGCTGGTAATTGGGCTCCGCCAACGAATCTGTGTATTACTCCAGCACAGCTAAATGAGACCACAAGAATTAACTGCTACAAGCCACCGATAATAACAAATATAATTGCAACACCAAATAGTATAAATCGAAATGGCTTTGTGAAATTAACCTTTACTTCTGAGGTTAATATTAACCAAAGGCCATTGACCGGATATAAAGTCAAGTGGAAAGATGGCACCATGACGGGGATAGCTGGGATTCGAGTATCTGACAAGCCAAATTTAAATGATCCACACACACTTTATCATATGTATGATTATTGGAAAATGTATGCTAAGGGTGTTGCTGGCTGTGATGCTACTAAGTGTGTTATCCAGCCGGAGGTTGAAATAATTGATAATTGGGGTAAGTCAAGCGGGGTGATTCTGATGAACAATACAATTACAATATTTAAATAAATGCCAGACAATATTGATCAAAGAGCACTTGAACGAAATCAGGCGAGCCAGATGCGTGAGGATAAGAATAGTGGGACGACCGAACCAAACGAAGCTGATGAATCGAGCAGGTCACTACGACAGGAAGTAATGGAACAACGCTTGGCCCAGAATGTAGCAGAACGCAGCCAGGAAATTGAAACACAGCAAAACCCAAAAAAGATAAACACCCGCGGAGCAAAGTTAACCAGGTCGGCTTGGGCAAATACATTAGACAGTTTTGGGTTAACCCTGATTTGGCCAAATATTGTCTGGTTTATGAGTAGTATTCCAGGTTTGCGAGGTATGATTCACCCCCTTGGCGCCGAGTGGTTGCCGCCGGGAATTGATCCGAATTTAGTTGAAAGTAAGGTGCGTAATTTGGGTTTTTTGGAAAAGATGGGATTAGCCTTTGTGGATATATTGGTTTTATTTATTATTTTGATGGCAATAATGGTTGTAGTCTTGATTCTAAATTTTTCATGGTCAGATTTTTTTGACCTTATTTGGGACACGGTTAAGGACACAGTAGTAAAAAATTAATTAGTATGAGTAATAAGATAATCAACAATTTTATTTCACTGGTAAAAAGTAAATCATTTAAACGTGGAATGATTTTTTTATCATTGTTGCTTATAGTTTTATTTGTACTGCCACATCTCGCCTCGGCTGCTCCTAACCCAAACGCAACAGATAGTGGAACATTTACTTCATGGGTTAAAAATCGTATTGTGGTAGTTTTGGGCTGGGTTGTATACATGATTGCGTCAGGTGTTGGTGCGATTGGTGCATGGCTAATTGGCTTTATGGCCGATGTGGCCATGTTTAATAACATCATTGACAATGATACGGTCAGAGAGGGTTGGAAAATTTCACGTGATTTGTGCAACATGTTTTTTATTTTGATATTATTAATTATAGCCTTTGGTACAATTTTACGTATCGATAGCTATGAGGCCAAAAAAACATTGCCCAAGTTGATAATTATGGCGATATTGATTAACTTTTCCAAGACGATTTGCGGATTATTAATTGATTTTGCTCAGATTTTTACTATTACATTTGCCAATGCTTTTGTTTCAACTGGCGCAAGCAACAACCTGGTATCACTTTTAGGTATGGACAAAATGTGGTCGATGGCTAAAAGTGGTGGCGGAGGCTTTACTGGCATTGATAATCAATCCAACCAAGATCTGGGGTTTTCTACCCTTGCTGGCTTACTGTTAGCTTTAGTGGCAACTTTAATTGCTGTGGTGGTAATTATAGCCATTGTTGTTACCTTAATAATGAGAATAGTGATGTTGTGGGTATATGTTATTTTATCTCCCTTTGCCTATCTACTCGCCGCTTTTCCATCCGGACAAAAATACTCACAGATGTGGTGGCAGGAATTTACTGCTAACGTGCTTACTGGTCCAATATTAATTTTTTTCATGTGGTTGGCCTTTTCAACCGCACAAAGCTCTGCAAATAAGTTATCGATTAAAAATGAAATATATTCTAATTACAATGGTACCGCATCAATTATATCGGCATTTTTAACTAATGGAGTATTCACAACATATCTTATCACTATCGGCTTAATGATTGCCGGCCTTACCGTAGCGCAAAAGGTTGGAGGCGTGGGTGCTGGCATTGCCGGCAAGGCAATGAATAAAATTCAATCCGGCGCCGCCTTGGCACGAAGTGGTACGTGGAAGGCAACTAAGGGTGTGGCCGACTGGACCAACCTTAAGGTGGCTGGTGGTTTTAAAGTGCCATTGGTTGGCGATAAGATTAAATTCAATGGCAAATCACTGAATGACCTTACTAGCAAAGGTACGGGTGTTGATTTGAACATGAAGCGGAATTGGGAAAAGATTAAATCAGGCGCAGCCTCAGCTAAAAATGTTTCCTTAAGCAAAATGGAAGGCGCGGCTCAACGAAATTTTGAAATGGGTGGCGCGGTTGGTGGTGTAACCGGAATTTCTAATCCAAAATGGTATCAAAGCTATGTTAATGGCAAAGGTTTAACAATGGCTCTGCGGAGCTTAAAACCAGGCAAGGGTTTTGGTAGGAAAAAATCTGCCATGGGAGCAGCAGATGCACAGGTAAACAATTTAGAGGGTGAGCAAATGATGCTTGATCAAGCACATAATGTTTTAAGCCATGCCAAAAATAAAGAAATTGTGGAAAATTATGAGGGCTCTAATCAGGGTGTTCTTGATTTAGCTATTCAAGATCAGGAAATGCGTGATCAAAAATATCATTTCCGTAATAACATGAGCCAAGTATTTGGCGCTATGAATTTGGATCCGATTGCCGATGCCATGGCTATCGAATTTTATAACGGTTTAAATACAAAATTTAGTGATTTCGATCAGGCACAAACTATTCAGGATGCAAGAGCCACAGCCAACCCAACCACAATGGCCGATGAAGTTCAACGCTATGTTGACGAGGCAAAGGCTAGACAAAAAGCGGATCCAAGCCTTGCCCTTGATCCGATGATTGCAAATTTGGAAGCAAGCATTGCGCATCTAAAGGAAACATTTGAGAAGGGTGGTAAAATGATTGTCGATCGTGATGCTGCAGTTTCCGAGGTTGATGATATTGAAAAAAGCCGGCCAGTATTTCAAAAAACCCTTCGTGATTTGGGTGTTAATTATGAATTGCCACTTGGCGGACCAAAAGAATTTCAACAGGAAGTTACTAGTCAGGGCTTCAAAGATTCGCTTACTCAGGCTATAAATGTTTTACAGACCAAAATTGAAAATGGTAAGTCTGAAAATATTATTGAAGATACGGCTAAAGTACAAAAATTGGAAGGATTACTTGCTGGCACAAGTCGAATTGAAACAAGAGCCAATGTTAGTACTTCTCCTCTTGAAAAGGCTAGTGAGCTAGTTGAAGAGGAGCGCAATGACATTCGCAAAAAGATGTTTTCTGCTTCAGAGCGCCGGGAATATCATGATGTTAAATCTAGCGCTGGCGATGATGCCTTACGACAGCAAGCTAAAGAAAAAGAAAAAGAAGCTACGTCGACAAATGAGGACGAACTGGTTCGACAATTTTCCGCTGCAATGGCCAACCGAGATACGGCCTTGGCAATCGCAATCGCAAAACAGACTGTTAAATCTGGTGGCATGAACACACTTTTAAATAAATACGGCTACAATGCAGCTGACGGCCTAACCTTGA
>Ga0194044_10000547_pt1 | contig 18689 bp, 10 predicted proteins | sample JunL4417m_MetaG_FD_155460 | JGI IMG/M metagenome (GOLD analysis project Ga0194044, IMG submission 155460) | Anoxic zone freshwater microbial communities from boreal shield lake in IISD Experimental Lakes Area, Ontario, Canada - Jun2016-L442-17m | ecosystem: Environmental > Aquatic > Freshwater...
CCACCAAGCACGACGAGCCCAACCACCACGGCGGCGATGATGATGAGCACCTTCGAGTTGTCGGTCTTGCTTACGACCGACGGTGCCGCAACTACGGGCGCTGCAACGGGAGCGACAAAGACTGGCTCCTCGACTGCAACGGATGGCTCGAGCGGCGGAATTACTGCCGTCGTCTCGCTGCTGTTCTCTGTCATGAACGCACCTCTTTCGGAGTCCGAATCCGGCGACTCTGCCACCGGCTTTCGCCTTTGACTCTGGGCGCCTCGGCTTGCAGCGTTGCTGCGAAGGGGTTACAGAATCGCAATCTCTCATTGAGCGGCGTCCAGCGTATCGGACAGGGGTATGATATCGATGGTCGAGACACTGCAGGCAGCCCATCCGGAGAGCCCGTCTGGAGACTGAGTGTGAAGTGTTCTGGCACGCAATGCGCACCTGTCCTGACCTTCGCCCGCTCGGGCGACCACGGCTTATGAGCACGCGAAACGAAGGTGAAACCGCTGATTGCTCGCATCCGACCGCTCACGGTACTCGCCCTCGCGCTCGTTCTCGCGCTAGCAGGCGCTTCACCTGCCGGAGCCGTGACCATCGTGCAGAAGCAGGCCGAAGCGGACCGAGTCGAAGCACAGGTTGCATCACTTAACACCAAAGCCGAAATCGCAGCCGAGAAGTACAACGTCGCACGATCTCGCTACGACTCACTCTCAAAGCAGGTGCGCTCCAGCAACGCCAAGATCAAGAAACTGAAGTCCCGCACGAGAGTCCTCCAAACCCACCTCGACACGCGCGCCAACGCGATGTATCGCCAAGGGCCTCTCGGCTTCATCTCGGTACTCGTGAGCGTCAACGACTTCGAGGAACTCGACGCAACTGTTCGCGTGCTCACGTCGCTCAATCAAAACGACGCCTCAACAGTGGCCGAGCTCAAGCAGAACAAGATCGAGGAGGCTGCCACCAACGCCACACTCGTCGCGGCACAAGCTGACGCCTCCACGCAAAAGAAGGCGATGTCGACCAATCAGAAGGCGGTCGAGTCGCAGCTTGACGCGCGCAAGCGGGTACTCGACGGGCTCAACGGCGAAGTTCGCAACCTCGTCGCCCAGAAGAAGGCGGCTGAGGATGCGGCGGCCCATGCGCGCTACCTCGCACTCGTGAAGCGCTCCCCCGCATCCAATTCGACTGCTGCTGATAGCGGCGGAAACGCCCCCACCAGCAGCAAGGGTGCGGCGGCCGTCTTCTGGGCCATGAAGGCAATTGGTCGGCCGTATCACTACGGCGCCGGCGGCCCCGATTCGTTTGACTGCAGCGGTCTGACTTCGTGGGCTTATGGCAAGGCGGGCATTTCGCTTCCCCACAGTTCGAGTGCCCAGATCAGCCAAGGAGCCCGCATCTCCAAGTCCAACCTTCAGCCGGGGGATCTGGTGTTCTTTGGGAGCCCGATCCACCACGTGGGAATGTACGTGGGCGGCGGCGACTTCATAGAGGCCCCGTACACGGGGATGAACGTGCGCGTGGTCTCTCTAGGGCGACGCAGCGACTATGCGGGAGCCTGTCGGCCTAACTAGCGCGGCGTGACTCGTGAGATTCCTTTTGCCGACCCGCGGATGACCATCTGCCACTCACGGACACCGATTCTCCCGTCTGCGGAAGCGACGGGCTCCGACTCTTGCATGCCCTGCCGCGCGGGCACAGCATCTAGCAACCTCGAAAGCAGAGGAGTGCAGGGAGAAACGGGGCTCGCCATGAGACGCATCGTTGCCAACGTAGTGGCCGCAGCACTGCTCACCGGGGTCTTGATGGCGCCGTCTGTGGCCGTAGCCCTTCCGGCTCCGCCGGCCGACGGCCAAAAGGTCGACCTGGGTCCGGATCTTTGGGACGTGAACACCTGGGTACCCTATGACTATCCAGTGGGCAGTGGCACATGGTACGTGGACGGCGTCCTCGCTAACTGGTCCAGTCAGACCTATTCCAGTGGTGTCACCGTCCTCGATCCACACACCACTGTGCAGTACTGGAACACAGCGGGCGACACTGTCATCGGATATGAAACATTCAGCGTGGGCATCGGGGTCATGCCCGCCTGTCCTGCCGACGGAGGCTACTACTTCTTCCACCACCAGCTCAACGTACCTGCTGGAGCTGACCCATCGCTCACAAGGGCGGCGCCGGAGGTTCTGGCGAGCGATCCGTCATACCCCAAATACCACTACGGTACCGCCGCCAGTACGGCCATTCCTTCCATGCCTTTATGGCACACCTGGGGCGTGGTCGACACGACGACGCTCGGCTCCGGCCGTACACGTATGAAGCTCACGGTTCGAAACGATACGGCCGGCTTCATCGGTCCGCTAACTGTCTCTGGTGCCGAGAAGTACCAGTTCGCGGGCGGTGACTACCCCTTGGATGCTTTCGAAATCACCGCTCTTGACTCGGGGAAGGCGGCTCGCCTAGGCCCCGGCGAGTCAACTACGTTCTCGGCGTACGGGCTTCGTCCCACTCCAACTAGCACTGTGCGGCTTTCTCCATTCTCATGGGTAACCGTAGCCGCGCCCCTCCCCAATGCAAACGTCTGGCGGTTCTACAACAGAGTGACCGGCACGCATTTCTACACCGCTGATCCCGCAGAGAAGGCCAATGTGATAGCGACCTTGTCGGCGATCTATGATTCCGAGGGACCCGCGTACAGCGTCCATGAGGCCTCGGCGGCCAACGACACGGCATTGCACCGCTTCTACAACAGGAAGACCGGTACCCACTTCTACACTGCGGACTTCGCCGAGAAGACGCTGGTAGAGAACACGATGGCCTCAACCTACACCTACGAGGGTGTCGCGTACTACGTGTCGGACACTGCGCCTGCGGGAGCGACAACGGTGTGGCGGTTCTACAACATGAAGACCGGCACGCACTTCTACACTGCCGACCCGCTGGAGAAGGCCAACGTTGAGGCCACGCTGTCGTCGACGTACCACCTGGACGGCGCGAGTTTCTACCTCGCACCCTGAAAGTTTTGGCCAGTGCTAGGGACTCAGGTAGTACGCCTCGCCCTCTTCTTGCCATGAAGCGCCGAGTCTGGCGTTGATGTCGGCACGCTCGACCGGATCAGCCGAGTACAAGTAGGTGCCGTTGCTGCGGTTGCGGAATCGCCAGACGGTCTTGGCTCCGGCGGTGTGTGAGCGGGAGATGCTGTAGGCAGGACCCTCCTGAACCCAAGAGGCACTCAGCTTGGCGTTGATGTCGGCCCACTCATTCGGGTCTGCCGAGTAGAGGTAGAAGCCTCCGGAGATGTTCCTGAAGCGCATCAAGGTCGCAGTATTGGTTGCGGGGTTGATGGAGTAGGCCTCGCCTTCCTCGGTCCAGGTGCTGCTCAGGGTGGAGTTGATGGTGGCCCGCTCGGTGGGGTCGGCTGACCACAGGTAGTAGCCGCTTATTAGGTTGCGGAAGCGAAAGACCGGCAGCAGCGGGGCGGCTGTAACCGTGAAGGACGTGGTCTGTGTGGTCTCGGTGTTGCCGGCGGTGTCTGTTGAGCGGTACTCCAGTGCGTAGGTGCCGATAGAGCTTGGAACCGGGACGGAGGTGCCCGTGCCATGCAATATCTCGACACTGGGATTAAGGATCCGCCAGTACGTGCTCGCGACACCGGAGTTGCCGACACCGTCAGTTGCAACAAGCGAGATGGTTGCACCGCTCGCCGGCACGTAGCTCTTGAGCGCACCAGGGGCGGTCGTGGTCGGCGGGGCGATGTCAATGAGTACCATGTTCTTGCTCGTCGTGGCGTTGGTGGCGATCACGACGCTGGTCGTCTCGGTGGTGTAGCCGGCCTTCGAGTAGGTCGCCGTGTAGGTTCCCGGGGTAATCCCGGCGATGGCGTAAGTCCCGTTGGCGGCCGTGGTCGCGGTGCCCGTTCCGGGTATCGAGACCGTCACACCGGCGAGGTTGGACCCTCCCGAGGTCACCGTACCCGACAGGGTTCCGGGCAGCAGGGACATCGACATGTTCTGGGTCTTCATGGCGTCGGTGGTGATCACGACGCTTGTGGTCTCGGTCGTGTAGCCGGTCTTGGAGAAGGTCGCTGTGTAGTTGCCCGGTGTGATGCCGGCGATGGTGTAGGTGCCGTTGGCGGCCGTGGTCGAGGTGCCCGTACCGGGTATCGAGACCATCACGCCGACAAGGCCGGAATCGCCCGACGTCACCGTGCCCGACATCGCGCCGGGCAAGACCGGCACACGTTCGACCACCACGGTCCCACCTATGTTGGTCGCCGGGCTCCACCAGTTGTAGTCACTTCGCGGAGTAACGACTATGACGTGGCTGCCTTCGCCGAGCGTCAGGATCGTACTGGAGTCAGTCACATTTCTTAGAAGGACACCGTTGTCAGAGATGTCGTAGGAGACGGACCGCCCCGCGACGGGGCTCCAACTCAATGAAACACTGGTCGCATCGGTTGAGCTGTACATGGACAGCATGGTCGGCGCGAGCAAGTAGGGGTAGTCCTCTTGGAGCTTGGAATAGGCCGCGTTCGGGTTCACGTAGCCGTATCCAAGATCGCTACCAGCGTCCACTGCCGACCCATAGAAGACACTCGCGAGCTCGTCTGGGGTCAGCGCCGGTGCGAACCGCCAGAGCATCGCGGCCATACCCGCGAACGCGGGACTCGCCATGCTGGTTCCATCCCACCATGAGTAGCCGGGCTCGTAGACGACGCCTGCTCCGTCGCGGTCATAACCGGGCTGGGTGAGCCCCCAAATACCTTGCCCCGGAGCCAAGATGTCGAGGCGCCCATTGTTGGCTCCGGCACCCACTGGATCGCGGCCGATCCCGTAGTCGGTGAAGTAGCTCCGCGCTTTGAGCGTGGGGCCGGCCGTACCGGTGACGGTATAGCTGCCAACACCGATAACGTGGGCGTTGGCTCCGGGATACTGCACGCCATTCAGGGCGCCGCTGTTGCCCGACGCCGCAACCACGAGAACTCCGTGTGACCATGCGTGGTCTATCGCATCCTGAATAGACTGCGAGTAATTCGAACCGCCCAGACTCATGTTGATGACCTTGGCTCCGTCGGCCGTAGCATCGTTGATTGCATCGATGATTGCGGTGTCGAAAATGACCGCACATCCGGCAGGGTACATGGGAGGATCCCCGTCGATCCAGACTCCCTGCACCTTGTAGACGAGAACGGTCGAGTCATACGTCACGCCAGCCACGCCGATTCCATTGTTGGTACCAGCGCCAATCTGCCCGGCGACACAGGTTCCGTGCGATGCCGTGGTTATGCTATTGAGTGGAGCACTCGGGTCGACCGGCGATACGTCGAGGTCCTTGGTCAGGACATCGGTCACGCCGCTGTATGTCGAGAACTCGTCCTTGCCAGCGAGGATGTTTGCGCCCTTGTCCGGGTGATCCATGTAGAAGCCGGTATCTATCACAGCGACCTTAATCGCCGAGCCGCTCGCTCGCGCCGGGAACGACGATGCTTCCAGCGAACTCCATAGGCTCGCGATGTCCATACCGCTGTTTGCGTTGGCGTCCCTCATCCACCAGCTCTTCGCGCCGACAACCCAAGGTCCGCCCCAGCTGAACATCTGAGTGGATGTGTATCCCGGGTCGTTGGGAGGTACCGCGTAGGCCGAAACCTGTCTAATGTAGTTGGGCTCGGCGAACTCAATTGACGGAGAACTGTTGAGCTCTTGGAGGAACTGCTTGTCGCTCTTACCGGAGGGCGTCTTCACCATCGCAGAGCGATCCCTACTCACCCGCACGTCGGCAGCCGATACTCCCGGAAGCGCGTCAAGCGTCGCGACAGTACCCTTGCCTGATGGGCGCACTTTGACCAAGAACACCCCGGGAACTGAAGCTCCACGCACAGTCTGCGTAGAAGCTCCTCCCGTGATGGGCTCGGAAATCACGCGACTGGAGACACCTCGCCCGAGAGCCCAAGCTGAGACCGGCGACGCGATAAGCATGGCGGCTACTATCGCCGTCAGTACTGAAATGCGCAGTCGCGTCATCGTCCCTGCCTCATATACTCTTCACGCAAGCTCGTCATCACAACTTGCCACACTCGTCCTCTAGCTGAAATATCGACGTACGGCCGATCAAGCTCTAGGTAATCCGATCAACCCACGAACGCACGCCGCACTCTCCTACCAGGTCTTGAGAATGTCCCTGTGCACGAGATTGACCGTGTAGCCTTGCGCCCTGAGGTCCTCGGCGAAAATCACAGCCAGAGTGACCGAGCGGTGATGTCCCCGCGCGCAACCGATCGCAACCGTATCGCCGTCCCTCAAAGACGACATCCACCGAGTCCGCATAATGGCCAGCCACGCCTGTGCCTCACTGGTAGCCATCACTCGATCCCTCACCCATTGCATGAGGCCCGTATCTGCCTGAGTGAAGCCATCCACGTTGATGTTCCTGACATCGGCGACGAATCGGCACTCCTCAGGGGGTCCATCGAAGAGGTAGCCGAACGTCTCGATGGTTATGGTTCCGCGTGTCCGCGGACTCTGAAACGCTGCAGCTGCGACGAGCGAGGCGGCGGCAGCGGTCGAGGTGACCGCTTTGGGCTTCGCCGCAGAGACGGACGCGGGCGCAGGTGCGGCGATCGGTTCTGCAGTCGACTGCGCTGAAACGAGCACTTCGGGGCCAGAATCGCTGGTTGTTGTGGCGACTGCGCCGGTATATCCCCGCGTATCGTCACCGGGCAACTGGACGCTTCGATCTGCCTCCGATAGATCTGCTCCTGATGGAGCGTCAGCTTGGTTAACGCCCTCGTAGCCCGAAGTGCGACTCGGCGGGCCGAAGAACGGGTTCGCCAAACCGAAAGCCGAGCCCAGACCCAACACGGCGAGGAGCAAGATACCCAGAAGTGGTACGAGCACGAGCGCGACTGCGCCCCCGAGGGACGCCTGCTCAGAACGCGTTCCTGTGCGGCTGCGTCTTTGGGATGAGCCAAGGTGACCGAAGAGTCGCGACCGCCCCGATAGCCCCGTGCCGGGGCGATCTGCGTTCGGGGGGTCAGTATGGAATATCGGCCGCGTTGGCAAGTGCAATAGGAACCTCCGTGGAGATGCGGCCGGATCGAGTCGTCCCCGGCGCCGTGCGAGGTCGGCTGCTCGCGTCGAATCTCCGCAGTTCAGAAGGGCTACAGTTCTCTGCGCCGACAAGATTTCAATTTAGTCTGTGGCGAGAAGCAGTGCAAACCTTGCGCCAGCGCCAAGGAAGCATCTCAGATTGCGACAAGAAGCCCAGCCTCGGCGGTTTCGTCGATGTCGCCAGTTTCGGTCATGTCCTGAGTGCAGCGTCAGAGCGTAATATTGAGTGCTAGGTAGCGGGCGTGTGCCCGCGAAGACAAGGGGGATATGCCATGAGACATCGCCGGATCGTTCTCGTCGTTGCACTCGCGCTGCTAGTCTGCCTCGCTGGAGCTGCCGGGCTGTTGAGTGCCAACGCTGCGCCGGCCGAACGGCCAGGCGCAGCCGGCACGGAGATGTACCGCTTCTACAACCCGTCGAACGGAAGCCACTTCTACACAGCGGACCCGTCTGAGCGCGACGCCGTACAACAGAATCTCGCGCACGCCTACACCTACGAGGGCACGACATACGCGTTCGTTACTCCCGCCCAGGTGGATGCGGCTATCGCAGCCGCTACGATTGCAGGTCCTGCTGGGCCACAGGGGCCGAAGGGCGACATGGGCGACCCGGGTATCACCCCAGCGGAGATCACCGAGTTGCGGGATGCGGTCGAGGCACTGACCAAGAAAGCCGAGTCTCAAGAGGCGTCGATCACGGCACTCAGGGCCGAACTCGACGTTGTCAAAACCAACAACGTCCTCGCCTTGGGCGACTACGTCAGCGTGAATCCTAGCGCACAGAACGGTGTCACTGGACCCAACATCATCTTCACCGGGGCGAACTTGCACATTCGCTCTGGGGCGGGGGCGACGGATGCGGCTGTCAACGGCAAAGGCAACCTGATCATCGGCTACGACGAGATGCGTGGCGCCACCGAGACCAGCCGCACGGGGTCTCACAACCTGGTGATCGGCTGGGGACACAAGCTCACGAGCTACGCCGGCCTTGTCGCGGGAGGACTGAACACCATCTCGGCACCGTATGCCAGCATCAGCGGGGGCTACAACAACATCGCTTCCGGCCCACAATCCAGCGTGAGCGGCGGTTACGGCAACACCGCTTCCGGCACCTACGGCAGCGTCAGCGGCGGCGTCGCCAACACCGCTTCCGGCCCACAATCCAGCATCAGCGGTGGCTTCAATGGCATTGCTTCCGGGGGCGATTCCAGCGTCAGCGGTGGCTTCAATGGCATTGCTTCCGGCCCACAATCCAGCATCAGCGGGGGCAAATACAACACCGCTTCCGGCACCTACGACTGGTGGGGCGGGAGCTACCACACTCCCTAGCGGCCATTTTCGCCCGCCTCGAACTCCCCGTGGAGTGCCGAGAGTGCCGTGGGGGCGGTGCACATGTTCGTGCCCCCTTCGGCCCGCCCCCTCTGGTTCGGTGGTGCACTGCGCCGCTCTGGTGCGACGCAGTTGGAGTCTGCGTCTACTGACCCAGATAGTAGGCAACTCCCTCGAGCTGGTAGGTACCCTTCAGAGTGTTCTCGATGGTCAACTTCTCGTTAGGATCGCTCGTCCAGAAGTGCGTGGAGTTCTTCAGGCAACGGAAGCGCCACACCGGCATGGGTGTCTCAGTCAGTGAAACCTTCCACGCCGGTCCCTCAAGCTCCCAAGTTGCGCTCAGGTTGTTCTCAAGGTTGGCCTTCTCGGCGAGATCGGCGGTGTAGAAGTACGTCCAATCCAGCTTGTTGCGGAAGCGATACATCTGATTGCTGTTAAGAGGGTTGTCCCGGTTGATGGTGAAAGCGGCGCCCTCATAGATCCACGTAGTGGGCAGGTTGGCCTTGATAGAGGCCGCCTCGGTGGGATCCGGCGTCCACAGATAGCTGCCGACCATGGTGGCGCTGCGGAATCTCCACACCGTCGTCAGGTTGGGAGCAGCGGGGGTGAAGGTGGCAATCACGTTGACGTCGGCGGTCACGTTGGTGTCGGTGCGCGGGTTTTGCGTGGATTCATCGGACCATTTGACGAAGCGATAGTTGGCAGACGGTGACGCGGTGACCGAGGAGCCGCTCGCGCCGTAGTCGACCACCTGCGTGGCCGATCCGACGATCGAGCCGCCAGCGCCAGCCGCGTAGTGCAGGCGCACCGGCGTCGGGAAGACAAACTCGTAGGCGCCCATATCCCAGGAGCCGCCCTGCGGACGCGCGACGCCGTCCTTGTCCTTGGCGGACGCGGGCACGCTCGCGGCTGTATTGGTCCCCGCGTCGATGCACTTTGAGCCCCATTTCAGCCGGTAGTCGCCGGTGCGGGTAGAGACGAAACTCGGGTCAGCAGAGATGTTGTGAAAGCCGGGCTCTACGGACGCAGTCCCGATGTCTGAGTATGTAGCTGTGCAGCCAACCAGGTTGCTGCCGTCGTTGCCCCACACGACGCAGTTCGTGATGGTCGGTGAGGATCCGTCTCCGGAGGAAATGCCGCCCGCGAGGCTGAAAGCGTTGTTCCAGGCGGTGTTGTCGGCGACGGTGCAGTTGGTGATGGTCGGCGAGGATGCGCCGCAGGCGATGGCACCACCCTCCCCACTGCCGTCGTTGCCCGCGACAACGCAATTGGTGATGGTCGGTGATAAGCCGCCACAGTAGACCCCGGAGCCAATGCGGCCCCAGTTCCCCGTGATGGAGCAGCTAGTGATGGTCGGCGATGACTTGTCGCAGTAGATGCCGCCGCCGATTACAGCGTCGTTGCCCGTGACGACGCAGTCCGCGATGGAAAGCGCGGACGAGGACGAGCAGTAGACCCCGCCGCCATCGCGCCAGACGTTGCCCGGGGTGCTGAACTGGACGCCGACGCCACCCGTGATCGCAAAGCCGGAGATCGTCGTGTCCTCACTGATGTCGATTGCCCTGATGACGGCGGTGGCGCTACCCGTCAGCGTCGTCTCGTCCGAGCCTTCGCCGACGAGCGAGACGCCGTCCTTCATCACGATCTCGCCGTCGGTGGCCGACGTGAAGTTGCCGGGCCCCACGAACACAGTTCCGCCGAGACCGGACTTGTCGATTGCGTAGGGCACCGTCCGATACGGCGCGGCTTCGGAGCCGTCGCCGGCAGTGTTGCTTCCCTCAATCGAAACGTAGAGGTCCGTCTGGAACTCGTACGCGCCCATGTCGACACCAGATCCTTGCGGTCGTGCCACCCCCAGAAGATCGGTCCCAGGCGCAACCGTAGCCAGGCCCGCATCCCGAGCCTGCGAATCACTCGTGAGCCGGTAGTCGCGGTTGGCCGCATCCACGAACAGCGGGTCTACGCCCTGTATGGAGTGAGCGCCTGGATTGTCGCTCGTTGGCGCGTTGTAGAAGAAGTTGTAGTCCGACGAACACCCGGACGTCCCCACGGTATGGTTAGCGATGATGCAGTTGGCGACCTCGACGGAGCCTGCCGGGAATGCCGAGATTCCCTCTCGACCCGAGCCCGAGGAAGTGTTGTCGGCGATGGTACAGTTCGTCACCGTCATCGTGGAGATCACAGACAGAATGCCGGCGCCCGCGCACGGCAAATTGCTCGGCGAGAGATCCGGATTGTTCCCATTCTTGATCGAGTTGCCTGCAATCACACAGTTGGTGACCGACACGGTGCTTTGTCGGCTGCCGATGCCACCGCCTCCTTGGGGAGCTGTCACTCCTCCACCGGCGCTGTTCCCAACGATGCGGCACTTCTCGATCACGGCGATGGCCCCGGTGTCACACATGACGCCGCCGCCAGCGCCGACTGATTTGCCACCGGTGATTGTGAACCCAGACACCGTGACGCTGGTGCTACCGCTCGGGCTGGACATGAGGCTGCGAATCGTCACTGCTTCACTCAGCCCGCCCGCGTTAATGGTAGTCTCGGCCGCCCCGGCCCCGATAAGCGAGAGCACCTTGGTGTCGATGGTGATGGTTTCCTGGTACGAGCCGGTGGCGACCCATATCTCGTCGCCGGAAGCAGCGTGGTCAACCGCAGCTTGGATGGAGGTTGAGTAGATTCCAGGGCCGAGGACAGGAGCGACCAGCCAGGTTGTGGCCGCATGTGCTTGCGCAGGCAGTGCGACCGTGCACGCAGCGAGGAGTAGGACGACGACGAGCGCACAGAGGAACCTCGGCGCTCTGCTCAATCTTGACTCGCTCATTGTGTGTTCCCCTCTTGAATGCCTAGCTACGTCCGGGACTCGAGAACCCGCGCCGGCAGGGTCCTTCGCTCACTATATCTGCTCCCTCAGCGCTTGGCATCAGCGAGGTTTCCGTGGACGCACAGATTGTCTGAGCGTAGGTCAGTATTCATGGCCGCAAGAGGGCTCTCGGCCCAAGACTCACGCTTGAGGCAAATGGGATACACCCAACAGGGTGAGGCGGTGCCCCAAGCTGCGGAATGTATGACTGCTGTCGGACGGGCCGAAGGGGCAGCCTGACCCAACAAGAAAGGCCAGAGACAATATCACCTCTGACCTCGTGTTTCTTTTGGCGGGAGTGACGGGGCTCGAACCCGCGACCTCTGGCTTGACAGGATTCTGGAGGTCTTGCGATGGCTAACGGAATAGTGTCGTGAGCTGGGGTTTGTTTGTGGTGGGGTGTTGGGCATTAGGGTGTGTTTTTGTGTGGCAGTGTACGACGGATGCACACCGGAGGACGCCTGCCTATGTCAGCAGACGCCCTCCTTGGGATTGTCGCGGCCCCTACTGCCCGTGGTAGTACGCGATGCCTTCAAGGAAATAGTCCGCCTGCAGGGTGTCTCTGATGGTTGCCATCTCAACCGGATCCTGGGTCCAGAAGTACGTGGGGTTCTTCAGGCACCGGAAGCGCCAGACCGGTTTGCCGGCTTGGGTGTTGCGGCTGACCTTCCACACGGGGCCCTCGTAGGCCCAGATGGCGTTGGGGTCGTTCTTGACCGTGGCCATCTCTGCCGGGTCCGCCGTGTAGAAGTAGGTCCACAGCGTCTTGCTCTTGAACCGCCACATCTGGTCGGAGTTGGCGGTGTTGGCGGTGTTGATGCCGTAGGCCTCGCCCTCATAGAACCAGTTGTTGGTGAGGGTGTTTCGGATGGTGTCACGCTCTGAGACGTCGTTGGTCCAAAGATAGGTGCCAAACGTGGTCATACTCCGAAAGCGATAGACGCCCTGAGTGGTCGGGGTTGGGGTGGGAGGAAAGGGAGCCGCGTTGACCGTTATGGTCCTGGAGGTCCAAGACGCGGTGCTATTGGAGCACGTGGCCTTGAGCCAGACCAGATACGTGCCGACAGGAAGTGCCAAGGTCGAGAACGAGTAACTCGTCGACAATATGGTGCCGACCTGGGTATTGCGCCGCCACTCGTAGGTGAAGGGGGAAGGATGGAGCGAATCGACGCCATGGCCTAGGAAGGCGACCGAGGAGCCGTACGTGACCGTGGAAGGCGAGATCGAGTCGATGACGGCGGTGACCGTGTCGACCTCGCCGAGCACGAACGGGCTCAAGCTGGGTGTGTCGAAGGTCACCGTGTGGGCCACCGTGTTCACGACAGGTTTAATCGTCACCCACGCGCCGTCCGTCCAGTGCTTGACCATGATGGCTTCGGGGTGAGTGAGCGGATCGTGGTCGTAGGGCAGCGTGATGGTGATCGTGCCGTTCTCGCTACCGATGAAGTCGATCTCGAAGGTCTGACCCAGCACCTGGAAGCCTGCTAGTGGTGGGGCGCCTTCCGGCAGCACGGGGGTCGCGGTGACCAAGACGGAGCCCGCCGACGAGCTTGGGTCAAACGCAACGACCACCTTGACACCGTTGCCCAGCGTGACGGTCGTGGGTGTCGATCCGGGCGCCTTGTCCGCTGACCCCATATCCACGGTGGTGACGGTCTTGGCCGCCGAGTGAGCCGACTCGTTGCCGGCGATGTCGAAAGCAACCACCGTGAAGGTGGCCGTCTGGCCCTGGGGCAGCCCGGTGGCCGTGTAGGTGACGCCTGTCCCGGGGGTCCGGCCAAGGTAGGTGGCGCCGTTGTAGACCTTGTAGTAATCCATGCCCGAGCCCAGATCCGTGCTGGCTGTCCACGAAAGAGTGACGCTCGAGGTCGTGACGGTGCTGTAGCCAAGTCCGGTCGGGGGGCTGGGGGCTGTGCTATCGACCAAGACGATGCTCTTCGTGGTGGTTGTGTCAGCGCTGATGGACACGCTGGGTGCCTGATTGACGTAGCCGGTCCTGGAATACGTCGCCGTGTAGGAGTTTCCCGGCGCGATGCCTGATATTCGGTAGGTGCCATTGGCGGCCGTGGTCGTCGCGCCTCCCCCGCCGGAGAGGGTGACGCTGACGCCGGGAAGTCCGGAGCCGCTCGAAGTCACAGTGCCCTCAAGTGAACCAGGAATGATCACGAGTGACTCGTCCACCGTGGTGGTGGTCAGACTAGAGATGTTGACGGCGTTCCGAGTCTTCGACGTGTAGCCGGCCTTGCTGAAGACGACACTGTAGGTGCCGGGATCGACGTTTGAGAGGGTGTAGGTGCCATTGGCGGCAGTGATCGTCGCGCCGGCCCCGCCGGAGAGCGTGACGTTGACATCAGCAAGTCCCACAGCCCCTGTCTTCACTGTGCCTTTCAGCACTCCGGGCTGCGCTCCCAGCGTGACCGCGTCCACCGACAGAGACGGCTCTCCATACTTGTCTCCGGACGGCTCCCAAGCCTGCACTCGATACTCATACGCGGTCCCGCGAGCGACGGTGCTGTCGGTGAAACTCTTCGTGGATATCTTGGACGGTGTGAGGTCCGTCCAGGTGTTCTGCGACTTGGGCGAGCGCCAGACGCGATAGTTGATCGTGCGAGTGTCGTATGCGCTGTTGCTCCTTGAGCTTGCCGGGGACGACCAGGACAGGCTGACCGAGGTAGATGTCACCGAGGATGGCGCAAGGGTCCTGACCGGCCCAAACATGTAGCCAGTCACTTGGAGGTCATCGATAGTCGCACCCTGACCGTTGCTGCCCTGGGCTGCACCTTCTAGCCTGTCTACAAACTGCGCCGACACCCAGACCGGCGCGCGCGACGAGCCGAGCCGCCCATCGGTCAAGTCGTATTCTAGCTTGGTCCACGCTGACACCAATGAGACGGGATTCTCAGGGTCCTGGATTGCGCCGGGCGGCCCGTCGGGACCTGTATACGCAACCGGGCTGAAACCCATGCGGAACGCGTAGTCGTCCGCTCCGCCGATCGTCGGCATGAGGTAGTAAAGACTGAACCGCGACGAGTAGTACTGAGCGAGTTCAGGAAGTGCCAGAATAGCGTAGCCGCGTGTGTAGGCTGGATATGAGGTCCACGACGACCCCGGAAGGCCGCTCGGAGAGAGCTTCCCGGCACACCACAGACCAGATCCGACGCCGCCCCGCGCAAAGTGAGTCGTGCGCCCCCACACAGCAGTAGGGGTCTCCCCGGGCACAACAAATGGGGCGATGGTGTCGAACGTGTCCGTGGCGTTCGCGCTATCGAACGTGATCGTCCGGATAACTTGCGGTGAGAAGCTTGCCGGATCTGCGGCGTATGCGGTTGCAGCAGCGCCGAAAAACACGGCACAGGCGACCAGCATGAAGAGAATTCGCACTGCGGTTCGATTGCGCATCGTGTACCACCCATACCCTCGTCGGAGCTAGTTCGGCGGCGTATCCGAGATTGCCTGAGCAGCTCTGACCACCGTGTCCTTGAGTTTGGCCGGCGGAATCGAGTTGCTCGTGGCGATAACCTCAAACACGTACTTCCCGCGCACGTAGGAAACGGTCGCAAACCGTGTGCCGTCGGTCCCAAAATAGCCTGTGGCTCCTCTAATATTCACCGGAGCATAGTCTTCTCCATACACAACCTTGCTTACGCGATTTGTGAACTTTTGCGCTTCGGCAGCATCCTGCATCTGATGCACGGCCCAGATGATGCGGTCTGCAGACGCCGACCTGTCCTTTGGGGTCGCGGACACGATGACATCCCCGCCGGATACCGCTGGCTTGCCCATGCTGTATCCCTCAAAGCTTTGGGGGAGCAGCAACGACAGGTCCGCGATATCTCCCGAGAAGCCGTCCGGGGTAGTGACCACCGGAGTTGTCGGCGTGGTGCCCGTTGTTGGCGTCGCACCTGTTGTCGGCGTTGTGCCCGCTGCCGGCGATCCGGTGCCAGCAGTGCTCTTCTGTTTGATGGCCTCAGTGAGCTTTTTGGCTTGCGTGTTCGCCGGATCAAGGATGAGTGCTTGCGCCGCGAACGCTGCCGCCGCGGTCGTGTCGCCGGAAGCAAGCGCGGCTTCACCCTTTGCCACAAGTTGAGCGCTCTCTTGCTCGCTGGAAAGGACGATTGTCTTGACCGACGGATTCGACTTGCTCCGCAGGGGGCCGAGCGCAGCGAATCCCAGCATGACAGCCGAAAGCAAGACCACACCGGCGATGCCCGAAATCCAGTACCGGCGCCTAGTTCGAACGGGGTCTGGGCCGCTTGCCGGGGACTTGCGCCACAGTGCGCTCACAGGTTACTCAACACCCTCCGCCATTGCAGCCGCACGCGCTTGGCCGTCCAACTCAGAAACGCCGCGCTCAGATGCACTCTCAAAAGCAGCACGCGCCATGCCGATGAACCGCCGAAGCGACCCGCCCGACGCGCTCGTCAGGTCCGAGAGGATCTGATCCTCGAGCGTAATGGGCTCTGCACCCGGCAATCCGGCCGCGGCAAGCCAATTGTTCACAACCTCGGGGATGATTTCGTCGTAGTGCTCTTGCAGGGGCAGCAAGCCGGTGAAATGCCACTTCATGCGGTCGCCCTGGCCGAATACCTCTTCGAGCTCGGGAGCCTCCCCAGGCAGAAGGATGAAGACCGGGAACGCGTACCCATCGGTGTTCCACCGCAATTCCGACATCGCTCCAACTAGTCTGGAACGTAGCCCCTGATCGATCTTGCTCCAACTTTCGAACGCGTCGTAGATGAACGCGACCTTCTGATAGCGCAAGCCAGCGAACTGCACCAGTTTGGCGAGCGTCTTTCGGGGGGCCTTGGTGACCCTGAGCTCGTCGGAAAACGCCGCCATTCCACGTTCGCGGTAGACACGCAGCGCTCGGCCAATGACAGGCGAAACATGAACGCGCGCGTACTCGACGAGGTAGTCGAGCATCGCCCGCGAGTCATCTTCACTGTCCTCGGCAGCCTCTTCCAGTAGGAGCTCCGTTCCAGGGGCGTCTCCGAGCGAGGCGTCGACCTCCTCGGCCGTCTCTGCCTCCTCATCGTCGGATGCCAAGCCCAGCAGCCTGGGATCAAACTCCTCGGCAATCTCCGGGCGACGCTCGATCTCAGGTGATCCGAGCACTGCTTCCACAGCCTCATCAGGGTCGATACTGAATCTGGACACAAACTCATCCAGCCGCTCCGGACCGAGCACTTGGTAGGAGGCCAGACTGTCGTCCGGCGCAGCAAGAGCCATCGCGACGTAGAACCTCAGTGTGCGCTCCGGTGATCTGAATGCCAAGCGCTCTGCCACAACGCCCAGAGTCGACCGGACGAGGCCCTTCTTCATCATGAAGAGCTGCACATAGGCATACAGGACGTTGATCGTGTCATCCGTAGCCAAAGATCTCTCCGCGTGGCTGACTGCGAAGAGGCAGTAGGAAGGCGGCGTTTCCTCCGACTTCTCCACCCAGAGGGGCTTGGGAGACTCCTCAAGGGACCTCGCAATAATCGCCGACAGCAGACGGTTGCCACCCGCGGCAATCTCGCAACCAACACCGGGCTCGGCTTCGTATGAGGTAACCATGAAGGGGTTAGCCATCAGCCCGAGCGACGCGTACCGAGCTATGTCCTTGTCGGGCTGCCCTGCCGGGGTCTCATCGTCTTCGACCGACACGTGCACACCTGCTTCCTATTGAAGAGGAATCGCAATCCTTACTGCTTAGAGAGCATAACCCCAAACCGCGCCAGACCGCACGGTCCGAGCAGCGCCGAGGGCCCCGGACGGTTCGTCCGAGGCCCCCGTCAAGCACTGGTGAAGGGTCCGCCAGCACTAGGTGTGAGTCGCTACTTCTGGTGACAGCGCTCGCACACGCCACGATTGTCGGTGCGCAACAGTGAAGTGCTGCCGGTAATCGTGAGCCCGTTTGGCAACCCAGGAGCAGGGTTGTACTTACCCGGGTCGACACCAGCAACGGTATCACGAACCGGGATGACGTTGGTTGCATTAACGCTTCCAGAGCCCTGCTCATAGTGAGCCGAGGCCCAGCCGGTCGTCACGTACGACGCACCGTGCGCGAAGTGGCAGGTCAGACAGCCGATCTGAGAGTTCTCAGGACCAGCAGCGCCACGCGGAGCCTCGACCGGAATGCGGGGGTCGAAACCGCCGGCATCCTGAGCCGCTATGCTGCCCATGGCAGGGATCTGCAGGTTCGCGTTACCCGACTTGAGCGTGATGTCGATCGGGTGACGGTGACGGAGCTGCGAGCCCACAACCGCCTGGCTCGCAGGAACGGACGTGCCGCTCTCAAAGCCAGCGTACAACGTCGGATCCGCCGGAGTAGTGGCGTCGGCCGACTGGTTGTAGCGCGTGTGGCACGCAGAGCACCACACCGACAACGATGCCGTGCCGGCAAAGCCGGCCAGAATCGGGGTACCACCGGTGTAGTTAGGCAGGTACGCCTGCATCTGGGCCTGACCAGCTTCCTGCTTCAGCCAGCCACCTGCGGCAACCGGGTAGTTGGTCTCCGTCGAGAACACGATGCCGTTAGGAGTGCTGCCGGTATAGCCACCGACGGTCACGCCATTGACGCTGTCCTTGAGGAGACGGTAGTTCGAGCTGCCGTGCGGATCGTGGCAGTTGGTGCAGGTCAGGCTCAGGGTCTCATCAGACCCGGAACCAGCGCCCCACAGAACGCCAACCGACTCCATGCTGTGAGCAGATGTCACAGGAATGAATGTGCCGGAATCCACGTTGTAGGCGTCACCAAAACCGCCGCCGTTGAGACCGTTGCCCGTGGTGGACGCGGTCATGTACGGCTGAGCCGCACTGGTGGGCATGGATGATCCGGTGGACGGACCACCCTCAGGGGTGTTGGAACCGTCGAAGACGCCGTCGACAACGTTGGTCGACGCGCCAGGAGCGGCAGAACCGTGACAAGCGTTGCAGAACTCAGTCATCGTCGTCGCACCGCCTACGAGGAGCGAAGAAGGCTTCTGGGCCTCCGTAAGCAGTTCACCACCGATCTTCGGGGTGTACTTCAGCGGCGAGAACGAGCTGTGAGCTCGGTGACAGCCTGCGCACGAGTCCGTATCGGCGATGTACCCGCCGTGTGGACCGAAGTTCGCGAATGCGGAACCCACGAAGACGAGGGATAGCGCCGCGGCGAAAGCCAGTACTAGAAATGTACGCTTCAAATCACTCACCTCCGTTTGTTAGTGGACCGCACAAGCGATGCAGGGGTCAAAGGACTGGGCGATACGCAGAACTTCAACGCCGCCCACCGTGCTGATGGAAGTCGTACCGTTCTGTGACGTGATTGTCTTGCCGTACGCAGCACCCGTGTGGAAGACCGCGCCAAGCATGGCCTTCTCGATGGCGCCGTGGTTGCCGGCGGTGTCCTTAGGTGAAGCGTTCCACGTGGTGGGAACGATG
>Ga0194044_10000549_pt1 | contig 18683 bp, 15 predicted proteins | sample JunL4417m_MetaG_FD_155460 | JGI IMG/M metagenome (GOLD analysis project Ga0194044, IMG submission 155460) | Anoxic zone freshwater microbial communities from boreal shield lake in IISD Experimental Lakes Area, Ontario, Canada - Jun2016-L442-17m | ecosystem: Environmental > Aquatic > Freshwater...
GGATAAGACATATTCATTTTAATATGTGAATAAATTCAAAACCTAATTGCTAATATATTTAAAGGAAGATAATAAATATATTATAATATCACATAACACATTCACATATCAAATAATACAATAAATAAATAAACCAACTCAATGTATGCCTATGGGATGATATTTCAAAACCAAAATCAAAACCAAAATCAAAACCAAAATCAAGTTCAATGCACGAATCAGATACTCCATGCAAATCAGGCAAATCACACAACAAAATCCTCAGGATCTGTGATGCTAGACCGTGCGAATGATGGTGTTCATTGAATTCAGTTTATCCATTTTTTCAATGGTTTTATCTAAATCCGATTTTGCACCTCCGGACGAGCCCGTCAGATAATCCATCTTGGGTGCAATTTCATTCTTTTTGACTTGTTTATACACCGTGTCTATTTTTTTCACCACCGTTTCAATCGTGTCCTTGTTGGCCACCATTTCTTGCGTCATTATCACGGGTTCTGTCAGCAAACAGATGGCAAAGTAAATCAAATACCGCCGCTTCTTCTTCACACCGTCGGTGTATCGCATGCAGTACAATTTAAGCAAACTTTGCATGATTTTAGGGGTGAGTGGATCCAGCGCTTGTGCTTGTGCCTGGTGGGATTTGGTTTGGCCCAGAATGAGTTCCCACACGATCCAAATGGGGTCCATTTGAAATTTGGATTCAACCGGCATGGTGCTGCGGCGTTCGCCCACGCACTTCTGTTTTTTCATTTTGCAGATGTGTTCAAATTCCATGATCCATTCCAGCCAGTAGGATGCCAGCAAACTGTTTTTGGAATCTTTAGAGATGTGGAACGCGAATTCGTTGATGGCAATGAAGAGTTCTTTGGGATCACCGGATAAAAACACGGCGGAGGCATACGACACATTGGGCGCTTTCAGCTTGTCCGTCATCGCAGTGCTGTCAAAATCTGTTTTCTTCACTTTAATGCCCTCCAAGCTGTATTTTTTTTTGGAATAGCAGATCACGCACATGATTTCGGCAAACAGGGACCGAATGCGCGGATTATTGCGCATGCGCAGCTCGTTTCCGATGTAGCCGTTGGACACGATGCCTTTGAACACGTCATACCGCATTTCCAAATACAGGCACAGTTTGGGATTTGCTAAATGTATGTGTTTGCTGAAAAACGTGATGATGATGTCCCACAATTCTTGGTAGTGCCCGGCACACACCAGTTCGGCAGTCCAATAGCACGCGGGCTCTATTTTTCCATTTTTTAGGCAGTTCAGCAGTTCTTTGCGCACGTCCGGCTTTTTGTATTTTGAGAAGGTGATGCCCTTGAATTCAGGTTCGTTCCGAATGTCGTTGATTTCATTGTCATTCATTTAATCCAATTTGCAAAAAAATAAATAACAATATAACATATATTAATATTAACACATTAACATTAACATATTAACACATTCATGCAATCAATGTTTAACACCGGTGGTGCCACAGTTACAAATACGTTTAACACGTTATGCAACTCCATTGAACGGAACGTGTGGTTTCGCGTGCTGCTCATTGCAATCACTGCACTGTTGCTGGTGTCGGCATACAATAAAATCCAGCGATGCAAAACGCCTAGGCCGTTCTCGGGCTCGTTCATGGAAGGCTTCATACAGAACAGCAGCAGCAGCAGCAGCAGCGACGTGATCGTGAAACAGGATGCGAACACAAAAGATGCCTTTTATGCTGCCGTGTACGACCAACTGTTCAATCAAAAAGTGAACAACGCGTATGAGGTGGGAACTATTATCAATAAATACCCGGACATATCAAACCAGACGGTTGCACTGGATGTGGGCGCAAGAACGGGCGCCTACATGAACGCCTTCATACAAAATGGAATCACCGACATAACTGGCATTGAGTCATCAGCGGACATGATTGCACAGGCGAAAAACGCGTATCCTAGTTTGAATCTCAATATAGTGCAGGGCGATCCCACGGTTGCATCTGCGTTCAAGCCCGAGAGTTTCACACTGGTGTCCATGCTGAATTTTGAGGTGTACTACATTCCTAACACGGAGCAGCTGTTCTCTAATATTTATGACTGGCTCAAGCCGGGCGGATACTTTGTGCTGCATTTGGTGGACCCGCGCAAATTCAATCCATCCAGCATGCTGGGCGGAGAAAATGCATCCACAAATACCCCCACTCCCACAAAAAATGCGGCGAATAGCGTAGTCAAATTCAATGATTTTGAATACAAGTCAGACGTTCAAATTTTTCCGAACGACGTGGTGCAATACATGGAAGTGTTCAAGGACGACAAAACGGGCAAGGTGCGCAAAAACGTGCGCAATTTCAAAATGCCGTCGCCGCAAACGTTCATTGAACTGGCCACTGGCGTCGGATTCAACATGCTTGGACAAATTGACCTTGTCAAAGCACAAAAGGAGTATCAATATTTTTACCTGTTCTACAAACCGGCAAACTAATGCAACCAATTCATTCATTCATTCATTCCTTTGTGCATTCTATGCTCCGCTGAATGCGGTGCACGGAATTTTACTGCTGCCGGCTAAACACACGACGGGGGGGCTGGGATAAGAACCGCGGAACATGTTTCCACCCCGGCGAACACGAGTTCGGCGTTGGGTTCGCTTGCATCGTTTGCTTTTTTTACTATGACGCTTATGTCTATGATTTTTTGTTTTCATTTTCATATTATAAAATATATAAATAAATTAATATATTTCATTGGGATAATGGTTATAGCATGGCATGGTGACATGTGTTCATTTGGAGGCCGCAAATGGAATCGCCTGCAACACGTCAATGCCCACAGGTCCGTCGGTAAGGCACCCATTTGCAACCCGTTGAAAATTTAGTCCGTGTATGACCAGAATGGTTCCATTGTTGATCCACGGGCATTTATTGGCGGTGGCAGCAGCAGCAGAAGACTTGCAGAAATCGTTTTTCACCACATAATCCATTTCGGTGTTGGCGACGCTTTGAATCAGCGGCGTGGAATCAGCGGGGCCCGCCAAAGAGCACATGGGATTGTTGGACCCGCAACACGGCGCATTTTTACCGGGTGTATTCTGCAGCACGCCGGATTTCCACTCACTCGTAGTGGCCAGCCATGCAATGATGGGACCCGGTTTTCCATTGTCGTTCGTGTGAATGTGTATCGCCGACACGCCGGTTAAATCACCGAATTTGGCATGAATGCGAATGGCATCCGACGACGAATCCGCCGCGTAACTGACTGCAGCATACTTGGATTTTGCTACATACTGCGGTGACTTAGAAGACGCATACGTTGTGAATGTTTCAAGTGTTACATTTTTATTGAATGCGTGCACAATCGCACCAATGACTGCCACTGCAATGAGCATGCATGCAATCATTTGGGTTTGCCGAGACACAATACCGATGTCACGATGTTTCATTGAATGGATTTGAGAGATGGTTTATAAATTATTAGCATATTAATATATTAATAATTGATGTATTGTCTTCATTCTATTGGACCCCCCCCCGATCAACGCACGTATTTTCCGGCGCGGGCAAACGAGTCCACTATGAAAATGATAAACACGCCTAAAAAGCAATAGAGAACTAGTTCCTCGGTCACGTGACCCGTTTTTTCATCATGCTGGTCCTCCAGAAGAGAGATAATGTGATCCAACTTTTGCAACAGGATGTCCCTGTTTTCAGGGGCCGCGGTTGATGGCTGAAACACCGAAGGCATGTATTGACTTGCTAAATCCTTGGCCTCTTGCAGAGAAAATGCCTCCTTGGCGGGAGCGGGATTCCATTTCGCGTTTAAATCGGTACTGTTTGCACCCGCAAAACGGTTCCGATTCGGCACGGACTCGGTTTGAAACTGTTGATGAATTGTGTTATTGGATGGAGCGGGTGGGACATAATTGTTGTCGGCATCATCATTATCGGAGTCATCCCCATTTTCGTAACTGTGAATGTTTTGAATGAGTTCCTGCACGTATTTGTGCTGTGGTTGTGGTTGTTGTGATTGTTGTGGTTGTTGTAGTCCATATGATCCTTGTCCTGGCTGTTGTCCAGTCGGCGGCGGCCTGGAACGTAATGTTCTCTGATTCGTCCTTAATATTCGTTTTTGTTGAGTCGGTTTACCCGATTGGGTTGGCGTTGGTGTTGGAACATTTCGTTTAACGGGTGTTTCATCCTCATCGCCATAATTTGAATATTGCAAATATCCAGACATCTCCTAATAAAAAGGTAGATAATATTTTGTTTTCGTTTATCTTATTGTTTCGTTGATGAAAATAAATAATAGCAATTGTATATATCTCCTAAACTGCAAAACAATGAACACAATGATAGACGATGTTTTAGGCAAATCGGTCATGGTGGCTTTCATTATTGCAATGACGATCTACAATCGGATTGCGGGCATCATTGCTTTAATCATTGTCATTGCACTGTTGAACCGAACCCCCGTCAAAGAAGGCCTGACATTTGCCACTCCAACTCCTGCCCCCATTTCTTTCAACAGCCCTGACGAATTTAGGCAAAAGTATTGCCTAAAAGGAGTTGCAGACCCGGCCACACCTACTACCCCCCTGGAATACAGCTACATGCTAAGTCCCACAATGATCACCGACATATCCGGCAATATACAAGCAAGACCTGAATTTATAAAGTTTGTGAATTTTGCAACATTTAATGCGGGTAATGGATGCAAGTTAGATCCGGCCACCAAAAATTATGTCACAATTCCTAACATGTGCGATCCGACCTGCAACTGGGCTACGAATTCTAATTCAACCACATCAGCACCAAGCACAATGCCCACCACCGATCCCGCCATTCCTACATTGCCGCCCAATGATGATACAAATACAACCGAAGGCTTTAACCCCATGTCTGCGCTGCGCCCCCACATTCGCGCTGGACGACACCTTGTCACGGATGGTGCAGCCAATGTCAAATCGGTTGCGAACCGACTGAAACGACAGTTATTTTAGGGTATGAATTAATGGGGTCTGTCATGTTTAGTCATTTTTTATTTTGTAACAGTATATTAATATAATTCACATTAATATATAAGACCAATATATCCACATACCACAATCATGTTTGAATTCATTTCAGGCTGGTTCAATTATACAGTGTATCGCCTGAATAACAGCCTATTTTTTGCGGGCATCATCATGCTCATGCTTAACATTGGGGCGCGATACATTGAACTCAAATTGGACCCGTCCACCGAGAATTTTTTGAAAACGGCACTGACCAAAGAAGTGCTGGTGTTTTCCGTGGCATGGATGGGCACCCGTGATTTGGTACTGGCCCTCATTCTGACCGCCGTGTTTGTGGTTTTAGCAGACTACGGCCTGAATGCAAACAGCCGATACTGCATTATGCCCCAAAAATACCGCGCAATGGCGGAGTCGGTTGCCATGAGCGCCGGCGGAGCCATGGGAACTGGCACTTCAACGGTCACGCCCACGGGAGCTGCGATTGGCGGGGCATCCAAAGCCGGGCACGGACCTGGCAACATCGTGACTGACAAGGAAATCAGCGATGCCATGGACGTGCTTGAACGCGCCAAAAGACAGCGCGAAACAATGAAACACAACAAATATTTAACCGCATTCAGGTCTGCCAAATATTAAATCAGAAAACCTACGGTGAATGGGGGGCAAACCTCCTGTATTATATAGGAAAGGGGCAAAGCCAAAAACGAAGTGCCTTAAACCCCAGAATCAATTGCAATATTAAAATATAAATATAAATATACTTTAATAGTTGATTTACTCCCATGAATTTAAATTTGTTTGGATCAGATGACGATGATCAATCTTCCAGATTCGTTGTGAATTTAAAAAAAGAAACATACGATCCGATGTTAATCACATTCAATGCGATCACGGCTGGACCTACAAAAAAACCAGAACTTGATAAAGTCAAAGACGCTGGAAACAAAGACGCTGGAAACAAAGACGCTGGAAATAATACTCAGACTATCAATCTGTTGACTCAATCCATGTTGTCAACGTCGGCTTCGGCACCAGTGGATTTAGATGCCGAGCAAAAAAAAACACAGGACACTTCGTGCGATTACGTGGCGTTTGTTCCCACGTCATTTGATGTGTCCATTGACACGGTGAATGCATTCTACGAATCCAAACACGAATTTAAACAAACATTTGGAAAGTTGAATATGAAAGATGCGGTTGCAAGCGTGTTCATGAAATGGACCATGTTTGAACAATACGTGAAGTTTGTTAAAAAAAATGCGCATAAGCGTGAACTCGCGCTAATAGAACAATCCTACAAGGAAGCAATTAATAAGTTCAAACCCCTTATTGACGGCATGAAGAATGTGTGGAATTTGACCCAGTTGGCAAATCCCGTTCCAATACCGACCGCAGACCTAAATCAACGATTTGTGATTTTATACACCACTCCAACCAACCCACCATTACTATTTCTTCCTCTTGCATCCGAATTTGCAGCTGCTGGCACATTTGTTAATGCAATTACTCAAAAAGCATTGACCTATTTTCACAACTATTTCCAGTATTTGTGTATGAAACAGATACGTGGCGCAAGTTATTCAGTCGGACGCATTCCAAATTATTTACCTGCATTGAATTCAAACATTGCACCTACTGTGACTGGAACTCCTGTTCATTATGTGAATGTTATTGCTGGTGTGCCTGCGATTTATGCAAAACCATCACACAACATAGAACTTATATCAAATTTTTTGATGGGAATTATGAATACAAAGGGGTTGCCGAATCGGGCCACGCTGTCTCGTCAGGACAAATTCAAAGTGATACGAGACAATACGCATTTATACACGTTCAAATCCACGACAGAATACAGCATGAATTACGAGACATTGTTGAACCGGCTTTATTACAAATACCCGTGTCATTTGACTCCGATTGCAACCGTCACAAAAGATGCAATGACGGCAATTGCGACGGCTTCAAAAGCAGCAGCAGCAGCAGCAGCAGCAGCAGCAGCAGCAGCAGCAGGAGGACCAGTAGTCCCAGTAGTCACTCAATTTTATATTTTTTTGAGAGACGCCATTGCTGCCCCTAAATGCGATAAAACCAAATCTCATTCCATCATTTGCGCGGTGGCAATTGCAACAAGAGAGTTCATTTTCAATGAAACCGCGATTATTGGTGCTGTTGCTGCTAACAATTCATCCAACATATCAACCGATTTATTTACCCAAATTGATTTTGGTTCGGGACTAGGCATTATTAAACCCGCGATTTTGGCTCAGTTGCGGGCTGCCATTGCCCGCAACCAATTAAACCCGTTGATTGGCGCAGCATGTGCTGCAGGAGACGCGGTATACTCTGCCGCCAAACGGGCAATCACAACCGTCGTTATGGCAGATGCGAATGCAACGTCTGATGTTGGAATGACCGCAATCCGAGATGCAATGAATTCAGAAATAGACAATCTTAATAACTTTGCGGCATTCATGTATGACAACAATACGCTGCTGAGTTTGATGAAATATAGTGACCAACCGCAGATGGTTGATGCGGTTGCCGGTATTCGCCCCCAAAATCTACTAGAAAATGCGAACTATTTGAATACGCTTTACGCGAACCAACCTCAAGGCAATCTGCAACAGAAAACACAACCACAATTGCAAAAACAACAATTTGATGAAATTGACGATGATGTGCTTTATACCATTTGCGGACCCGTGTATTTTGATTACACCTGGATATTCAAGCAGAATCCAGCACTAATCAAACACATTTTGGGTGAGGACAAAAGCACAGGCGAATCCAAAGATGATGCATGGATTAAAAGAACGGACGTTTTGACAGAAAACAACCATTACGTTAACTATGGTCAAAAAGACCAAAATCTTCCCAAAATGAGGTTTGACACTGATCCTAAGCAAAATCCTCTTCCCGCTGACACAAACACGGATATTGATAATAAATATAGGGCATATGATTCAAAAAAAAAAACATACAAGGAAATATATGTGTCTCCATCTGAAGCAAAATCCGAACTTGCCATTGTGGGAACAACTGTTGGATCAGCAGCTGCATTCACTGCAGCGATTGTTGCCATTCCAGCATTTTTAACTTGGAATAGAGACAATCAAGCTGCGGCTGGTACGATTAATAATCCAGTTAATATAGCTCAGTCTCGTGCAATTTACGATTGGACCACTCCCGGTTATTACCGATACGAAATAACGTACAAAGTTACAAATGAAGCTTATCAAAATGCAATAAGAGCAGGCGGCGTGCTGCCACTAAACGCAACACCCTCGCAACTGACCAACCGTTTTACGCAATTGATGCGTCCCCCGACACAAGAAAATGGTGTCCAGGATTACACTGAACCGAATTTGCCCACAGCATATCCGCCGCCATTGATGTTTGTCCCTCCTCCGATGCGCGATCCAACCAACACGTTCATGATTCACGCCTGGATTCCCGACCTGAGTTCTGAAAACAGTCCGTCATTTTCAAAATTCATGTCTGACACAAAGGTTTTGAAACGTGATGTATATATGGATTACATGTACAAGATGATGCAATTGATTTTCAACACTGCTACGATGAATTCAAAAAATCTTGCGAAGACCAATTCGAACAGTAATGCCAGCGGCAATGTCAATAGAAATTGCATTAAAATTCTAGCAATTGGTTACAACAAGGTGGATCAAAAGAAGGTGGATCAAAATCTCAAAGCGATAACTGACGCAGACGACAAAACATTTATTGGTGACGCATTTTTTTACGCAGTGAGAGACTACAGCATGTTGAACGAGTCTACTGCAAACAATGTTCACGTCACTGTGTATTACGACACCGAGAACCAGTCGGAAATTAAACAGCGTTATGATGAATACGTGAGCCAACGCGAGTCGCGGTTGCAACGCATCAGTGGATCTGCGTCAGTTGACACAACTTTGAAATTAAAAATTCAAACCATGGATGATTTTTTTACACTTAAATATCCAGACACATTGCAAAATACAGACTTATTGCATTTCGTGGATTATTGTAGCACTCCGCGTGCATTCATTGGGAATTGCGGTGAATGGCCAAATAATATTGAAGATGTGATGGATAAAGCAATTACTAATGTGGCTCCCACTCAGCCATTGCTGCAATGTTTGTATAATGCACTTGCACCAGTTGCACAGTTGTATGTTGATCGTAATATAAACGAAAAAATTACTCAAATTTCTCAAAATTTGGCTAGATGGAATGCACCAGCAAACACGCCAAAAACATTGGTTACTAATTATGACACATTGAAAACTGCTTATTTAAACTATGCAACTGACAACGTGGTCTTTAATGCCTTCAATAATATGCCAGCACAAGCGAATAGAACAGTCCAACCAAGGAACATAAATGTTAGTTGGTGGCAAGGAAATAATGCAAGTGGTAATAATCTAAATTCACTTCCGCGCAATGCATACATGAGTTCGTTTGACGAACATGTCTTGGTTTTACACAATTTATTGAACAACACAAATGCTGCTGCTGTTGCAGCTCCAGGTGTGTCAAGATGGGTCGCAGGAGCAGCCGTTCCGCGTTTTGCAGCACCAAATTACACGACTGCTAACTCTGAAAATGTCACCGCAAATTATGGACCTTACATCCGTCGTAATCAGAATATTAATCCCAGGCAAGATGCCACCTTTGAAAACGTGGTCTATGCTTACACGCAGGCCAAAAAAATCCTCACACTATTAGCAAAAATGGGGTCGGACAATATTCAGATACTGCAGACCGATCAGGCCTATGTTAAAACGGCGCTTGCTGCGCTCAATGCATACACTGTAGACATGTCGTGGTCCATGGACGCCAAATTCACGGCAGCGGTGGGTGAAGGTGCGTTCATCCCGAATTCAAGCGCGCTGCACAATCCGTTCATGTGCACCAAATTACTGGATCCGAAAGAATGGAAATTCGTGGATTTTAAGGACATTGCAGTGAGAGAAATAAATGGCGTAAAGCAGTTGCCATTGCAATCGCAATTGAAACGAATTGTGGACAACACGATTGGGAAATCTGTGTCCATGTCTTCTGCTGTCGCGGATTCTGGCATCATGATTTCAAAACAGCCCAGCATAAATGTATTGAAAAAAAATATCGCCATCATTTTGGAAAACATGTTTCACAAGGATGACATCGTGAAACACGCCGGCAAAAACATGGTGTTCAACAATTATTCGTGGCCCGATCAACTCCTCTATTACAAAATGAGAAACAATCCCAGAACACAGCAGTTGACTGCGACGGCAGAAACAACTGCCACCCCTCCCAATTTTGCAGAACTTATGGGACTTCTTCCGCAGTCCGGTAACTGTGTCGGGTTCCCTTTGTTTGTCGTTCAACTCATGTTTTACCTGTTTGAAGGCAATGCGGCGGACATGACAGGCATAGACAAAGCGCGTCTCTCGTGCGCATTGGATGGAAACATGTTTAAAACCAATGCCCAAATCATATGGGAACAAATGATGAAAAACATGAAAACACATGAGCAAAATTTCACGATGATGCACCTTTTGAACCGACTGGGTTCAACCACCGACGAGCAGGTTTACAGTTATGTCGCATTTTTTGATGGCGATGTGCTGCCACCTATGCCACCAATCCGAACTGCCGATATTTTAATTGCTGCCGTTAACTCTGCAACAAATCCCACACTTAAGACCACTAATTATGAAACATTGAAAAACCTAAACACGCCCGCAAATCAGGCACTCGCCGCCATGTACAATAACCCGCAATACATTGTTGGAAATCCTTTACCCGCAATTGTTCCTTCATACAATTCCATTGGCTCCATAGCAAAAATTGCAGAAATATTCAACGATGTTGAAATACGCGGGGTTGCAGGCGACGCCACGGTGGTTGCAGGTTGGGCGACAGCGTTGGGAACCATTTCAGCTGGATATGCCCCGCAACCCATTACCCCAGGCTGGAATTCACGCATTGGGTGGAATGCAGCTATCCAAACTGAAAGCACTATGCTCTACCTGAACGTGAATGCAAAACTGGCCAATGGGTCTGTTAAAAACATAACACTTGATTTGAAATCACTAAAACCTGGCGATAAAATATTAATAACAACTGCAACTGCTCCCATAAAAAAACAAATGTGGTTAGTTGAAGGTGTGCCCAAACCCAATCTGAATTATCCAAACGTGATGAATGTTCCAGTGTCATTCATGAAATTAAGATTGACCAATTTAAACACCATTTTACCCGGCAACACCAATATTCCCAATGGCGCCACCTTAACGGTTACATTGCAACGTTTCACGCAAGAGAATTTAGATTAAATTCAAATTCAAATTCAAATTCAAATTCAAATCCAAAATCAAATTCAAATCAAAGATCAAATCAAAGATCAAATCAAAGATCAAATCAAAGATCAAATCAAAGATCAAATCAAAAATCAAATTGAATTTAATAATATTATTAATTTATATAAACCATAAATTAATAAATCAATCAAATGACTTGCAAACTTGCTGCGTGCACCGAAAAAAGCACACACCCCCCCAACATGCAACCCATCATAATTGGGTCCATACTAGGGCTGGGCCTGTTGTATTTAGCATTCTCTCATAAACGCAAATAAATATTCAACCCATGCATTATTTAACACAGGCATTATTTAACCCAGGAATTCAATGAATTGTTTTATGCGCACAAATATAGTTTTCATCATGGTGCCAATCGCCTTATCCACAAATGGCGGAATGGCAATCAGGTCGTCCGGTTTGGACATTTTCAGTTTGAATTTGTAATGGAATTGAATGGTGTGTCCGTCCGGCTGCACGTGAACGGTGATATTGGAATTATCCGAGTCAATTTGTTCAGCGCGTTTAGGGATCAAATGTTTCAATAACGATGTGTCATATCCCTTGGGCACATTTACACTGCTCACTTGAATGACCTCAGCTTGTTGCATTTGCGACCGACTTTGATTTAATAAATGCGGCATGTGCGTGTGAACGTGTGTGTATCTCTCGCCCAGTCCCATGATGCTCTTGAAAATGAAGAGGAGCTCTGCGCGCGATGGATCGGCAGGATCCGGATATGCAATGTTGTACGAGTCAAACAGGTCCTTGTTCAATTCATACATCATCTTGTAAATGTCAAACGTGAGCAGTGCATCAATGCGTATTTTGGGATTGTGTGCTCGGAATTCAATCAAAAACATGTGATTGGCCTTGTCTCTGCTTAAATACACAGAATCCTTGTCACATGTCATTGTGAATTTTTCCGTCGTCATTACAAGGCTAGCTAATGTAAATATATGATTCTAAATATATTTATATTGTTTCAGTTATAAAAATGCATGAATGCTTACGAATTGTGATGGATTCGGTTCATCTCCTTTTCGTGACGTGTTTTTTTTTGCGTTGAGTTGTTTTGCGGTTTCGTCGTTTTTTTAGTGATCTCTTACCTTTTTTTCCACCGGCAAAACCATGACGTGCCAAACGACTCATCACCTCTGGTATGGTCGTTTCTTTCACCGAATTTTGAATTAGTTGATCCATCTCAAGGCTACCGGTTGATACGCACGCAACCACAATCAACAGGTAAGATGGATAGTACCGACTAATCAATGCATTAACATCCGACAATCTAACTGCATGACTGCCTTCTCTTATTTGCATTATTTGTCTCAATACGTCAGTTTTGTCATTCACAGAAAGGGCATGATATCTTGAATCATATGCGTATTCTTGCAATTTTCCATCTTCGCCGCTGGTTGCAACAGTTGGTAATGTAAAATAAACGTATAAATCACTGTATGGTTGATTTGAATCATACAAATGAAATGCATTTACTTTGGTTGTATCCACTGTATTTAATGTGTTTAATATTTCACTGGCGGGTTGAGTCGGATTTCTAAACAAACTAATATTCGCCCGTGCAATTGACTGAACCGGCGGACATGTTCCTGGAATCATTCTTATCATTTGTCCATTTGGTGGAACATATTTCACATCATTTTGTGCTATTGGAAATCCATGCCCGCTTAAAATGAACCGTGCTTGCGGTGGTTGTGCCATCATTGCTTATAAAACTCCAATATATTATTTTATTTTTCTAAATGTCCAGTGCCAGACTGACCGTGTTTTTGTCCGACCTTTGACGGCGCTTGCTCTTGTGCGGCAGGTTGTCGTTCTGTAATTCCTTCAGGTCCGAAATGCTGATGGTGCTGGTCTTGTCCTCAACTGCTTGTGATTGCTGTTGCTGTTGTGGTTGCTGTTGCTGTGACTGTTGCTGTTGCTGTGGTTGCTGCATCTGTATGTTTTTGGTCTTCAGGCCCGATAGAATGTTGGAGATGTCGGTGGGGCCGCGCATGTCGGGACGCTTGGACACGGTCACCTGAGGAGGAGCAGACATGTTGTTACCGCGTGCTGCGTTCAAATCCGGGCGATTGGAAGGCATTGGAGGCGGCGCGGTGTTGTTTCCAGCACGGAACGGCGTGCCCGCATCCGAGTTGGGATCACGCACGCTGGTCGGAACCGGAGGCGGCGGTGGGCGCTGGTTAGGAATGTAAGGGGGTGCTTGGCGCGAAGGGGCCTGAGGAGGCGGACCCTGGCCCTGGCTCTGGCCTTGGCTCTGGCCTTGGCCTTGAGGCCCTGGACCCATCAAATCCCCCATGAAGTTGCCGAACCCAGGGCGGGTTTGCGACATGGAATTCACAGCCGCCGCAGTAAACTGCTGCATGAGTTCCGGATTCTGGCGCATGATGTCGTCCATGCCGGGCATGGCCGATTTGAACATGGTGTTGGTCATGTGCAACATGATGGCGCTGCCGCCCAGCTGGAACAGCAGCTTGAGCTCCGGTGCCATCTTGGCCTTGGACTTGTATTTGTCGTGCAGCTCCGAGAAAATGTCGTCGTAGTCATCAATGTTCTCATTCACCTGCTCGCTCCAGCCGTCCAGCTTCAGGTCAAACGGGTCAAACTTGTTGTTCAGATACTCCATACCGGTGATCACGGACATGAGCATTTTACCCTGGAATTTCACGCTGTTGCGCCGCTCGCGCTCCTCCAAATGCGTCTCGTATTCGCCCTTCATTTCTGCGAGGGACGACTCCATGGAGTATTTTTTGGTGAGCGTGATGCCCTTCTGCTCCAGATCCTCCAACTTGCGCAGGTACTTGAACTTCTCACGCAGCAACTCCTCCTTGGTCATTTGCGGCTGCCCATCCGACACGGCATCCGGGTTAAGCGGCACATTGTTAAACTTTCCAAATCCGTCCCACGTTTTTTTGTCGTCATCTGCAGATGCGGTTGAACTACCTAAATTGAAGCCACCGCTGCCGCCACCATTGCCATCGCTTGGGTCATCTCTAAATGACACGCTGTGAGAACCGCTAGCGCCTGCGCCAGAGCCAGAGCCAGCGCCAATACCACTGAAAAACAGGGACTTGCTTGAAGAAGATGAGGGTACAGTGATATCGCTTAATTCATTCAATTCGGCTTCCAGTGCATTCAAATCACCGATATCAATGTCGCCGCCGCCGCTCTTCCCGCCGCCTTTCAATTTATCATTCATGAGGAATTCAAGACCGCCGCCAAAATTGGTAGACTTTCGCGAATCGCTGGACAAATTTGAAATGTCAATGACTTCTTCCATTCTACAAACCCAATGCAATGATTAATGTCTATTCTTATGTTTAATTTATATCTTTTAAGTTTAAATCATACGCAATATAAATTAAATTAATAAATAATGGAGGTTTCATAGTGCAATTTAGCGTCCCTTGCATAACCACCACATGCCCTGCAAAAAACAGTCGGCCAGATCATCCTTCTTTTTGTGTTTCTCAAACTTCATTGACATCAATGGCACATTAACAATCAATGAGCGCGTGATCTCTATGCTGCGTTTTTTGCGGTCGGCATAACAGTCTTCGTCACCTTGTCCTTGTTCCTTTTTTTGATCAAAGAGCTTCAGCTTATTTATTGCCGATATAAACTGAATGTCGGGGACCCCGCGCATGATGAAATACTGGGTGATCATGCCCTGCAGTGTTTTCATGCGAGTGGCCAGTGTGCTGAGCTGGTTCTCAATGATGACGACGTCAATTCCTGAAACAATATGCGGCATCGCGTCAAACCGCTGGTGCATGTTTCGGCCAATGGTAATCAAATCCACAGATGCCGCAGAAACCACCTTTGGCTTTGTGGTCACGGCAACCAGATACTCGGCGGCAATGGATGCATTCAAATGCAACAACAGCTTCATCTTGCTCTTTTCACACTTTTCAGGAATGGAAGAAGAGAGATATTCGCCAGAAAACACCTTTAATTCATCTAGTGTCATTTTTTTAAGGGATTTTATTGAAATGGACAATGGCATCTTGTATCCGGAGGCATTCGCGTGCCGCGTGCAGTAACGAAAAGTGTCTGCATCTGTTGCGGAGTGCATGAATTTGGCCGCGAATTTGCATCCACTGATTGAACACAATGGCGCAGCCGATTTTTCGGACACTGAATCCACGCCTGTCCCGTCGCACAGGTTGACTGTGTCCCAGGCCACAACATTGACTAATTGCATCATGTGATCCGGAGTTTTAATTTCTCCGGCGTCAAGTTTCAGTGGGTCGCATTCAAACAAGCAGTACGCCAGGTTCTTCATGCCCACATCAATGCTCAATACTTTCATTTTTGTATTTTACTCTTTTAGTGAATGTGTTCATGTGTTTATGTTTTTATTTTTTGAAATAAATATATGAATAATTCATAACACCCATATAATAATAATAATGCGATCAAAAACCAAAGGCGGCAAATGGTCCATGAAATACAAAAAAAGCATTGATTGCAGTGCGCCTCGTGGATTCTCACAACGTCAGCATTGTAAATACGGACGACGAAATAAAACAGCAAAAAAATAATCATGTATTTGATTATGGGTTGGTTGCATTTTAGTTGGGATTAGGGTATCCGCGCATCAGCAGCTCGTTCTGCGTAATGACCGGCGCAATCATGCGCGCCTGCAGCTGTTGGCGCGAGAGGTAGTAATTCTTTAGGTCGCTGTTTTCGTAGCCGAAGGGTTGGCTGTTGTCAAGCACGCTGTTAAAAACATAAGGTACATTGGGCTGCGGTTGAAGCGGGTTGCTCGTGTTGTACACGCAGCTGCCGCACTGGTTGCACGCTTCCACCTGATTGGCCTGCATGATTTGCGTGGCATTGTGCGTCAAATACTGGCGATACTGCGAATTGGACTTTATGCCAGCCTGCTCCTTAATGCGCTCATTGATGACCGCGCCAGGCTGCCAATCGGCATAGTTGCGCCCGTCCGCCATGATTGGCGGGTAGTTGAAATGGATGTTGTTGGATCCAGCGTAGCACGTTCCCCAACTCATTGTGTGAATTTATTGGTTGATAACTATAATATAATGCTTGTATAATAATTATATTATATTTTAATCATTTGTTTGTGTTAATTGGTTAGAAGCTTCATGAGGTCCTTCTTTTTCAGTTTGTGCAGGTCACCGTCATCATTAACCAATCCGCGCTCTTTTGCCAATTGTCGCAGTGCAGGCACCGACATGTTGCCATAATTCAAATGAATTTTTGATGGATCCTTGTTTTCCTTGTTGTCATTAGTCTCCTTATTTGCCTTATTCTTGTACCCAATTTTCAACTCAAATGATGCGTCTTGGAGCTCTTCATGGTCACACGAATGTTCATCGCCGCTGTCGCTTTCGCTCTCGTTTTCGCTCTCATCATCAGTGTTACCCAGCGCAGTTTTGTTCAGTGATATTATTTTTTTTTCTGAAGAACCCGCCGCATCAGCAACCACATCGGCAATCACATCAGCAACCACGGCATCATCGGACAACAATGACGAGAATTGAATTTGAATGTGCTTAGTGGTTTCGGATTCAGATTCGGAACCGGATTCGGAATCATTGTCATAATCCGAAGAGGATTCAGAGGTCGTGGACTCGGATTCGGAACCACCTTCAGATTCAGAATCGGAACTCACTTCAATCAGCCCGCTCTCCGTGATATTAACTTCTTTGTGCACGGGATGCTCTTGCACCTGGGACACGTGAATCGTCTGATTCACTGGACTGCCGTGTTGGTGCATGATGCTGCGCGCAATGAATGCTTGCATGACGCGCGCCTGTTCCATTTGCGATTGCTCAATCACCGAAAGACGCTGTTTGAAATAATAAAACACGCCGTATGAAATGACCGCGCATATTGCTAAACTCACAAACACAGTGGTTGCAACGGAAAATGACGAAGAACCAAAACCAGAATTAGTCATTGTGAAAATGTTATGAATTAGTATTTAATTTAATATTTAATATGTCTTACATTCAAATAATAAATAAATATGGCTGAACGAACGAACGAGTGTTTCAAAGCGCACTTAAAATGCGGCGCGTGGTTTCAACAATGGATGCGGGATACTGCAGGTCATATAAAACCTTGATGCCACCTTTGATGGCCGAAATGCCCGGGCGCAGCGTGTACAAGTATTTGAAGTCATAATTGCCGCGATCGGCCACTTCCATGTGCAAATTCTGTATTTTATTGGTTACATTGGATCCAATGGATTCTGATTCTGGTTCCGATTTATTGACGATTTTCTCTCGTTTATCTGATTCTGAATTTGGTTTTTCTTTTTCAAAGAGTTTGCATAACTGAATGTAGTGCGTGGTCAGCATGAAGTCCACGTTGTCTAGCTTTGTGAGGTGCGTGATGTAGCCGTAAGCGCTGGCAATGGCTTCGTATGGATTTGTGCCCGAATACAGCTCGTCAAAAATACAGAAATGCCTTACCGGGGAACTTTGTCCCCCAGTCAGTTTGTCCAGAATCTCCTTGCACCGCCTGGATTCGGCCTGGAACAAACTGTCCCGCCCCGACGTGTCGGGGATGTTCAAGTAGCTGTGCAACTGATCATAGGGGCAGATGCGCGTGCCTGCCTCATAGAATCCGTGTCCCAGTTGCTGCGAAAACAGAATGTTCAGCATCGTCATTTTCAGAATGGTGGTTTTGCCAGACGCGTTCGGCCCCGTGATGACCAGCCGCTTGTCCAGTGTCACCGTGTTCTTCACAGGCCCCAATGCATTAGAGTCATCGTTCAATGCAGTTGCAACGTAGTAGCCATTCACGATTACACTATGCGCCGCATCTTCTTCTTTCTTCTTCTTCTTTTTGTCCTTCTTCTTTATGTCGTTGTCATTATGGATTTTGTCGTCATTGGTCTTGGATTTGGAAACAAATTCACACGCCGCAACACGCTTGGTTTGAATCAGTGCGCAGAAATGCGCCATGTGTTCTGCAAACGCGTTGAACCCGAAACTGTACTGCATGCACGATGAAATGGTCGCATCCGAAAACACCGCATAGTACTGCTGCATGACGTAGCCAATTTGCAGGCACTTCTTCGCCGTCAGTGTTGGCGCATCAATGCGATCTAAAGCCGCCATCATGCGCTCCAGCTGCTCCCGATTACGGTCCACGTCCGATGCAAAGGGCGCATATGTGTCGCCACATGCGCGTGCATGCCCCGCAAATGCGCGCATTTTATGAATCGTTGCATCGGCATATGCGCGAATGGCGGCCAGGTCCTCGTGCACGAGGAACGTGTTGCGGTAAAAGCGGTGGCAGGACACCACGTTCTGATACATTTGCACGACGTAGAAC
>Ga0194044_10000552_pt1 | contig 18671 bp, 17 predicted proteins | sample JunL4417m_MetaG_FD_155460 | JGI IMG/M metagenome (GOLD analysis project Ga0194044, IMG submission 155460) | Anoxic zone freshwater microbial communities from boreal shield lake in IISD Experimental Lakes Area, Ontario, Canada - Jun2016-L442-17m | ecosystem: Environmental > Aquatic > Freshwater...
TCCTGAGCGTTTTAATAATATTTTTTTGCAATTCTTCCCAAACTTTTTTGGTGAGACACCCCTTGACTGAACAAGCAATTTTGTTACTTTCTTTAGAGACACAATAAAATACAGCCATGGGGCCATCAAGAGCTTCAACGATTTCAAAAATATTTATCTTTTTAGCTGGTCTATACAGTACATAACCGCCAGTAGATCCTTTGGAACTTTTCACTAAATTGTTGCTTTTTAATTTGGCAAATAATTGTTCCAAATAGGCTTGAGAAATATGGGTAGCTTTGGCGATTTGTGTGAGCGATAATGGCTGACTATCTTTATTTTTAGCCAGCATCACCATGGCCCGCAAACCATACTCGGTTTTGGTGGTGAACATCATATAATTACTATTATTATTTAATACCTACAAGATTAGTTGGTTATATCTTTATCATAACAAACAAAAAAAGTCCTGTCAAGGACTTTTAAACCCCTGCCTACCGGCCAGGCAGACTCCCTTTACGAAAGAGAGGTGCCCAAAGGGCGGAGGGTTTTAACAAGGATTATTATGAGTTTCTTGTCTAGTGATAGTATCATCAATACGATCAGCAATAATATTGACTTGGCCTTCGTATGCCTTTTGTACGCAACACTGACCATCACGAAAATTAAACTGATACTTTCCGCCAGCCAATTCAACTAATTGAATTCCACTAATCTGACTTATCTTATTATAAATATCAAGTCCGCTAGTCAGATTGTATTTCATTTTTATTAATTTCCAAAGGTCAGGATTACGTCTCTCCATACCAGCAATAGATACATCAGCTATTGGAACTGGCAAACCATAACAAACTCCAGGATTATATTTATCAACCAAATATAATTTTACTTTCAATTCATTAGTGACAACAAAAGAAGGTTGGCTGGCGACTAAGTCAACTTCTCCGGCCGGCGCAGGCGCACTAGTCGGATAAAACTTTTTAACAGGCTTGACTTGACTATTGGTAGCTGGCGGAGGCGTGGGTGTGGCCACTGAACCATTAATTAAACCAACTGGTGTGTTATCCACATTAACGTCTGGCACATTAGTAGGCGGAGCGACTGGTTTGGCACTACAACCAGCCAAAACCGTCATAGAAATAATAAGCAAAAATAGGGCTATTTTTTTCATAATAATTAATGATTAGTTATGCTTTAATTATAGCAAAACCAAGTGCCCTTGACTAATATTTCAAAATCAGTTAAAATATCTTTGTTATCAATATTAATAATATCTCTAAATATGGCGCATAAAAAAGCAGGCGGTAGTACTAGGCTGGGCCGCGATTCCAATGCTCAACGCTTGGGTGTCAAACTCTATGGCAGTGAAAAAGCCAAAAGTGGCGACATTATCATTCGCCAACGAGGTACCAGATATAGAGCAGGTGAAAATACCAAAGTTGGCAAAGATGACACTATTTTTGCCACCTCGGCCGGTGTGGTCAGCTTCAACAAAAAGAAAGTCAAAAAATTTACCGGCAAGTTAGAATACGCTCAGATAGTAAACGTAAAATAAACTTATCTCTTTTCAAAACAACCCTTCAAATTGAAGGGTTGTTTTTATTTCTATCTTTTCAACCCCGCTTCAATCAATCCTACAAACAAGGGATGACCTTGAGGCGGACGTGATTTGAGTTCCGGATGGAATTGCACGCCCACAAAAAACGGGTGCATGGATTTTGGCAGTTCAATAATTTCTACTAATTTTTTGTCAGGACTAGTGCCGGCAAAAACCAAACCTTTATTTTGCATCACGTCTCTAAAATCATTATTAAATTCATAACGATGGCGATGGCGTTCGGAAATTTTGCTGGTGCCATAAAGTTTTGCCACCATGGATTTTGGTTCTAACACACAAGGATAAGCGCCCAGTCGCATGGTGTTGCCATATTGTTTTTTGGATAACTTTTCAGCTTGCTCCGGCATAATATGAATGACCGGATTTTTAGTATTGGGATTTATTTCGGTTGTATGTGCATCTTTCAAACCACAAACATTTCTAGCAAATTCAATTGTTGCCAGTTGCATGCCATAACACAATCCCAAATATGGAATTTTATTTTCTCTGGCATATTTAATGGCTGAAATTTTGCCCTCTATTCCCCGACTGCCAAAACCTCCCGGCACCACCAAACAATCAAATTTTTTAAGTTCTTTTAATTTATTTTTGTCTTTTTCATAAGCGTCAGAATTGATCCAGGAAATCTCAGGCTTGACGCCATTTTTCCAAGAGGCGTGTTTGATTGATTCAATGACTGAGATATAAGCATCCGACAGGATAAAATCGCCACTGGCAAAATATTTTCCTACAATACCTACTTTGACTTTTTTCTTGGCATGTTTGGATGTATCTATCATTTTTTTCCAAGCAGTCCAATTTTTCGGTTTGGCTTTCAAACCAAAACGCTTCATGATTTTTTCGCCCAATTTTTCTTTGACAAAATTAAGTGGCACTTCATAAATAATATCAATGTCCGGAGCGGAAATAATATCATCTTTGTGCACATTACAAAACAAAGCAATTTTTTCTTTGCGTGGGCCATCCACTGGGCACTCAGCACGACACAAAACAAAATCCGGCTGAATACCGACCGAGTTCAATTCTTTGGCTGCCATTTGGGTGGGTTTGGTTTTCATTTCGCCGATTTTTGACGGGATTGGCAAATACGATACCAACACAAACAGCACGTCATTTTTTTCATCCAAATGCATCATTCTAGCTGCTTCCAAATACAAAACATTTTGATATTCTCCGACTGTTCCGCCCACTTCAATGATTGTCACATCAGCCTTGGCTTTGGCCGTGGCTTTTTTGATACGATTGATAACTTCATAGGGAATATGAGGCACGGCTTCCACACATTTACCGCCGTATTCCAAATTACGTTCGCGATTAATGACTGACTGATACACACGACCAGTGGTCATATAATTGTCGCGATAGATATTGGTGTCCAAAAATCTTTCATAGTTGCCGATATCTTGATCGGTTTCGTCGCCATCGTCGGTGACAAACACTTCGCCGTGCTCCACTGGATTCATAGTTCCAGCATCCACATTAAGATAAGGATCGATTTTGACAGCTGTCACGCTCACGCCTTGATTCTGCAAAATTTTGCCGATACTGGCAGCCACAATACCTTTGCCAACTCCGGACATCACTCCGCCGATGACAAAAATAAATTTGTTTTTGGACATAAGTTTTTTATATTATTTTAATTCGCCAGTTGGCAAATTTTTCAAAACAAAAATAGAGGCTGGAAATTTTCCTCTATTAAAATGGTGAGATGGTTTAAAAACAATCTCATTTTCAAACAACGAAAATTATTCGGACACAACAACGATAATTTCCGCTTCCAAACCATGATCCAAACTAATAGTCACCTTAAATTCACCTGGCTCTTTAATTGGCTCTGGAAGAATTATATTATTTTTTTGCAATTCAAAACCCTTGTCTTTTAATTTTTTTAAAATAGCAGATGATGTGACAGAAGCATACAAACGGCCAGCCTCATTGACCTTGGCCATAATTTCCACGGCCGTGCCATTTAATTTTTCAGCTATCTTTTCAGTCAATAACAAGCTAACTTCAGCCTTACGAGCCAATTGCTCTTTTTCTTTTTTTTGATTGGCTATATTTTCAGGCGTCGCCAAAATTGCCAATTTTTTGGCTAGTAGAAAATTGCGGGCGTAGCCGTCATTTACCTCCTTGACGTCTCCAGCCTGCCCTAATGTGTTTACATTTTTCAGGAGGATGACTTTCATAAAATCATTTATCTTTTATTTATTATACCATTCTTGTTTGAGACTTTTCAAATTGACTTGTCAAGTGCCATTCAAAAACCCTCCCGATTTAATGGGAGGGCTTTAATTTTATTGATTAATCAATTCCTTGGCCTTGTCCAATTGTGGATCTTTGTCTTTATTATAATCTTCTTCTTTCATTTCTACTTTAACATCCGGCATAATGCCTTGTTGATCAATTGTTGAACCATTTGGAGTGAACCATTTGGCCACAGTCAGCTTGACTGATGAGCCGTCGCTCAAATTGTCCAATTCCTGCACCGAACCTTTGCCAAATGTCTTGGCGCCGACCAGTGTGGCTTTGCCCCAATCTTTCAAGGCACCAGCTACAATTTCCGAAGCCGAAGCACTGCCTTCATTGACCAAAACTATGGTTTTATAATTGGATAATCTGGCAGGCTTATTTGATACATGTTTAGTTTCTTCACCATTTCTCAATTTTTCCGACACCACCGTATCCCCGCTTTTCCATTCGCCAGCCACATCAATGGCTGATTGCAAATAACCGCCCGGGTCATTGCGCAAATCAAGAATAATTCCTTTTAAACTATTTTGTTTTTGAATATCAACAATCGCCTGATCAAATAATGGCACAGTGTCATCATTGAACTGACGCATTTTTATAATGGCAACATTATCGGCAATTTCCCAAGTGACACTTTGTACTTTAATAGTACCACGAGTAATGGTTATTTCTTTGGTTTCTCTGGTGCTTTCGCGATAAATTTTTAAAATGACCTTGGTGTCTTTGGGACCACGGATAAGACTTACGGCTTTGTCGGTAGTCATACCTTCAGTACTAGTTCCATTAATAGCCAAAATAATATCTTTGGCTTTAAGTCCAGCTTTAATAGCAGGCATATCAGGTAAAGGTGACACCACAGTTATCAAATTGCTTCTTAATCCTATTTCAGCGCCAATACCTTCAAAATTTCCACTTAATTCATCTTGAAAATCATTAGTGCCTTGAGGTGTCATAAAAACCGAATAAGGATCATTAAGCGAAGCTACCACGCCTTGAAGCGCGCCATAAAACAATTGAGTCTCGGGAATTTTCTTATCATAATATTTGTCTTTGACCAAATTCCAGACATCCCAAAAAAGATTGAAATCAACATTTTTTTTCAAATAGTCAGGAATCTGCCCGTCAACACTCACAATTGATCCAGTACTAGAAGCGGAAGTGCTACTACTAACATTATCACTAGCTAAATCAGCTTTAACAATACCTTTGATGGTTTTGGGACCAGCCATAGACTGAACTACTTGCCCACCGCCAGCAAGTACTCCCCCCGCAAAAGCCAAAAAAACGAAAACAACGACCAGCCACAAGGAAACAGACTTGGCAAACCAAGGTTTTTTAATTTTTGGCGTACCCGGCCAATTGAAATTTTCAGACATAAAAAATAAGGTTATTTTTAACTTCTATATTATAGCAGAGGCGAGACGGAAAGCAAAATATTGACAAAATAACTACCATAGCCAAAAACCGCTTTATCTGCTATAATAATCAATATTATAAATATCCAATAATTATGGAAAAATATATCATAAATGGAGGTCAAAAACTCAACGGGGAAATCTCAGTGGCCGGAGCCAAAAATGAAGCTCTAAAAATCATTCCAGCTACTATTCTTTGCCAGGGTGTTTGTGAAATTAAAAACGTGCCAGAAATTGAAGATATCTCTAGACTATTAGAAATCATGGAAAATTTGGGCGCCAAAATAGAGAAAAATGGTTCCACTCTAAAAATTGACACCAGCAGTATCAAAACCGGCAACCCAAGTCCCGACTTGGTTCGCAAACTGCGTTCATCGGTTATGATTGCTGGGCCACTCCTGGCCCGATTCGGCGAAGTGACTATGTCACATCCAGGCGGTTGTATTATCGGCAAACGTCCCATTGATATGTTTTTGTCAGGCTTTAAAAGTTTAGGTGCTACCATCATTGAAAATGAAAATTTTTTTATTCTTAAAGCTAAAAAACTAAAAGGCGCCAAGATCGTTTTGCCTTGGGTGTCCGTCACGGTCACCGAAGCTTTAATGATGACTGCTTGCTTGGCGCAGGGTGAAACCAAAATTATTAATACAGCCATGGAACCGGAAATTCCAGCCTTGGCTGATTTTTTAAATTCTTGCGGTGCCAAAATCACAGGTGCTGGCACACCAATCATTACTATCAGTGGCGTGGAAAAATTATCAGGCGGACAGTGTGAAATTATTCCTGATCGCATTGAAGCTGGTTCGTTTGCCATCATGGGACTCATTACTGGCAGTGAAATAAAAATTACCAATTGCCGACCAGAACATCTAGAAACAGTTTTATTAATGCTCCAAAAAACCGGAGCCAATTTGGAAATTGGACCTGATTATATTATTACCAAACCTAGCAAATTTATAGGATTGGAATTGCGCACCCATGAATATCCAGGCTTCCCCACTGATCTGCAAGCGCCTTTTTCCGTGCTTCTCACTCAAGCCGATGGTCAATCATTAATTCACGAAACAATCTATGATGGCCGACTTTTTTATACGGACAAGCTGGTGCAAATGGGCGCCAATATTATTATGTGTGATCCTCATCGTGTCATTATCAGCGGACCAACCCAGCTTTTCGGCCGAACACTGGAAAGCCCAGATCTTCGCGCTGGCATGACACTGCTAATGGCCGGACTTATCGCTAATGGAAAAACATCAATTGGCAATGTTTATCAAATTGAACGCGGTTATGAAAATATTGTCAAGAGATTGCAAAACCTAGGAGCAAAAATAGAAAAAATTGACGAATAAACAAATCTAATGACTTTTCTTGGGGATATAAAAAACAGGATTTTAGGATTGGATATTTTACGTGCCGTTGCTATTTTATTAGTAATCTATGGCCATGGAGCTCTATTTGTACCTCAAAAATTCATACCATACTACAAACTTCCCTTTCCAGCCATAGATGGTGTTTCTATATTTTTTGTTTTAAGTGGCTACTTGATCGGTAAAATTCTATTTAAAATAATCCAAAATTCAGAACTCAAACCTAAAGATTTACTTAATTTTTGGATCAGAAGATGGTTTAGAACTTTACCAAATTATTTTTTAATTCTTGGAATACTACTAGCCATCCCCTTATTAAAATCAGGTATTATTGCTCATGACTTTAATTGGAAATATTTATTATTTCTACAAAATTTTTCCGGACCACATCCTAACTTCTTTCCAGAGGCTTGGAGTTTATGTATTGAAGAATGGTTTTATTTACTTTTTCCCATCGCCTGTTTTATTAATTTTAAATTATTCAAAAATAAGAAAAAAGCAGTGCTATTTTCTGCTTTATTCTTTTTAATTGTACCATTAGCTCTACGTTTATTTTGCTATTTCTTTAATATCGGCACTGATTTTTGGGATGCTAATTTTAGAAAGGTGACAATATTCAGACTTGATAGCTTAATGTATGGAATAATAGGAGCATATCTGGCCAATTTTAAAAATAACTATTGGATTAAATATAAAAATATCTGCTTAGTACTAGGACTTGCTATATTAGTAGGTACATCCATCTATACAAAAATTCATGGCGGTGGCCTAGCCTATTCAGTTGTTTGGCGCTATAACATAAAATCGATGGCTTCATTATTACTTTTACCTTTTTTTTCAGAAATAAAAACCATCAGATTCAAAAAAATCGCTTTGGTCTTCACTTTTATCAGCCTTATTTCCTATTCCATGTATTTAATTAATCTTACAATAGTACAAGGAATTTTAATTCCCAAAACTATTTGGTTATTAGGATTAAAAGAAAATGGCCAAGTTTCCTTATTGGCCTTAAAATATCTGCTACTTTGGTTTTATACAATTTCCGTCTCTTATTTAATCTATCGTTTCTATGAAAAACCAATCACCGATCTAAGAGACAAAATTAAATTTAATAATAATAAAAATTAAAATATGAACCTACTTTACCGCCGAATAATTTATATCTCTTTCATCATCATTTTTTTAACATTGGCACCCATTATCGTGCTATACACCAGTGGCTATCGTTATAATTTCAAACGATTTAAAATCCAAAAAGTAGGCATGATGATTATTAGCTCCGTTCCTAAGGGCGCAGATATTTATCTAAACGATATTTTACAAAAACAAAAAACCACATCTATTACCAGACTAGAAAATTTATTACCAGGTGATTATGATATTAAATTAAGTAAAGAAGGCTATTTTAATTGGGAAAAAAGATTGCCCGTTTATGAAAATGCCACGGCCTTTGCTGAAAAAGTTATTTTATGGAAAAAAAGTTCCTCCACGCCAATCGCCACAACTTCACTAAGCCAATGGCTCCCCACTGTTGACGGACAAAAAATCGCTTTCATTGACAGCACTGGTATTCCCACTATAACCAATTTAGATAACGAAAAAATAATTATTCCAGCTCTAAATCAAAGTCGCAATTTCAATCTTCTTGGCTGGTCAGTTGATAATAAAAATTTATTACTGCAATCAGATGATCAATTTATGATTTGGGATACTAGCCGTGACAAAAATATTTTTAAAACATTGCCTGGCAAAAATTATACACTGATCAAATGGGATTTAACTGATGAAAATAAACTCTACGGCATCAACGCTAGTGGACTATGGCAAATCACACTACCAAATTTTGATAGCAAATTAATCAGTGCCGAAAAAATTACTGACTCTTTAATTATAGATAATGACTTATATACAATTAACTCTGAGGGCAAAATTTTTCATTCTTATTTAAACGGCGACGCATCAATTAAGGAAATAAACCAAATCAGATGCAATGATTGTAAATTTATTAATAAAAAATCCGCCCGCCTAATTCTCTTAGGCAAAGATAGTCAAAATATTTTTATCATAGATCCGACAAATGGCAATGCCAATATTCAAAACCAAGCCAAGGGCGTAGCCTGGCTGGATAATAGTTGGCTGGGTCTAACCATCGGCGATCCCAACACAATTTTATTTTTCAATGACTTTGAAATTTGGATTTATTCTTTTAATAAAGCCACTCCAGAGCTTGTCACTCGCTTAGGCCAACCTATTATTGGGGCTATATGGCACAACCAAGGCAGGCATATAATTTTTTCCTCTGACAATAAATTACAAATTATAGAATTGGATAATCGTGAACTGCGAAATATTGTCCAACTAACCGAAGCAAAAACTATCGGTAATATCAATCTGAGCCACGATAGTAAAACTCTTTATTATTATGGCCAATTAGACAATCAATCTAGAATCTATAAACTCCCTATACAATAAATTTTCAGTTGTCATTGCGAGCGAAGCCATCCGCCAGCTGGCGGAGAAGCGCGGCAATCCCGTAGAAACAGAAATAACTCGGGATCCCCACGGTCGGCCTTGAGGCCTCCCTCGGGATGACAATATAAAAGAATTTTATAAACTTTTTCTAATTTTTTGAGCCGTTTCTTCCATCTCTCCCATTTCATATTTTTGACCGTACCACAATTGCCGTCCATCATTGGCCAAACGAGGCATGATATGAAAATGACAGTGGTCAACAATTTGTCCGGCCACTCCGCCATTATTAAGACCCAAATTAAAACCAGTGACATTCAATCCCTTCATTACGGCTGGGGCCATTTTTTTAATAGTCAAAATTAATTTGATGACCAAATCATCAGGCAGTTCCAAAAAGTCTGCATAATGTTTTTTTGGTACTACCAAAGTATGACCAGGATTAACCGGTGCAATATCTAAAAAAACTATAACATCTTCGTCTTCATAGACCTTAGCAGAAGGCAGTTCACCAGCGATGATTTTGCAAAAAATGCAATCAGGCATAAATTTAAATTATGAATTAAAATTATTTATTAAGCTTATATAAATTTTCCGTCTTATTCAACTGCTTAACTAATTGAGCTTTTAACACAGAATTACTTTCAATATAACTAATTTCTTTCTGTCCGTCAATGCCATAAAAATATAAAGGGACTATTTCACCGATAATTTCAATTTCTTTTAAGTATCTTGGATCCTGCCAATAAGTTATAACTTTTCTATCCGGGAAAAAAACCTTGTCATTATAAGAGGTAATAATCACGGAATCCACTGGTGTCACAGCTTTGACTTCATTATTTATCTGATAATAATTTTTAACTTGCTTTTGCAAATTTACTAAACTCTCCTCCCCTTGTCGCCACACACTATTAGCCGATAGACAAACAAATATTAGGGCAGTCAAAATCGCCACTATTATTTTTAAATATTTATTTTTTATACTTTTGATTATGAAGTCAAAACCATAAACTGCCAGTGGTAAAGATAAAATATACAACGGCAAAAAATATCTCACCTGTGACGAACCAATTAAAGGCTTGGCCAATAAATTATTAGTAAATTTCCAACTGCCATAATATAAAATTAACAAACCGCCAACGACAAACACAGAAACAAAATATGCTTTTTTATTCGCGCTTAGACGCCGCCAATTTTTAAGCATTACCAAACCACCAAAAACCGCAGGCCAAAACAACCACCAAAACATGGACACAAAATAATGATATAAATTAGAAATAATATTAAGCGTATTAAAACCAAATGGCGCAATAAAACTTTTTAGTAAATCTAAAAATTTATTGCCGGAAGAAACTGCAGTCACGCTCGGTAATAAATAACCGGTTGAGAATGGACTGCCATAAAGCTGATTTTGAAAATACAAAACTGGCAACAGTCCAAGCAAACCAAAAAACGCCATGATTAATAAATCACGCCAAGGAATTTTTTTTAATTTTATTTCTGACCAATACTTAAAAATAAAAATAAAAATTATCAACGTAATCAACCATAAAGCATCAGTCGTTCGCACACTAAGAGCCAGGCCTAGCGTCAATCCAGAAGCTATTAGTTTAATAATTTTTTTATTATCAAAATAATTTAACAACAAATAAAATCCGACGATTGCCAAATCAATAAATAAAATATTATTCAACATTAACCGCGAATTATAATACCAAAAAGCCGGCAAGATAAAAAGACCAAGAGAAGTTATAAACGCCAAATGCGAATCAAAAACTTTTTTTAAAATAAAATAAAAACAAACCACTGCAAAAATAGAAAAAATTGGCAGGCAAAAAAACACGCCCTGTAAACCGATAATTTTTGCCAACGTTCCTAAAATAATTATAAAGCCAAGAAAACCACCAGGTGTTAAATTTCCATCCAGAGCCGTAATGCTTCGCGGATGCACCAATTGCCACTGAGGCGACGCATTATTTAACGGCTCTAAAATTTTTAATCCGCCAGTTGACGAATTGTTTTCTGCAAATTTCTGAATAAAAAAATAATTAGCTGTCTCATCTGGCGTATTAAAAATCCACATGTCACTGTTATTTACACTAGGTCTAAGTGAAAAATAACAAGCATTATAAATAAAGAAAAAAATAAAACCGACAAAAATAATCAGCCAAACATATTTTTTTTCAATTTTTTTCATAAAGGAAAATCAAACAATTTTTTAGCATTTTCAGTTGTGGCATCGGCCACTTCTTCATAAGAAATAGTTTTTAGTTCGGCAATTTTTTTAGCCACGAATTCCACATATTGTGGCAAACATCTCTCTCCTCTATGCGGTTCTGGTGACAAAAAAGGTGCGTCAGTTTCTATTAACATTTTGGAGAGTGGCGTAGCCTTGGCAATAGCTTGCATTTCTTCGGCCTTTCTTTTGAAAGTAATAATGCCGGTAAAACCAAGATAAAAACCCAACTCTAAAAACTCCTTGGCTTGACGCTCATTACCACCAAAACAATGAATCACTCCCCTAATTTTTTTTCCAAGCTGTATTTGAGTCTTCAAAATAAAATATAAATCATCATAAGCAGTATAAGAATCATCTTTAGTGCCACGACAATGCAAAATAAGTGGTTTATCTAATTCTTCACCTAAATCAATAAATCCAACAAGCGCCTCGGTTTGAATTTTTTTAAATTCCGGCCATTTAGCCTTATCAAATTTATCAAAATAAAAATAATCAAGACCAATCTCACCCAAGGCCACCACTTTTTTTGAGCTTAAAACCATTTGGCGATATTTATCTCTATCAAAATCTTCTTGTCTATTTTTGAAAGTTTGTGACTGGCCGTCCACAAAAAAAACTTCCTCAGACTCATCAATTAATTGAATAGGATGCAAACCAACGGATGCATACACGCCTGATGGATGTTTTTCCGCATATTCAATAGAACGCACAGAACTGGTATCTTGCGAACCAACAACAATCAAAGCATTATTGTCAGCCAAAAAATCGCTGATTACTCTATCAGCATCTTCTTTAAAAGAAATAAAATTCAAATGGCAATGACTATCAATCAACATAAAAAATTATGGCAAAAAAGAATTCAAAAATTGCGTAGCAAAAAGAAGATAATGCGCCACCACTGAATCATTAAACATTTTCATCAGCCAGCTAATATCAGCGCCTAGCTTCACAATCACATATACGGATAAACCCAAAACTAAAACGCCTTCACAAAAACCCAAAATCATACCACCAAAATGATTGATGGATTTTAAAAATGGCACAATGGAAATAAGCTTATAAGCCCTGTCCACAAACCAAAAAATCAAACCGATTAAACCGTTAATAATTACAAAAATGGCGATAAAGGCAACTATTTTGGCTATAGCAGTATTACCAAAAATAACTGGCGTCAGCCAATTAGCCACTACCAAATAATAATGTCCGGCCACATAAGCGCCCGCCAAAACACCAAAAAGAGCGCCAATACCAGACACTAATCCAATCATGAAGCCGACAACAATAAATGCTATCAGCAAACCAATAAGAATAACATCTATGAGAGTGAAAAGCATGGGAGAATAAATTAATATTTAAAATATTTTTTTATTTTCACTACTGAATTCTTGGGAAAAGTCCGGAAATTTTTTCAGTTTTTGTATTTTGTTCCAAAACACCCCAAGAGGAAAGCAAATCAAAATTCTGAGCATAAAAATTTTGTTGACCAAGAGAAGCCAAAATTTTCTCGGCTGTCTCAGGCATCACCGCATAAAGCATCAATCCTAAATGACGCAACACTTCTAATAAATTATAAACAACTTCTGAAAGTCTTGTTTCATCAGTCTTGGCTAGCTCCCAGGGCTTGTTAATTTCCACATAACCATCGCCCAACTGATTCAATTTTCTAATAGCGCTAATAGCTCCATCAACTTGAAAATTTTCTAAAGCATCAGTATAGCTTTTCCAAATTTCTGCCACCTGATTTTTTAGTTCGTTATTTTTGGCTGGCACAGCACCACCAAAATATTTTTCAGCCATAGACAAAACACGACTAGCAAAATTACCAATACCATTAGCTAAATCAGAATTATATTGAATCACAAATTGCGAGGCTTTAATGTCGCCATCTTGTCCAAAAGGAAATTGTGAAAGCAAAAGATAACGAGTAGCATCAGTGCCAAATTCTTTAAGCAGATTGAACGGATCAATCACATTGCCAATAGACTTGCCCATTTTTTGTCCATCAACCGTAAAAAAGCCGTGAGCATAAACCGCCTTTGGCGTTGGCAAGTCAGCCGCCATCAACATGGCTGGCCAAAACACGCAATGAAACTTGATAATATCCTTGCCAACAATATGCACATCTGCCGGCCAAAACTTTTTAAATTTTTCATCATCAGAATCATAGCCTAATGCCGTAATATAATTTGATAAAGCATCAGCCCAAACATACACCACCTGACTTTCATCAAACGGCAAAGGAATACCCCATTTGAGCGATGAACGAGAAATAGAAAAATCACCGATTTCTTGTTTGAATAATCCCAATACCTCATTTCTTTTGTGCTCTGGCAAAATCTTTAATTCACCAGTATCAATTTTTCGTTCCAACTCTGGCAAATATTTTTTAAGATTAAAAAAATAATTTTTTTCGCTGATCATTTGAGGAACCGTCAGGTGAGTTGGGCACTTGCCACCAACCAAATCTTTTTCCGTGACAAAAGCTTCACAGCCTTGGCAATAATAACCTTCATATTCACCTTCATAAATAGCGCCATTGGCTTTTAATTTTTCCACCAACTTAACCACGCCAGTTTTATGCTTTTGAGATGTGGTACGGATAAAATCATCATTAGAAATATTAAGTTCATCCCAACATTCCATGAATTTAGCTGACAATTCATCAACAAATTCTTGCGGAGTTTTACCAGCTTTTTCCGCCGCTTCAGCTATTTTACCGCCATGCTCATCAGAACCGGTGAGAAAATAAACCTCATCGCCTTTTAAACGGTGATACCGAGCCAAGACATCAGAAGCAATGGTCGGATAAGCACTACCAATGTGCGGTTCGCCATTAATATAATAGATTGGAGTGGTGATATAAAATTTTGACATATTTTTATTTTCCTTCTACTACTACCACAAATTCCCCCTTAGTGGTATCGTTATTTAATTTTTCTAAAACTTGCTCAATTGTTCCGCGATAAATGGTTTCAAATTTTTTCGTCAATTCACGACAGATGATAAATTGTCTTGTGATATTTGCCCCTAAGGGCATCATCTCTTTTATTTTTTCTAAGGTTTTAATAATGCGATGAGTGGATTCGTAAAAAACAACCGTTTCCTTGCTATCAATAATTCTTTTAATCATGGTTTCTTTACCTTTTTTATGAGGCAGAAATCCTAAAAACAAAAAACTATCAGTGGGCAAGCCGGAAATAGACAAAGCTGAAATTATAGCTGAGGCTCCGGGAATAGGAATTATCTCGCACTCGGCACCAAATTTTTTTAAACACTCGACAATCAACAAATTACCAGGATCAGAGATGCCAGGAGTACCCGCATCGGTAATAAGCGCCATCTCCCCTATTTCTTTTAACCTATTTAACAAAAAATCAACTTTGGCTGAATTGCTGTGTTGATGGTAAGAAATGGTTTTGGTTTTAATTTGATAATGCGACAAAAGTTTTTGCGACACGCGAGTGTCTTCACAGGCAATCAAAGGCACGGACTTTAAAATATCCAAAGCCCGCAAAGTAATATCACCCAAATTGCCTAGTGGCGTAGCCACAATATATAACTTCATACTACTTAAACAGTACCATTTTTAGCCAAAAAAATCAAACTAAAAAGCCCCTGAAAATCAGAGGCTTTTTTATGTCTATACTTTATTGACCAGCAGGAGCAGTAGTGGCTGCCGGAACTGGAGTGGGAGCCGGGGTAACCAATTTATTTGTTTGTAAATCCATATAAGAACCTTGCATTTGTTCAAGCTTGGTAAATACATAAGCGCCATCACTAGCCACAGTACCAACTTGTGACCATAATTGTTGTAAACTGGCATATTCTGACATTTCTCCAGAGAGCAAAATTGTCGGGGCATATCTTATTTTGTATTTAGCCACAAGTGCTTTGCCTTGATCAGAACTCACATCAACAGTAGTACTGGATACCGGCAAAATACTCAAATTCTGTAGGGCTTTATCATGCAAAAACACATCATAGCATTTGGTGCAAGCCTTGTCAGTCAAATATGTGACAGAAATTTTACCTTTCAATTTTCCACTAGCCACATCAATATATGGAGGCACAACTTGGCGTAATACAAAAGTTCCACTAGTAATATCACCCAATTGACTCCAAGCCTTGGACAAGCTGGCATCTTTGTCCAACTCACCAGAAACCAACACTGTTGGCAACTTGGTTATTTTATATTTACTAATCAACTTATCAGCATTGCTATCACCGGCGACAAAAGTGTCTGTCTTAGTGATATTGGTATTGGCATTTTTCAAAGCCTCCAAAAACAAATTAGTGTCCCAACACTGAGGACAGTTTTTTTCATTAATAACAATCACTTGTAATTTAGCTGGATCGGTTTTTGGTGTAGCCAAATTAGTGCCAGCATCTTGTCCAGCAACAGTGCCTGGATTTTTACCAGAAACATCACCTTCTTTATTATCTTTTTTTGGCCAAAAAGCCACGGCTAAAACCACAACAATAACCACCAAGGCCACAACCAATCCGGCGGTTAATCCAATGGCAAAGCCCTTTTCTTCTTCAACTTCTTCGTTGTTTTTGCGCACAAGCGACTTAAATTTTCTTAATAACCTTTGCATAAGTTAATACTTATTTATTATTTTATCTTATATCTATATATAATACACTATTTCCGATTTTTTGAAAAGTGAATAAAATTGTTATATAATAAAACCTATGACTTTTATCATTTCTATCTTAGCGGACATTATCATTAAAATTATGGAAACGCTAGGCTATGGTGGCCTACTTATTTTAATGGCTTTAGAAAGTTGCGGTGTCCCCTTTCCCTCAGAAATCATTATGCCTTTTGCTGGATTTTTAGTGTCCTTAGGCAAAATGAATTTCATAATGGCCACAATTATTGGCGCTTTGGGCAATCTTTTCGGTTCATTATTGGCTTATTACATTGGCAAAGCTGGTGGTCGGCCATTAATAGAAAAATATGGCAAATATATTCTAATTTCCCGCCATGATTTGGATATGGCCGACAATTGGTTTAAAAAACATGGACAAATGGCTGTATTTTTCGGCCGACTTCTGCCTGTGGTTCGCACCTATATTTCTTTTCCAGCTGGTATCGCCAAAATGGAAATAAAACGATTTTCGGCCTATACTTTTGCCGGTGCCTTGCCTTGGTGTGCTTTATTCACTTATCTTGGCATCAAACTAGGAGAAAATTGGCAAACCGTCAAAGATCGTCTGCATGGCTTTGATATTGCTATTGCTGTCATTATTATCGCTATGATCATCGCCTATATTATCAGACATTTAAGAAATCTAAAAAAATAAAGTAGAGACGCATTGCAATGCGTCTCTACAAATTATTTATTACTGACTGCGGAATAAATCCCGTTTTTTTTATTTTCCTTTTCTACCAGTCCTGATTCTATCCACTTCTTTAAGATTTTGTTTACGCAGACGGATGCTTTTGGGCGTAATTTCTAAATATTCATCTTCTTTCATAATTTCCAAACCGCGTTCAAGAGTTACTTCCCATGGCGGTGAAAGTTTTAAGGCTTCATCAGCGCCAGATGAACGCATATTGGTGAGATTTTTACCTTTAATCGGATTAATAGTCAAATCATTGCCTTTGCTTACATTACCAATTACCTGTCCTTCATACACTTCCACAGCTCCACCCACATACAAAGTACCACGATTTTGCAAATTATCCAGAGAATAGGCGGCAGTCTTGCCAGTTTCCATAGAAATCATGGAACCAACATCACTCTTGTCAATTTGTCCAGCATAAGGCTTGAAACCAATAACACGAGTACACAAAATACCTTCACCCCTAGTATCAATCACAAATTCACCGCGATAACCCAAAAGTCCACGGGTCGGGATTTCAAAAATTATTCTGGTCTGTCCAGTGTCTTGATCCATATGAATAATAGTGCCTTTGCGTTTGGACATTTTTTCAATCACTGAGCCGGCATATTCCGTGGGCACATCAATAGTAGCTTCTTCGTATGGTTCGCTTTTGACGCCTTCAACTTCTTTGATAATGACTTGCGGTTGAGAAACTTGAAGTTCAAAGCCTTCACGGCGCATGTTTTCTATTAAAATGGCCACATGAAGCTCACCACGTCCAAAAACTTTATAAAATTCAGATGATTCAAAATCAACTTTTAAACCAACATTAACTTCCAATTCTTTTTGCAAGCGTTCTTTAATCTGTTTGCTGGTGACTGATTTGCCTTCACGACCGGCAAATGGAGAGCTATTAACCAAAAAATTCAAACAAATAGTCGGTTCATCAATATTAATAGCTGGCAACGGCTCTTGATCGGTATTAACACAAATAGTTTCACCAATATAAATATCGGGGAGTCCAGCAATCATAACAATATCGCCAGCATAAGCTTCATCCACTTCTTCACGCGACATACCCTTAAAAGAAAAAACTTTGGTGATTTTGCCAGTGCGAGCTTCGCCGTCTGGTTTTTTAACAATCACTTGTCCACCAACTTTGACCGTACCTTCATAAATACGACCCAAAGCCAAACGGCCAAGAAAATCATCATAAGCCAAATTAAACGGTTGCATGCGTAGTGGCAAACTAGCATCAGCTTTGGCCGGCTCAACCTTGGCAATAATCATTTCCAAGAGTGGTGTCAAATCAACAGATTTGTCATCAAGATTTAATTTGGCAATGCCTTCTCTGGCAATAGCATAAATGACTGGGAAATCCAATTGTTCGTCATTGGCGCCCAAATCCAAAAATAATTCAAAAACTTCTTCTTGCACCATATCTGGACGAGCTGCTTGTTTGTCAATTTTATTAATGACCACAATTGGTTTTAAGCCCAGCTCCAAAGATTTTTTAAGCACAAATCTAGTTTGAGGCATGGGACCTTCTTGCGCATCAACCACCAAAATAACAGAATCAATTGAGCGAAGTACACGTTCAACTTCGGAACCAAAATCAGCATGGCCAGGAGTGTCCACGATATTTATCTTGATGCCTTTATAAAAAAACGAACCATTTTTGGAATAAATAGTAATGCCTCGTTCTTTTTCCAAAGCATTAGTGTCCATTGAAAAATCTTCCGCCACCATGCCGGTTTGTTTGAGTAGTTTGTCGGTTAGAGCTGTCTTGCCATGATCCACGTGAGCGATAATGGCGATATTACGTATTTCCATAGAAAATTATCTTATCATAAATAAATAAATAAATCAAGCTCATGTATAAAAAAATCTCAAAATATGTTATTATATAAATAATATCAATTATAAAAATCTCTATGTCAAAATTCCCAAAACTCTTCACGCCAGCCAAAATCGGCAAGCTCACTATCAAAAATAGATTG
>Ga0194044_10000553_pt1 | contig 18640 bp, 11 predicted proteins | sample JunL4417m_MetaG_FD_155460 | JGI IMG/M metagenome (GOLD analysis project Ga0194044, IMG submission 155460) | Anoxic zone freshwater microbial communities from boreal shield lake in IISD Experimental Lakes Area, Ontario, Canada - Jun2016-L442-17m | ecosystem: Environmental > Aquatic > Freshwater...
ATTATAGAGGATATCATCGATACCTCCTGTATCGATGATATCCTCTATAATCACCACATCTTTTTCTGCAGGATCACCGATTACCATGACTTTATCTACTTCATTGGCCCTCTTTCTTGATTTGTAACATACCACTACATCTGTATCAAAATATTTTGCATAAGCGGTGGCACGTCTCGTTCCTCCAGAATCGGCTGCAGCGAAAATAGTCGTGGATGTTTGAAGCGATTTGATGATGGGGACGAATAGATACGATGCATAGAGATTATCGACTGGAATTTCGAAAAATCCCTGTATAGCATCAGCATGTAAATCCATCGTAATCACCCTATCGACTCCTGCTGTCTCCAATAATTTAGCCGATAATTTGGCTGTGATGGGAGTCCTCGGTTCATCTTTTCGTTCTTGTCGTCCGTTTGCGAAATAAGGAATGACTGCAATAAGTTTTTCGGCAGATGCTCGTTTTGCTGCATCTGCGATCAATAAGAGCTCATAGAGATTGTCTGCTGTTGCCTGTATAGTTGCGTTGGTGGGCTGGATGATGAATACTGTCTTGCTCCGAACATTTGTTCCGAGTTTAGGTTTGTATTCGCCATCTGCAAATTTTGTATACTCTATCGGAGACATTTCGTATCCACTAGCTTTTATAATTCTTTGCCCAAGCGCATGATTCGATCTTCCTGCAAAAAACACTATGTTTTTGTTCATATATTTTTGTTTTTTTTGGTTGATATTTTTGTTTTTTTGTATCGTTATTTAATAATGTATATATTCCATACAATAAGTCAATCTATTCTGTCTTGGGTATCTCTCCATAGAGTTTAAAAGGTATTGCATCGGTGATTTTTACTTTGATGAATTCGCCGGCTTGTATAGGTCATTTTTTTTCGCTTTTCTTGTCTTCCTGTCATATTATTACCTGTTTCATATTGTCGGTATATCAGGAGATGATCCCTTTGCTAATCTTATTGATCAATACGTCTTTTGTATCTCAGATTTCTTTTTTGTTATTATCATGAGAAATATCTTTCAAGAGATTATTGAGCCTTTTTCGTCTCTCTTGTTTGACCGTAGGTGAAATATCATTAGGATATTTTTTTGCTGCTATTGTCCCTGGTCTCGGAGAATAGATACCGATATAAATCATATCAAATCTTCCATATCTGACGAGATCCAATGTTTGTTGGAAATCTTCTTCCGTCTCTCCCGGAAATCCTACGATAATATCTGTTGTGATGCTGATATCCCTTTTGAGATTTCTTATATCGTCGATGAATCCCTTGGCTTGCTCAACGGTATATCCTCTGAACATCTTTTCCAAAACATCATTTGAACCTGACTGTAAGGGCATATGGATATGAGGACATAATTTTTTCTCCTTTTGATGGAGGTCGAGCAATTCTTTGCTATAATAGGTAGGATACGGGGAAGTGTATCTCAACCGTTTGAGTCATCTGAGTTTGAGTATCTCTTTGATGATGTTTATGAATTCTGGATGTTTATTGACTATTTGGCCTAGTAATACTATCTCTTTTGCACCGTTTTTGATATGGGTTTCTGCTTCATGTACTATCTGTTGTACCGGGAAATATTTTTCCAATCCTCTCGCGTATGGTACTATACAATACGCACAAAACTGGTTGCATCAGGTAGAAATGGGTATGTATGCTGTCCTTAGATGAGTATTCATAGAGGTGTTCATGTGTTCGGGGATGATTTTTTCATATTCATTGGTTATTTCCTTATCATATGAAAATTTGTATCCCAATCTTTCGAGCATAAGGGGAAGAAATCCTGTATCGTCTATCCTCCGCATAAGTTCTATATTGGGATAGGTCCCGTGTAGTCTATAAAATATAGGATTGAACGCATGATTGATTCCGATAATTCCAGAATCTTTTTCTGAAGATTTTAATACATTGATTTCATCCGCCTCTTTTCAGAGTATCTTCGGATTCTTATTTTGTATGGTTCATAGAAAATTTCCCACGTTACGTTTTCCTTTTTCTGATCATATTTTTGAACTTCTTAGTGTATGTTGGATCATACATCCTGTGATCCGGACTTTCTGATCTGATCTTATATTTTTTAGTTTTCCGGTGATTTTATCTTCGGACTTTTGTCTGACTGAACAGGTATCAAAAATAATAATATCCGTTTCCTTTATATTTTCCGTATAAGAAAATCAGCAGTTAGTGAGTACTGCCTTGATTCTTGCACTGTCTGCATAATTCATCTGGCATCCAAATACCAGGATATGAAATTTCATTTCTGCTTTTATGTACAAATAAAGAGACTTTAGCCTAGTAATTTGGCTGTGGTAATCAATGAAAAAAATACCATTTGCATTTGGCGACTTGAATGCTACAGTTATCCTCCGAATAGTAATCAAGATTTACTCATGAATCAATCTGGCATGATCGCCTCTTCTTTCATCCTTATATTCATTCTCTTATTTCCGCTCTTTTTTCCTTGATCGTATGTGGGAGAACTCCTTCTTAGTTTTTTGCCCTATCTAGCGGTTATTAGCGGGATGGCCATGATAGTCGTCCTGATTTTTTTGAGGAAAAGTATGAAACCTGGGTATCGTTTGCCAAGCTTACGCCCTTTTCGAGCATTGTCGTTTCTGATGTTCAGTTTCTTCTTTTTTTGGTATAGTAGAAACATTAATCATTTTTATACCACTCAGATCCAACCATCGCAGGTCCAATCATGAAATATCACTATCCTTTTCGCTAATATTCACAAAGATAATATCTCGTATGATGCAATCAGAAACCTCATTTCCAAAACCAATCCGGATATGCTCATGTTCGTCGAATTTACTGATCATCATTATGATAATCTCAAAGATTTTCTCCAGTCATCATATCCTTATACCAATACTACTACCTGGTCGAAAAAGTTTGTCGGCAGCATGGTATTTAGCAAATATCCTATTATCAATAGAGCTGATGATTTCCCCCAATGAATGCGGAGATATGGCTATTTTTCACTTCCGCTTTCTTGACATGAAATCTATTTCTACCTTGTCCATACTAGTTCTCCTGATAGCTATAATCATTTCGTTATGAGGAATGATCATCTAACGACCCTTGTCACTGATTTCAGTAAGCATGAATCCGATAGAAAACATGAGGATATCACAGTCGTCTGAGATTTTAATATCACACCATGGTCTTATTATTATCCGATTCTTTCCCAGGCATTTTCCTGAGAGCTTGAAAATATGACCAGTCGCCTGCCCTTCCTCTTTACCTGGAGAGCTAAATATTTTCCTTTCTTATTTGCTCATATCGATCATCTCCGAACCAGTCAGTCTCTTCATATTCAAAATTTGAAAGCTATCGATATGCCCGGTTCTGATCATCAGGCCTTACTTTTTACTATCACACCGTAATTCCTTTTGTCTTTGTACACTAAAATTTGCAAAATCGAGAAAAAAACATATAATTATTGCAAGATTTATATCCTTCACTGGCCCCGAACGATGATCACCAAAAAAGATAAGATACCTGACGCCTGATTGACGTGATCTTTCAAAAAGGACTTCTTTTTCGAGGTTGAAGATCAGAAAACACGTGAGAATCCCAGAGAGCCAAAGAAATCATTATCTCTATTTAGTACGGATTCCCTTTCCGGTTATGGATTGGATCTTGTTTTTCAACTTGTTCAGGAAGCAGGTTATGATGGGATAGATCTTGCTATTCGGAAGAATTTCGATTCGTGGAAAATAGATTATGTAAAGAAACTCTCTGAAAATTATCAGCTTCCTGTCAAAGTTATCCAGACTTCGGATAATCTCAATGATAAGGAGATAAATAGGGCTATCGATCTCTGTTATGAACTCAAGGCTGATACCATAACTATCAATGCCCCTAAGTTCTTTAATTTCAAAGCGTATAATTTCATCACTGATAATATCATTAAATGGAGGAAAGAACATAAAAGCATCCATTTTACCATCATAACTCCTGAAGATTCTACGGTTTTTGCCTTACCTATCCCAAGATTTCGTTTCAATAATATGGTCGAGATTGTAAAAAAATATCTCTGCTATGTCTGATTGGATGTCTCAAATCTTGATTCCGATGCTTTCGAGAATGAATTCATGAGAAAAATGAAAGACTTCCTTCCCTATATCTCTGTCATCTATTTTTCCGATAAGAGTAGAGTCTGAGAAACCCACATCCTGCCAGGCGACTGAGTTCTTAAATTGCCTACATTTCTCAAGAAACTTAAAGAATTCTGATATAACCGTTATGTGAGTACCAGAATAAAGATATCTAAATCCGACCTTTCCGACTCTGATAAGGTCAAGCTTATCCTCAAGAAATCTAGAAATTATCTCAAGGATTATTATGAAGAATTAAAACGCGAGTAGTTATTGTTTCTTATAATAAAAAAGTCCGCAACTGCGGACTTTTTCTGTAATTGTTTCTTATCCCTTTTGCTTGTCCCTAAAGACATAGTAGAGCAGCATAAATGGGAAAGCGAGTATTTTTTTGATATTGGGTTTGATCCATAGGAATGCCGGATATTCTTTGAATAGCATCTTTAGAAAATCACCGAATTTATTCGTCTCTTTGTGAGTATCGAAAGGATAGATTAAGAAATCCCGGATAAATCTGAACATTATCTACCATGGTGAGATGTTGAAACGTGGAAATATTGAGCATTGAAATGTTTATTCTCTTAGTGGGTATGTGGTGTCTTGGTCTTGTTTTCTGTACCATCATTTTTTACCAATTTATCATAGAGTTTCTGTTCTACTGCCATGTGCTCTGTTTGGTTCCAATCTATATCGAGACTCAGGAGCTGAGTGAATTTTTGGAGAATGAAGAATTTTTCCAAACTTTCTTGAGCTGCTTTGGTGATATCTTCCAAGAATGCTTTCGATTTTTCATCTCCCATCTTTTTGAAATATTCCTCCATCTTTTCTTTACCTCACAATCTCTCTTCTAGACTTTTCATTCTTGTTTTGAGTTCTTCATTGATCAAGGTCTGAGGGATGATTACTTTCATAGCATTGTTTCTCAACTTCTGCAATATCTCCTCTATCCTCTTGATGAGTTCCTGATCGTATTTCTGATGTTCTATCGAATCTGCGATATAAGCGATGAGATCTTCCTGTGTGCTTAATTTTGTATCGTCTCCAAAAAGTTTTTTGATCATATCAGCAGTCATCTCCGGGAGTACAATTTTCTTAATATCTTTGACGGTAAGTCTTATTTTTTCTGCTTTGATATCGCCTTTTTTGTTGTGCAAAACTGCAGGCAGTTTGTCCTCTTCGTGCTTGATTTCTATGACTTCATCCCTTTTCTTATCGAGGAAGGTCTTTGGGAAGAATGGGTCTTCTGCGAATTCCTGTTCTCCTATATAGGTATGTCCTGTATGGATAACTTTTCCTTCTTTATCGAGATATTCGAGCGCAATCTTGGAAATGGTGTCGAGTTGGATGATATCTGCGTCCTGATAATCAGCATATTGTTTTTTGATATTCATTAATGTTCCTTCGATTTCTTCTTCGGTCGCTGTATTGTCGATGGGTGTGCATGATTGTTTTTGTCGGTCGTCATTTACTACTTCCACTTCGGGGAAAATATCTAGTTTGAGATTTAAGATAGTAGTATCATCTTTCTTTTCCTGTTTTAAGTCATACGGTTCACCGATTAATTTGATGTCAGGCTGTTCTTTGAGGATCTCTTGTAGACCTTTGTTGATAAGCTTCTCGTATGCACCCATTTCTATATATTCAGGTCTTACATTTTTTTCTACCATATCGAGCGGAGCAGAACCTTTTCTGAATCCTGGAGCTTCATAATCTTTTTGGAACTCTTTGAGGATAATGAGCTTAGCGTCTTCGAATTCTTTGTCGGTGACGATTAGCTGGATGTCATAATTGGATGATGATGCTTTCGTTATTTTTTTCTCCATTACAAAAAAATTATCTAGGTAAAAATCGGACTTTATCTTAGATATACCGAGTCCGATTTCAACTGAAAATGTTTCAGGTGATATTATTGAACTAATTTTCAGATATACGTATTGCTACAGCTGTTTGTAGTTATTCGGTCACATACAGCATTTACTGTATACGCTCATGCGGCCATAGTGATATAGCTTTCACAACAATTTTGCAGACCTCCGTATCATTGTGTAGTCCATTGACTACAATTGTATATTAATCCAGGATTAGTTGCATTTCTTTGGCATGATGGAGTAATTGAATAGTTACATCCTGAACTACTTGTTAATGATCATGCTGTTCATCGACAATAGGCTGAACATGTGTTGATATATATCGCCGTTGTGTTTGATCGGATTCATCATCCTATTCAATCTGAACTTCGTACTTGTCCTTCTGTCCCTGCTGAGGTTATGAAATATTGTCCTATATCATTTCATCCCATCCTATACGTTCCGTAATGTATATTTATATCTCAGGCATATAGATCCAGCAGGTATGATGGATTAGACAATCATATACCTATATTGGTTCAATAAATATAGAGGTTAGTGTTTATTGTTGTCCATGAAGATCAATTGTAAAATGGAACAGCATAGGTGGATCATGCTTGCAATAGTCCAGTCGGTCACTGAAGTCCTGTAGGTCATTGAGGGCCAATCGCTCAATTACTTCCATTTGTTCCATTCGTTCAATTTGCTCATGCGGTTCACTGAAGTCCTTGGGGTCCAGTTGCTCAGGTCGCTCAATTTATTCAATTTATTCAGTTGGTTCCGTTAGTTCAATTTGTTCATGCGGTTCATGTCGCTCATTTGGCTCCTGTATTTCCTTGGGGTCCAGTTGCTCAGGTCGCTCAATTTATTCAATTTATTCAGTTGGTTCCGTTAGTTCAATTTGTTCATGCGGTTCATGTCGCTCATTTGGCTCCTGTATTTCCTTGTGGGCCATATGCTCATGATCATCGATATCCACGTGTTCCTCCACTGGATACTCGGACTTGTCCGGATGTTCACTGTAAAGTTATCATATATTTTCCGACATCAGTCGTTCCCATATAATAGGTACCACTAGTCCTCATATTGCCTAAGCTTCTGATATCTCCACTTACATCCAATTTGTATGATCAGGTAATCATTCATATGTTAACATCTCCTCCTGCATCGATATTAAAATCTTCTTGAGCGGTCCATCATGTGGTTCCTACGATCCTGCTTATATAGAAGATATCTGGCGATGAATCTCATCAAATCGTTCGTGTCCTTGCTGGATTTTTTAGATTGAGACTTGCTGCTTGCTCTGATTTCAATTCTTCTATATATACATCAGTTGATCCTGAATTCACGATATGAAGTTTGTATGTCGGATTGTTTGTCCCGATACCTACATTGCCTGTAAGTCTATAGATATTGTTTCCCGATACCGTCCATGCATCAGATCAAGGTATTATCAGGCCTGTTGTATAGATAATATTTCCATTTGTATCGATTCATAGAACTTTCCCTGTAAATGATGTTACTTGAGTTATTGCGTTACTGGTAATGACTATTCCTGATCATTTCATGTATAACTTTCCTGCATTTATTGTTAGTCCTCCTGATGAGAGCTCTATCAGGCTTGGGGTATTATTACCTGTCGCTGTGATACTGATTCCTGCTATGGTCTGTCGAGCATTGTTGATATTAGAATCGATAGTTAGTTGTGCAAGCGTAATTATCGATGCGAATCCTAGTATGATCGTGAAAAATAGCAGTATGAGGTTCTTTGCTGAGAGCTCTCTGGATCAGACTCTGTGAACGTTGAACATGATTGGAATATGGATATAAATCAATTTATAATAATTATATCCGCAAACTACAAAAAATGCAAATCCTGATGTATTAATGAATATCTTTTTTTCTTAGTTTTTTGTTTTATTATATGCTAATATGAACATAATTTATTGAGCGATTCTCGTCAGCTCGGCGTGCATCCTAAAAAACACGTACCACTCAATTTCATCTCTCCCCTATTTCCATTGCTACAAGATGTAGCTCATCATGTTAATTGTAGGTTTCCATTAATGTATAGGTTTCCACTTGGTAATATACTTGTTACATCCAATTTTCGCATATTCATGAAATTGTTAATTTCTGATCATCGGTTTGCAATAATTGGATTTCCTTTGATTGGATTTGCTATTCCATTTAGGAAATTCGTAAATATCGGCCATACTACCGGCATGGTATAGATACCTGTCCGCGTTATCGTGATATTCTTGGTGCTATTTTCGTTATCCTTGATTTGTATCGTGCAGGTATCGCTTCCGTTCTTGCTTGCGTTTGGTATATATTTTATCCCTGTGGTTCATACTTGTGAGCATATTCATTTTGCTCCGTTGGTTATTATTCCGCTGAATGATAATGATGAGGTTCAACAACTTCCCTCTGTTGCATTAGATAATGTGAGCCAATCAGCTGTCCTTCCTGTATTGCCGATATTCGTTCAGAAGGTGAAGTCGTTGGCGGTAGGTGGTGCATCAGTGAATGTATAGGTTGCTCATATGGAGCGAATATTGTTTAGTGCATCTCTCACCCATCCTGTTTTTACTACTATTCAAGTCTGTTGTGCCGGAATACTTATGCTTGTAGTCACTCACCATGTCGTTCCATCGAAGCTGTAAGGAGTAGCATGTAATCCTACTCATCATCCATCGGTCGCTGAAGTTATTGTCAGTGATCCTACTATGCATTCCGGTCCGCTTGCACTTGCGAACGTAAATGTTGGCGCTGTCGTATCGTATGTTATACTGTATGTTCTGGAATTTGTAGTCGATACATTTCATGCGTTATCTATGGAATATCCATATACTGTACAGTTATTTGTTCATGCAGCTCAACAATTTGCTGTTGTGATAGATATGGGAGTATTGCACACTCTTTGTGTATCTGTTAGTGTCTTGATTGATCAGCTGTATACATAATACCAACATGTATTCGTTGATGAACAGCTATCCGTATCAGAGAATGAAACAGCAAACGGAGGTGTCTGAGTAGTTCATGCAGTTGGTAATGTAAGATTTGTAGTAGGTATAACTGAATCTATACGTGCATTCCATGACGTCGTGTTTGTACTTGTAGCACTATTAGTATCAACTGCATAGGCATATCGGATAGTTGCACTACAGAGATCCGATGTATAGGTGTAACAGCTATTATTGTTGCTTGCGACAGTACTTCATACATAGGTTGTTCACCCTATTACGAAACGTGCCGAGAGGTTTCCTCCTCATGAATCAGATACTGTGGCACAGAATTGGCGGCTTGTAGCCCGAGTACCGTTTGGAGGGATTATCAGTGTAGGTATGTTTGGCGCTTGATTGGTCCATGTTCCTGTACTCACTGCACAATTGCTTCGGGATGTTCCGTCATATGCTTTGAATGAGTATCCTATAGATATCGATCCATTTTGGGCAGGCGCCATATATCGTCAGTTTATCTCTCATACGATTGGTGTCGTACAGGTAATACCATTATATCGCTGATATGATGTAATTCAACATGTATCGCTAGTATTAGCTATAATCATCAATTGACTTCATTCTGGTCCTGAAGTAGATCCATTAGATACTGCTGGTGCTGTATTGACCCAAGTTGCGGTCGCTGAGGCACAATTACTTCCTGATCATTGTATGTCAGTAGCTTTGTAGCCATATACGATATTGGTAGGACATATTTGGAAAACGCCTGTAGTGTATGTCGAATTTGTCGCTCAAACGATTGCTGTCGTACACGCGTTGTTGGTATACCATTGATAGGTGAACGGCGTTCCTCATCCGCCGGGGTCTGTTGCATCTGCTGTAAGTGTCAGATTTGCTCAGTTGTTCGCATAAACGCTGATATTGTTAGCTATCGGAGCGAGGTTGGTCCGTGTACAAGATGCAGATGTAGAGGTGATATTTCAACATGCATCCTTTGCTCGTCCTGATCAACTCTTCGTTCATGGTTCATTAAAAATTCACTGAGAACAGTTCACTGATGATGTCCATGAATAGTAATTCGTACCATCACAGGAATATTGCGGTCATCCTATTCATCCATCCGTAACGGAGGTGATAGTAATATTACATGCATTAGTTTCCTGAACTATCCCATTGCTTACACTTATCGATGGGACTGTCGTATCTTTGATATAGGTATACGTGTTTGCTGCTGATGCTACTCCATTGTCGCAGGATATCACTTTCAATGTCGTTGTACTGCTAAACGATTGATTGCTCCAAGCAGATGAACTGCATGTAGGGGTTGTTATTCCATCTGTCGTATATTTGATAGGTAAGCTCGAACTACAACTCACCGCTTGGCTTGTACAGAATGCTCAGCCGGATGGCGTGCATGTCGGCATATTCACACTCGTGGAAACTGTAAATGAATATGTGGATGTCCATGTATTTGTATTTCAGAGTGTATCCTTGGATTTTGCTCTTCGATAATAGGTAGATCCATTGGTAAGTGTAGTCAGTGAGACACTTGTAGCAGTTATGCTTGAAGCACTTTGCAGAACTGTCGAACATGCCGCATCGGAACAAAGTTGCCGATCATAGAGTACGGTGCTGCATCCAATCTCGCTTACTGTGTTCCATGTCAATGTCGGAGTCAGTGTTGCTACTGTCGAACTGTTGCTTGGTGAGGATAAGGTGGTATTTGTCGGTGGCGCTTTATCGATATAATAGATGTTGCTTGTCTTTGTAGTTTCGATATTATTAGCATTATCTGTTGATCTATAACATACTTTGCTCTGTGTATATGCTCCTGCTGATCATGGGACTGCGAAAGCTGACGTATATGTTGATAGCGTGCCACATGTTCCTACAGCAGCGATGACCTGGTACTCCGATGATAAGCATCAGACACCGCCAACGTCTGTACAGGATAAGCTTACTGATGGATTAGATCCTGTACAAGTTGCTCCATCAGGCGAGATAGTCGTAGTTGGCTCTGTCGTATCTGTATTAACTACAAAAGATTGACATGCTGATCGGCTACCCTGATTTCATCGATGATCTAATGCCATGATCTTGTATGAATAGCTTCAATTAGCCAATCATGGGGATACGGTATAGCTTTGCGTTCCTCTGTAGGGTATATCTTGGATCCTTGTGGTGCACGATCCATTCTGGAAGATCTCTCCTGTATATCCTATGCTATTGGTATTGCATGAATCATTATCTGCTGCTGCTGATCGACTCAATGTAGGCGTGCTGGTATTCGTATTGGATGCACTGAGTGTTGTCGGAGGCGTCGGTCATGTACGATCAACACTATATGTTCCGGTAACATATCTAGACATGCTATTTCAAGGAGATGTATTACTGAATGAATATCATTGTATGACGCATGTATTGATTCATTCTGTCGGGCAATAATTCGCTGTTACAAACGATATCGTGCTATTGCAGTTTCTTCATATATATTGTGCTTGGACTCCATTATTGAATATATCGACTGCGCATCAATACAGCGATAATCATGCTCAGGTATCAATATCTGAGAAGGTGATATTGGATGTTCAGGTCAGACAACTTCAGTTTGCCGGTGAGGTTATTGTAGTCACTGGATCTATTGTGTCAATACCTAGGGATATCGACGTCGTTTGCGATGTGTTTCCTGCAGTATCTTGAGAATATCAATAGATTATGCAATTATTTATTCCGTTCTGAGGACAGTATGTCATTTGGGGTATTCGGAAACTTCCATTGCAAGTCCTTGATGTGTAGGGAAGCGTGTTTGTTGATCAATTATAGATTGAATATCGGCATGATCAGAATCATATATCGTCAGTATCTGAGAAGGTGATATAGAAATCTGAACTTTTATATCCTCATGCTGAAGGATATGTGATTGTGGTGGTAGGTGGTGTAGTATCTGGTGATACCGTAAAAGTTCGACAAGGAGAAAAAGCTCAAACATTACCTACTGGTGTGTTTTGATCTTGAGCATATAATTTTCGTGAATATGCTCAAGGAGGCAAAGCAGCTAATGTGGTACTGGTTGTTGTTTTGAGACCACCACCAGCAGCTAGATATACTGTTCCACAATATCCGTCATTATATACAAATAGATTATAGCTTATTGTACCTACAAATCATACACTTGATACTGGTGATCGACTTACTATAGGGGTAACTGTCGTTACTGTTGCTCAGTTTGTAGGTAATATTTGTGTTGGTATGTCTGGTGCCTGTACCGTAAACGATATCAAGGGTCATGGCATATAACTTCCTTCACCATTTGTGACTGTTGCTCTCCATGTATGATTTCCATTGGATACCGGATATATAAGTTCGGTATATGATCATGTTGGTTTATTAAGTGTTGATCTATATCGACATGAAGAATCAAGACATATTTGTGTCATTCACGCAGATGGATGTGTAGTCTGTATATCCCATGTAAAAGACATTGATGCAGTTTTTGATATTGATCAATCTATAGGTGATATCTCGTTTATAGCTGTGTAAGGAGTAAATCGATACCGTGAAAAATGATTTGTGGTAAATCTAACTCAAATTTCTCCATTTCCTATATCTATTACCTTGGTTTTGTTAAAATCTTCCCAGTTTTTTTGGTCTTGGGAATATTTTATGGTGATTTCTGATCATAACAAATATCATTTAGATAATCCCACTTCTACTTCTACTTCTTGTTGTTTTCCACTTCCATCTTCAAAATTTATATGATTCTTCTCATCTCACAAGGATACTACTGTGTTGATTATTTGTTCTCCACCAGACAATGATTTGATCTCGTCATTGCTCAGATATCTAGGTTTATTTATCACTCATGTAAAATTTTTTCATTGTGATTTTATTACGATTCATTCTCAGAAGTGTATTTTGATTTGTTCTTTGCCCTCATTTTCTGATGATTTTTGTACAATAGTTTGTACTAATTCTCATTTGGATTGCGAGAAATCTATTGCCACTGCTCCTTCCAATGACTTACCATCCTTTGCTATTTTGAATCTTCATGTATCGGTGAGTTCTTTTTTTATGATATTGATGTCTTTGCTTGATGGTATGATTACGCTATTCACCTTTATCTCTCCTCAAGTCATTGTTCATTTACTATTGTTTTTGATGATTAATGTCTGTGTTGATAGATAATATCCTATGCTTATGATGATAACCAAAAAAAATCCAAGTATCCACCAAAGATACCTCTTATGATGTTTTTCTGTAATCTGATTCTCTTTGGCTTCTTCTATCATCATAGCATATGTCGATAAATGAGTAGTGGTGATTTTTTAATAGGGACAACTTTTGTTGAGCGATTCTGGTGAATTAGGGCTTGTACATCCCATAAAGCAAGTGCCATCATAATAAATCTTTCCTATATCCTGATTGCTTGTGCATTTTCCTGCAGATGTTGTTCCACTAAATACCATACTTCCACTTATGACTAGACTTCATGCGATTTGAAGGTCATTCCCGCTATAACTCCATATCCTAGTAAATCTATCCACTCCACTTCATCGCGATGCAGTTATTCCTCCCCCTTGTGTAGGTTTTGTTTCTGCACTCAAGAGCGTCGTAGTGAATCCTGCGAATACTATTGCACTCATCATAATCAAAAATGTCATCAGGAAGGTGAATACTCCCGATGTTGTTTGTGTGGATGATATCTTTTTTTTGTGTGTCATGTTTCTATTATAGAATATAAATATTTTCTCAATTTTTGGGATACCATTGCCCTTTTATTGCCATGTACACATAATAGCACATCAGCTTCATCAAATATCCTCCCAGTTGTAGCCGTCGCATCATTGGAAGCATGCTCCGCTGAATCTCATGGATCATTGATTACTTGAGTTGCACGTTGCTGTAATATTTCATACTCTGATAGAGCCGTTGGCTCTTATATCCCCGCTTACATCTAATTTGTACGATGGATTGTTTGTTCCGATACCAATGTTTAGTCAGGAATTGAATATGTTGGTATTGCTTATCCATGATGATCAATTCCGATATAGGGTAGCTCAAATTGCTGTACCTATTGGAATCACTGAACCAGATCGGATTCCACGTCATGCTCAATCTGATATCCATACTTGACCTACTGTCCCTGCTCATGTAATCATATATTGTCCGACATCATTCGTTCCCATATAATAGGTACCGCTAGTTCTCATATTTCCTAAACTTCTAATATCTCCGCTTACATCTAATTTATATGCTCATGTAATCATTCATATATTAACATCTCATCAGGTATCGATATTGAAATCTTCTTGAGATGTCCATCAGGTTGTTCCTATGATTCTGCTTATGTAGAAAATATCTGGAGATGAATCTCATCAGATCGTTCGCGTTCTTGCTGGATTTTTTAGATTAAGACTTGCTGCTTGTCCTTGTTTCTGTTCTTCGATATATACATCCGTAGATCCTGAATTTACGATATGGAGTTTGTATATTGGATTACTTGTTCCGATTCCCACATTACCCGTTAGTCTGTAGATATTGTTTCCTGTTACTGTCCAGGCATCAGCTCAAGGTATTATCAGCCCTGTTGTATAGATGATGTTTCCATTATTATCGATTCATAGAACTTTTCATGAAAATGATACTATCGAATCTATTGCACTGCTAGCAATAACTATCCCTGATCATTTCATATATAGTCCTCCTGCATTTATTGTTAGTCCTCCTGATGAGAGCTCTATCAGGCTTTGGGTATTATTACCTGTTGCTGTGATACTGATTCCTGCTATGGTCTGCCATGCATTATTGATATTGGCGTCGATAGTTAGTTGAGCCAGTGTGATCATCGATGCGAATCCTAGCACGATTGTGAAAAATAACATGATGAGATTCTTTGCTGAGAGTTCTCTGGATCAGATTTTGTGAACTTTAAACATAGGAAATGATGAATTGATAAAATGCTAAATTGATATTTTTTTACTCTTTTACTTTAACGGGTATCTTCATGGAAATCATCTCTGTGATGGACGTCTCCTGTCCAAATCCATCATCGATATCCACGTCCGTTGCCATCAGATTTCCGTACTTGTCCTTCTTTCCCTTCGGAATCGATAAAATATCCTCCCATATCCTCGCCTTTGATTCTTATTGTCCCTGTAGTATTTATGTCTCAGTTCACATCTAGCATATATACGGGATTTGTAGTTCATATACCTACCTCTCCCTCTGGCGTGATCATAAGGAGTATCTGTTTTCCTGCCTCTCCTATATAAAAGATATCAGGATCTACACCTCCTCATCATATTGCCCGTGTCTTTATCGTATTTTTGAGGTGTATATTTGCTGCGTTCCCCGGTACTGTTTCTTGGATGGTCAGCTCTGTGCTTCCTGCATTTACTATATGGACTTTCCCCGTAGGATTAGTTGTTCCGATACCGATATTTCCGTTATATCTGTAGATATCTTGTCCGGTTTCTGTTCGAAGACCATCTGTCAATGCATTGTTGTTTACATAGATAACATGTCCGGATTCGTCGATTCCTAGAATTTTTCATTGGAATCCTATCTTTTCTTTTAAGATACCTGTGTCGATATATATCCCTTCTGATGATATATCTATGAGACTTTGGGTATCTGTTCATGATTCGGTTATGGTCAATCTTGCTATGGTCTGTCGAGCATTGCTAATGTCAGATTGGATGGTCAGCTCTGCAAATGTGATGACTGAAGCGAATCCCATGACTATGGTCAGGAACATCATAATGAGATTTCTACGTGACACTTGTCTTGATCAAATTTTGTGTGCTTTAAACATAAGCTGTTTTTGAATGATAAATCTTGAAATGATGCAATAATGCTATTTTCATCCCTAAGTTTATTCCTGATTCCAAAAAAAACAAATTTTCCGCTTCAATTCTATTAAATATCTCTTCTCAAATGTTGAAAAAATGACATGGTAATTAATAATCCCTTTGATTATTGTTTACGGGTGATGGTATATATGCAATCGGCGATATTATCTACAATTCCTTTGGTTTTTACTTGATATTCACGTCTATATATATACCATCTGCTGGGCATTTTTACGTTGTTTATTATTCTATGCCGAAGACTTCACCAAAAGTATCATCTTCACCAGCTTCATCGACAGTCAAAAAAATATCTGAAAAGACTAGTCCAAAAGCTGTACTTAAGATATCTTCCAAATCCAAAGAAGAAAAAATTTCTCCTGTAATCGAAAAAGAGAATCCTGTCAAAGTACTCAAATCAGATGAGCTTATGGGTTGAGGAGGTTGATTCTTATCCTGATTATGATTTAAAAAAGAGGAAAAGACGTTTAAACAGAAAGAGGAAGAAAAACGCAAGGAAGAGGAACAGGAAGAAAGTATCGTCCTTGAAAAGCCAAGACGTAGTCCTATGTCATTTGACAAAATCGAACATACTCCATCTCCTGTTATAGTCTGAAGAAAAGATGATTCGTTTGTTGCTAGGCCAAAATTTTCTCCATGAACTGCGGCACCCAGCAGACCAAGGAATCTTGCTCCTCAACACTGAGGCAAGCAATTTCCTGCAAAGTCCTGATATCAATGATCTAAACCCCAATACTGAACACACCAGCATCATGGACCTTTCAATAGACCGTCGTTTCAACAAGCTAAACCAACCGTAGTGCAGCCGGTGAAGATAGTTCCTAAAATACAGAAAGTTGCTATGACTTCTGCTAATCTTGTCAAAAAAATCGAAGTATATATTGATGATAAAATTACGGTCAAGGAATTCTCCGAAAAGATGTGAGTCCCCTTGCCAGAACTTATGAAAAAATTGATTCAAAATAAAATCATGACTTCTATCACCGCATCATTGGATTTCGATACTGCGGCGCTTATCGCTTCCGAATTCGGTATCATTGTCAAAAAACATGATAATAAAGTGGATGTGCAGACGTTTATGAGCTGAGATCTCCAGGCAATTCTTGATATGGATAAAGATTCTGAACATCTGCTTACTAGACCGCCTATCGTCACGGTTATGGGACATGTCGATCATGGAAAGACTTCACTGCTTGATTATCTGAGGAAGACTTCTGTCGCTGATGGTGAAGCATGATGAATAACTCAATCCATTTGAGCTTCTGTTGTAGAATATAATGGTAAAAAGATTTGTTTCATCGATACTCCATGACATGAACTCTTTACAAGTTTGAGAGCTAGATGAGCTAAACTTACTAATATAGCGATTATCGTTGTAGCAGCAGATGATAGTGTTATGCCACAGACCATTGAATCTATAGGACATGCTAAAGAATCTGGTGTGCCTATTATTATCGCCATCACCAAAATTGATAAACCAGGAAAAAATCTTGATACTATCAAACAGGATCTTGCTAAGTATGGACTCACTCCAGAAGATCGATGAGGTGATACTCCTATGATTGGTATTTCATCCAAAACAGGACAATGAATACCAGAACTGCTTGAGGCGGTATTGCTCCAGACAGAGATGCTTGACCTCAAATATAATCCTAATAGATCTGCAGTCTGAGTTATTGTGGACGCACATAAAGATCCAAAACAAGGCGTTGTATCTACTATCATCGTTATGACCGGAACACTTAAGATTTGAGATACCATAGTCGCCTATAATACCACAGGAAAAATTAGAAGAATGCAAAATCGAAAGGGACAAAATATTACTATCGCTACCTGATGAGAACCTATACAGGTCCTTGGTATCACTGATTTACCGGATCCTGGACGTATTGTGGAAGTAGTCAAAAATGAGAAAGAAGCACAAGAAAAAATATGACTTATTCAAGAACAGGTCAAAAAGACTGCTGGAGATTCTGTTGTCAAACAATTTGTTTCACAAATACAGGCTAATGTCTTTTGAGCTGAACTGAAGCTTATCCTCAAATCTGATGGATCAAGTAGTCTAGAGGCTCTTCAACAAGCAGTTGCTGCAATCCAATTACCAAAAAATGTTACTATGAGAGTCATCCAAGCGAGTGTAGGTCACTTTACTGAATCTGATCTTTCTTTGGCTCAAGCGTCATGAGCATTGCTTTTGGGATTCAATATCTCTATGAATGCAATGTTAAAGAAAAAAGCTGATTCTATGAAAATAGAAATGAAAAACTTTGATATCATCTATGAACTTACGGATTATCTCAATAAACTGCTTCTCGGAATGGTTGAGATTGAACAGCATGAAGTTATGTTTTCTAAACTTGAGGTGCTCGGTATCTTCTTTACTAAAAATAAGGATATGACCGTGTGAGGAAAGGTTATTTTTGGAAAACTCCATGGTAAACCAAAATTTACTGTCTTGAGAGGTGAAGATATCCTCTGTACGGGTAATGTAGTCTCTCTTCATAGGAATAAAGATGAAGTCAAAGAAGTTATCGAATGAGATCAATGCGGAATAAAAGTCACGACCGGCAAGAAAATAGAGATCTGAGATATTATTGAATTCTATGAGATGCAAGACAAACCGGATTAAGATAATGAATAATGAATAATGACGAATGACTAATGACTAATGACCAATGACTAATGACCAATGACTAATGACCAATGACTAATGACGAATGACTAATGAATAATGAATAATGAATAATGACCAATGAATAATGAATAATGAATAATGAATAATGACGAATGACCAATGACTAATGACGAATGACTAATGAATAATGACGAATGAATAATGAATAATGA
>Ga0194044_10000554_pt1 | contig 18638 bp, 16 predicted proteins | sample JunL4417m_MetaG_FD_155460 | JGI IMG/M metagenome (GOLD analysis project Ga0194044, IMG submission 155460) | Anoxic zone freshwater microbial communities from boreal shield lake in IISD Experimental Lakes Area, Ontario, Canada - Jun2016-L442-17m | ecosystem: Environmental > Aquatic > Freshwater...
CTCCGGCACATCATAATGCGGCGAAATGTTTCTGATGGCTAACAAGTGTTGAAAAGGAATCGGGCGCATATTGGCGAGGTCGGCGGCTTGCATCAAGGTCAGGCGGTCTTGTTGAAAAAGCAACACCGCCAATTCCTGCTTGAGTTCCGCCGCCGTCAGGTGCGCGGCATATAAGGTTTCATCGGGTATGACGACAGCCATGATAGTAATCTCTGGATTCTTTGTTTGTTCAAGGAAAGATTGTACTTCGGTTCACGATTCACGCTCACGATGAAACCGATACCGCGCCCCGCGCTTTTCGCCTTCCGCTTCGGGGAGTCAAAGTTGGGGGGTTAGTTTTGAACTCAGTGAATGTCATTTAAATGCAATTGATGCCCGGCGGTAACCACTGTTTCAAACGTGACTGCGTTCATAAGTCTTTCCTCAGTTTTAAATCAAAATCGAGTGGGTAATCACGTCTGCCACACCCGCACTTCCGGTGCGATGCCAAGCTCCCTCGCTGCCTTGCAAAACCCCCGGTCGAAGGTATGCATCACGGCGGAACCGCAAGCCGCCAGATGCAGCGCGTCGGCGAAGTCGGCACCTTTGGCATACCAGTCAAGCGCCCGCGCCACGGAAGCTTCGTCTTCAACCACAGCGTTTGCCGTTTGTAGCAACAATAGGAAAAAAGCATGGATACGCTCACGCGGCAACTTGTAGCTGAAACGCAGAACCCACTCGGTTTCCAGTAGCACGGTGCGGGAAATCAGGGCGCTATGGGTTTTGAGCAAGTTCTCGGCAATGTCGGCTTGCTGTGGAGGGTCGTTGACGACCAGCCGCACCAGCATATTGGTGTCCAGCGCGATCATCGGCTGCGCCGCTCGGACTCTTCCCAGTCTGTGCCGTATTCGACGGGTTTGCAAAGTTCCTCAATCGGCACGGGCGGGCCATCCACTTTAAGAAACCCGCGCAAATCTTCGAGTCTGAGCGTCTTTCCTGTTGGCTTCGCTTTCAACAACACCCCGGAATCGGTGGTTTCGATGATGAGTTCATGCCCGCTTTCCCAATGCAATTGGTCGCGGATGCTTTTAGGGATGACCACTTGACCCTTGCTGGACAAGGTGGCGGTGGCAATAGTCATTGGGCTACCTCCAAAAGTAAGTCTTAAAGTAAGACATTATCGGCTGATTTTGGCGGAGTGCAAGACGGTTAAGCTTCATCCTCCACGAAGCCGATACCTCGCCCCGCGCTTTTCGCCCTCCCGTTCCACTCAATGCTGTTGAATTAAGCCGTTCGTGGTGAGCCTGTCGAACCATGAAGGGCTTAACTTCCAAGCAGTTGGATTTTTCCGTTCACCCTTCGACAGGCTCAGGGCGAACGGAAAATCCTTAAGTCAACAGCATTGCCCGTTCCACTTGACCGCTATCCAGCAGGCTTTTGATTTCCGCATTCCAACGGTTTGCGGGGAAACCAGAGCCGGTCAGGATGGCATCTTTGCTGTGCCGGGTGGCAATGTAGGCCGGAATAAGCCCGCACTCGCGGGCGTTTCCGGCACACTGACAGGCCGAGTGCCGGAAACGGTCGCTGCACGACCTTATTCCGGCCTACGCATCTTGTCCTCCGCTTCCCGGTTAATCTCCGGGGTGTCGAACACGTCAAGCTGGGCATGGCCGAACATATCCACTTGCGGGGTTGCGCCGGTCGGCTCGGGTTTCGGATCGCACTTGGCTGCGGGCTTACTGGCTTTTTTGTCGTACAAACCGGCGGCGACTTCTTCGGCATAGCGTTGGTGGTTCAGTTCCAGCAAACGGTCGAGGACTTCGCGGCGGGCTTCCTCGCTGATGGTGTAGCGGATGCCTTGTCTGGTTTCGTGGAAGCCGTGACCGAGGTCGAGATCGGTCCAGCCATATTCAAACGCAGTCTGATTGTCTAATTGACGTTGGTAGGCTCTGAGCTGAATAATATCTATTGATTGTTCCATCTGTTGGTGAAATAAGTTATAAAGCTTAGTGAACCCTAGATGCCTTTCGAGCATCACTTTACTACGATACCCCTGATACGCCTCCCCAATTTCACTTAGGTCAGGTATTTCTGGTATCTCTCCATCTTCACCCATTACATTATTGGGAAATGGATAAGTTCTAAAGCAAGCCGTTGGTGAATAGTTCAGTAGCGAAAGATTCGTTGTACCATATTGCCATGCCCAGCAGTAGTGAAACATAGATTGTAGAATACACCATTGCACAACATGTTGCAGAGGAAACACTACAAGTTTTTGATCAAACACCCATCGAGCAGGAAGCATAGCGAAGCAGAGATGATTATTTATTTGAGAAACTGCAATCACTTTTTCCATCGTCATTATCTGCTTGTAAAGTCCTCCTCGCTTTTCGGCATACTGCCACCAATTTTCTCGATATGCCTTTCGATTATTGCGTATCCTTTGCGGTCTCACTGTGCGATCAATGATTTCGAGAATCTCCGGGTAATCCTCCGCGACTGGTCCCATGTAGTCACATGGACATTCTTTGCGGCTAAGAGGCCAATCGAAAAAATTAATTACATATCGGCTAGGTGATTGATCTGGACGTGAATTTAAATCATGCCCCGTGATATAAGGGAAGAGCACATCTGCGTTTTTTCCATTACTATGAATTAGTTTTTCTGCTTCTTCGGGCTGCAAGACAAATCCGAGACTAAGCACATATGAACCGATAAATGACCTATCGAGTGTTGCAGCCAATTGAAATGGAGTACCTGACATTTCATCTGGGCTTTTTAGATATGAAGTAATACCTAGTGCTGACGCTCCATCAAGAACATATTGTCCCCGCCATGTTCCTTTGCGAAGCCAAACTAATGCGCAAACCACCGTTGCGCCACCAGACCAAGAATGACTCGACACAGCACGGATTATCGTACAATCTTTGGAGAGCATCCAATCCAGAGCAACTTCACGAGAATCCCCTTGCGCAATGGAATTAGTAGCGATCAATCCCAAACCACCACAGTTGCGGAGAAGTTGTCTTGCCGCTAGAAAGAAATAGGCGCAAAGATCGGCAAGCCCTTTTCTTCCACCAGCAATGATTTCGACAAGGATGTTTCGGTAGTCGATTCCCACAGCAGCCCTAATATTTCCACCGCCCATAAACGGTGGATTCCCCACAATCGCATGGAAACCACCCGCTGCGGTAATTTCCGGGAATGCCAAGGCCCAATGCAAACACCGCCTTGTCCCCAAACGCTGCCGCGCATAGGCTTGTAGTTCAGGCAAGCCTTCGGCCCAATACACCAGCATGTGGTCGGCGGATTTTTCGCGCTCTTGCTCGTAAGCCCTGCCTTTCAAGCCTTTCAGTTCCACCGCGACCAGCACATCCGCCGCCGCATTGAGCTTCGCCACGGATTCCTCGGCTTCCGAGTACAGCGCGGTTTTCGCGGCGATTTGCGCGGGTGTGTCGGAAGGCAGGGCTTCCAATGCTTCGCGTTTCTTCTTCGCCTCGTCGATGTGCCGCCACAGGTTCAAGGTCGCAAACGCCAATTGCTTGCCGCCGCCGGGTCTCAGGCTGAAGTTCTCCAATTGTTCCAACGAGGTGACGCCGAGCAGCGAATCGCCGCATTTGAAAGCGTGGTCAAGGAAAGTGAACGGGCGTTTGGCATCCATGGTTATCAACCACAGCGACAACTTCGCCATTTCCACCGCCATCGGGTTGATGTCCACGCCATACAAGCAGCGGTCAGCGACGACGCGGCGGGCGATGGCAAGGCGTTCGTCGGCATCGGCGGGGACTAATCTTTCACTGGGGCTACCTTGCGAAAAACCGCCTTCCGGCGTGACGAGGATTTCGCCGGGATGCTGCTTTTCTGCGTTCTCCCAAGCTTCAGTCAGCCGCTCGGCCAGATAGCGGCAAGCCTGTACAAGGAAAGCCCCGGAACCCATCGCCATGTCGCAGACTTTCAGTTCAAGAATGTCTTTGGGCGATTTGAGCGTCCATTGCTGTTTCGGCAAACCTTCCGCCGGACCTTCATACACCAACGGCTCCAAGGTGTGCTGGACGATGGGCTGGGTCAGCGTCGGCGGGGTGTAGTGGGTGCCGGTTCTGCGCCTTGTCGTGCCGGCGGTGACGAATACACAGCCGGGCAGGACGACCAGCGGGCGCTCGAAGGAGTCTTCGCGGATCAAACCGGCGAAAGGTTGCAGACGGGCCAGCAGGTTTTCGTCTTGGTCACAAGCCAGCAACAGCTTGTGTTCGTCGAGTAGGCTGCCGCCTTCCAGTGATTTTTTGAGGGCTTGCACGGAGCGGCCTGTCTCGTCTTTGAGGAAATCGAGCAGCTTGTCCTGGCCTTGTGCCAGCAGGGTTTCCAGCGTCGCCAGCGGGATTTCCGGCTCTTTGCTGCGGGTTCCACGAATGCCCAGCACCGGATCGCTGGCGCGGACGGCGGTGTGGTCGAGCAAGCCTTCATAGACATGGCCGATTTGTTCGACCCCCAGCGCCCGGAACGACACTCGCCGGGTTTCCGTCGCACCGCCGCTTTTCACCCGCAGACGTTGCAAGGCGTTGAGCAAGTGCAGCGCGACGCGGTTGTTGATCGTCAGCGGTTCGGCAGGGGTGTCCCGCCACACACTGCCTTGGGCGCGGCCTTCGAGGAATGGGTAGCGGTCGGGGTCGAACAGCGAGCCGCCGTAAGCGGGCATCGACAAATCTTGATGAGGAATTCCGCCATGGATGGCGCGGAAGGTTGCCAACAGCCGCGCCCAAGCATCATAACGCCGCTCCAACACTTCTTCGCCATAGCGGTCTGCCACTTCCTGCAATTGCTCTTGCAGCGTGGAGACGGCGTAGTTGTCGTCATAGAGGGTTTCGCCTAGGTGCAGCAAGCCGCGCTCCTCGGCGGAGAACAGGAACACCAGCCGCATCATCACCGTCAGCGCGGCTTCATACAGTGCGGTTTCGCTGACGCCCTTCAACAAGGTGCGCTGGCTTTCCCTGTCCAGTGCATCGAACGATTGCACCAGCACTTCTACGGCCTCGCGCACTTGGTAGCCGAGTTGGTCGGTGACCTCCTGCTGGTCTTGGGCGCTTGCCTTGAGCATCGCCGCCAAGGTGTTGTCTGCGGCAACGCCAAAGAAACGGCGGACGCCGAGCAGAGAATGGAAGGCACGGAGGGTGACGGGTTCGTCCATCCACAGGTTGGCATACCAAGAGGCGTAGCCAGTGGCCTCGCCTCGGGGCGCATAGACCAGCAGCCAATGCTCGCCGTTGGTGACCAACCCCAAGGTAACACCCGCACCATGCAGCAGTTCCATCATGCGGGTGGCGGGGTGGGCTTTCCAATGTTTGCCGGGGATGGCTTTGTTGAGCGACTGACCGGCGGGGTAGCTGGCAATCAGCAGTTGGGCCTGTCCGGCGTTGTCAGTGCCGGGAAGCGAGAGCAGGGCGAAGTCAGGGCGCAGGGTTTCGCCCATTTCCGGCATCTTCGCCTCCATCCCGGCGGGGATGGTTTGGGCCTCGGCAATGAGGTTTTCAGGATAGCCCAGTAGATCGGTGAGGACGTGCAGCAACCAAGCCCGCTGGCTACCGGGGCCGGTTGGGTTGTCCTGCCACTCCTCATAGGCGGAACGCAACGCCTTGGCTAGGGTCGGCTCGCGGAGATCCAGCCCTTGTGGAAACACCCGCTGCAACACCGGCAGCGAGACGAACGGCCCGGAGACTTCGACCAATGACAGCCAGTCGGCATGGTGGCGGGAGACATTCATAATGCCCCCCTTTGCAAATGGGGGGTTAGGGGGGATTTGCTCATGACCTGCCCCCGGTGATGTCGCGGACGGCCCGGCGCGGAATCAGCCAAGTGACGGCGACGGGGAACAGCCTCGCGCTGGGGTTGGCGAAGCGGGAGCGGATATGCGCGGATTCACGCTCGATCTCCTCGGGGATTTCCTTGACCCGGCGGCGCAGGGCGGCAAGGTCGCGCTCGCGCTGTTGCGTGCCTTCGATGTCGTCGCCGAAATCGAGCCTAAGCTGCGGCTCGTCCTTGCGGTCCAGTTCGGCTTGGATGGCGCGTAGCAATTCGGTCATCACCGTTTTGAGCTTGTCCACTTCGCTCCCGGCTTTTTCATCCAGCATCTTGCCCAAGTTCTTGGTGCGCTCGACTTGGCGGGCTTCCAGCGCGGCCAGCAGGGGTTCGCGGTGTTTGGGCCAAAGCGCCTGGAAGCGGCTTTCGATCAGGCTAGGGGCAGGGATGTTGGTGGCCGCTTGCAACGCGGCCTGGGTTTCGCCGACATTGAGCCGCCGGAAGCGGCCTTCCATCAAGCTGCCGCCTGCGGCAATGATTTCCTCATGCAAGCGGTGATTGTCGCCGCCCAACACGACGATGCGGCCATGGGCGATGACGACGGGGTGTTGCAAAGCCGCATCGTCCACGATGCAAGCCGACACGCGGGACAGGTGTTTGGCTTGGTTGCCCAGCGACCAGATTTCGGCGCGTAGCAAGCGCAGGCACATTTGCACCAGCCGATGGTTAAGGTGGGCCAACACCACATCGTCCCGACCGGCGGACAAGGCGGCATCGAACACAATGGGGCGCAGCCGCTTGGTGTGGGGATGGGCCAGGCCATCGGCGCAACTCGCCCAGCTATTGGACAGCGCGGGCAGGCGGAACACCGGGCAGGTTTTGCGGTTGCCGGTGCTGTCAGGCCATAGCCCATCGACCTCAACCGGAATCAACGGCGGTTGCCCGGCCAGTTCCAAGCCGACGCGGACGACGTTTTCGACATGATCCGGGGTTAGGTCAAGTTCGCGCTGGGTGTCGTGCAATTGTGCGGCGAGCTTTTCCAGTTGTTCGCGCAACTTGCGCTCGAACTTGAGCATGCGCCGTGCCGGTTCGGCCTCTAGCTCGGCACGGGTGGTGTCCAGCCGGTTGCGACGGCCCAGCATGGCCTCTTCCACTTGGGCTGCGATCACCGGGCCGACCTTGCCGAGGTCTTCGCGGATGGTTTCCACCTTCAGCGCGGCCCGCATCAGGAATTCAAGATCGGCCTCAAGCTCGCCGACCTTGCCGGAGACGCGGGCGGAGTCGAAGCCTTGGCCGACAAAATGGAAGATATTGACCTCATCCGCCTTCTGGCCGTGGCGGTCAACCCGGCCATTGCGCTGTTCCATGCGGTTGGGGTTCCATGGAATCTCGAAATGGATCAGCCGCGAACAGTGGTTTTGCAGGTTCACGCCCTCGGAGGCGGCATCGGTCGCCAACAAAATGCGGACGGCGGATTCTTTCGGGTGGGCTTGAAACGCGGCTTTGACCGGCTCGCGCTGGTCATTGGGCATCCCGCCGTAAATCATCTCCAAGCGGCCTTGTTCGGCGAAACCTTGACGGGCCAGCAGATCGAACAGCCATTTCTGGGTGGCGCGGTATTCGGTGAAGATGATGGCCCGTTGCTCGTTCCATTTGCCATTGGGGCGCAAGGTTTTGTCCAGCCAGTCGATCAAAGTTTGCGCCTTGCTGTCCGGGCGCTGGCTGGATTTATGGGCATAGCCGCTGAGTTGTTTGAGCAACCTGTCTTCCTCGCCGTGCAACGGCGACAGCGATTGGCTGACGGCGCTGACAATTTCGCCGGTCTCGGTTTCATATTCCTCGTCGTCGGCGTAGTCATCCGAGAAATCCTGAATGTCGCGGGCGGCGACGTTGCTGTTTTTCTTGCCGCCCACGGTGGCGACGTGCTTTTCCAGCGTGGTGCCGAATGCCGCAGGCGAGGAGAACAGGCGTTTCTTCAGCAGTTTGAGGACGAACTCGGCGGCCATGCGCTCGCCATCGGAGGCGGCATGTTTGAGGCGCAGCGCGGAATAGGCTTGCAAGTCGCCATGCGCCTGGCGTTCCTCCTTGGTGTAAGCCACTTCCAGGTGTTGGACGATGCGCTCGGCAAAGCGCCGACTGCCATCCCAGCGCAATTTGAGTTCGGACTTCATGCGCCGGATCATCACCGCTTCCAACTGGGCGCGATCCGGGGTCACGGCGCGGGCGAAACGTTGGCTGTCAAGCAATTCCAACAGGGCCGCGAAGCTCTCCCGGTAGCCATTGTGCGGTGTCGCGGAAAGGAACAGCTTGTGTTCGAAATGCGGCACCAGCGAGCGCAGCGCCAAGGTGCGCTGCGAGTCGGTGGCGTATTTACCCCGACCCGAAGGGGCAACATTGTGGGCCTCATCGACGATCAGCAAATCGTAAGCCCTGGGGAAAACCGGCTGGTCGCCTGCGGGCAGCGTCTCGCGGAAACTTCTCAGCGGGCGCTCGCGTTTCAGGTAGTCAATGGAGGTTATCAGCCTCGGGAAGTGTTTCCACGGGTTGACATGGATGCCGCGCTTGCGGCGGAGTTGGCTGATGGTCGCACTGTCGATCAATACCTTCGCCAAAAATCATGCTGCTTTTGCATGAATCCTGCCGATTTCCGCGGCTTGGAAAATCCTCTCGTCGATTAAAAACGGCTCGCCCGTTTTGCCGAGCGAATTTAAAATCCGCCGCGTGTATTTTCGCGCCCTGAAGAGGGTTTTCAAGTCCAGCATGCTGCCCCTGTCGAGCCCCTCCATTTTGGCGGACAATAGCCGCGAAAAGGTCACCATGAACAGGGAGAAATTGGCGAAATTTCCGACTTGCGTTTCCTTGACGTTCATGAAATCTTCCAACCCCCAGTATTGCTTGGCGTCTCTAAAGTCAAACTCGATTTGAAATCTCAAAGAGTAATATTCGATCAAGGTCTCGCTGGGCAGGGCCAGGTCATCGCTAAACAAAAACACCTTCGCGCACCGCCCTGTCTTCAGGTTGTTTTTCACGATGATGACGACATTGAGCAATTCGGGGAAGTTCCTGTGCCACGCCTGCGCCTGGTAGACACGGGTCCGGATGTCCTTTTCCACCGCGTCCGATTTCAGGTGCGCATCCGTCAATGTTTCCAGCGTCAGCCTTTCAGCGTATTTGCGCCGCCTGCCTTTGCCCGAATATTCGCCGCCAAAGGGGAGGTAAAGCTTGGAGTCATGGCGCAACTTGGAGATGAGGTGCAGCCCCGTTTGCGTAACTGTCTGCAGGCCGGCGTTGTTCCCCAACGCGCCGTCGTACACGAAATAGACGAGGCTCAAATCCACCCCCACCAGTTTCAATGCGGCAAGGATACAGCCTTGCAACTGGGTTTGAAAAGGCGACAACCCCACGTCCTTCCTGTTTTTGTTGGCGCTGCCCTTGGGCCTGCCCCGCTTGGTGCGTTTCTCCTTGACGGCTTTCGGCGCACTCTCCCGAACCTCTTCGCGCACCAGTTGTTCCGTGATCAAAGGGTGGGACGCACGGGTTTCGACGTGCAGCAATGACAGGTTCAAAAAACACAGGCCGGGGAGCGGTTTGTTGTAAATCGAAGAAAAAAAATGCCCAGCCCATGCGTTTCCTTGCCGGACTTGGTCACCACGACCTCATCGCCGGTAAGCAACCAAACCCCCTCCTTTGCCCCGGTCAAATACTGCTTGATGAGTTGCCAGCGCAGCATCGGCCACTCTATTTTTTCCTTGAAGAAACGCTGCACCGTCCGATAGCTCCCGCCTTTTTCGGCCCAGCGGGACAGGCCCAACAGGGTGACTCGCCCGGTCATCGCCAACATGGCATCAACGATGATGACCATCTGGTTCAGCGTGCGCGGCGTCAAGTGTGGACTCAGTGTGCTTAGGATTGCTATGATTTCAGTCATGGTCAGATCAGGCGCCGGATGTCGGGTGTTGTGATTAGCTCCGTATTCTACCTTTTCTGGCCATCCATCCTTGTACAACAATTACGCCTTTGCCATCGTCGAATCCGCCGGATGCCATGCCACAGCAAGCCTTGCCGGATGACGGCCAAACCCCAAATCACCCATGCTGATTGGCGAAGGTATTGAAAGACGGTTTTACGTTTAATCATTGTTCGTTAATGCCATCCATACCGTCAAGCAGGTTAATCGTTTGCACTGTCATACCATTAAGAATCCAAGCTCAGGATGCATCCACCTTGTAGCCGAACCCCCGCACGGTCTTGAGGAGTTTCTTGTCATGGTGCTCGTCGATTTTGCGCCTAAGCTGGCGGATGTAGACATCCACCACATTGGTCATCGGGTCGGCGCTGTAGCCCCAGACATGCTCCAATATCCGCATCCGGTTCAGCACCTTGCCCGGTGTGCGCAGGAGGCATTCCAGCATGGCGAACTCTTTGGGGGTGAGGTCGATGACTTCCTTCCCTCGCCTCACTTCGCGGGTCTCGTTGTTCAACACCAGGTCGGCGACGCGCAATTCCTTGGGTTCCGGCCTGAGTTCGCCAGTGCGGCGGCGGGCCAGCGCCTCGATCCGCGCCAGCAGTTCCTCGAAGACGAAGGGCTTGGTCATGTAGTCGTCCGCCCCCGAACGCAGCCCGGCCACCTTGTCGCGCACCGAGTTCCAAGCGGTCAGCATCAAAATGGGGATATCGACACCGCAGGCACGCAAGTTATCGCAAACTTGCATGCCGTCGAGGTCGGGCAGGCCGACATCCAAGATGACGGCCTGGTACGGGCATTCCATCACTAGCTCCACGGCTTCCAGTCCGCTATCGGTCACATCGACGTCGTAGCCCTCGGATATCAACCCGCGCCGGACAAACCGGACAATGCGCCCGTCGTCCTCCACCAGCAAAACGCGCTTGCGGTTTGTTTTCGGGAGAAGTTCGGGGATGGGATTGGGGATTATTGTCTCGCTTTCGCTTTCGTTCATGTGCAAGCTCGGGTGTTATATTTTGTTCTTTATAAAACCAACGGCAGGGTTGCCGTAAATGTGGAGCCTTCCCCTTCGATGCTGGCCGCGACAATCTGCCCGCCATGCGCCTTCAGGATTGACCGGGCCATGGGCAAACCCAGACCCGCGCCGTCGCGTCGCGAACGGCGGGCGTTGGCGCTGCGGAAGTGGCGGTCGAAGACCAGGCCCAAATCCTGGGCGGGTATGCCGATGCCCTGGTCGGCGAGGCTGAAACTCGCCGACTGACCGTCTGTGTAGAGGGTGACTGCGATGTGTCCACCGGGATTGGAATAGCGGCAGGCATTGTCGCCGAGGATGAACAGCACTTGCCGCAACCGCTGCCTGTCGCCTTGCACCCAAACCGGTGTGGATGGCGAATTCAATCCAACGGTAATGGAGCCTTCCCGGGCCATGGCCTGGAAGTCCTCGACGGCACAGGCCACCAGTTCGGCCAAATCCAGCCTGTCCCAGGCCAAGTCCCAATCAAAAGGGTTGCCGGACAGTTCGGTGCGGGCGAGGAACAGCAGGTCGTTGACATACGTCCCCAAATGCGTGGACAGCCCGGCGATGTACTGCAAGGTGTCACGGTACTCCCCGGCATCGCATTTGCCCTCGCTCTCGCGCAAAATCACTTCCGCCTCGCCGCAGAGACGCAAGATCGGTGTGCGCAGTTCGTGGCTGATGTCGGCCAGGAACTCCCGCCGCGCCGTGTCCATGCGCTGCAATTCGCCATTCAGCCGGTGCAGTTCCACGGTGCGCTCGGCCACCCGTTGCTCCAAAAGTGTGTTTACTTCTTGCAGCTTTTCCCTTTGGCGTTCCAGTTCGCTCGCCATGCGGTTGAAGTGGGTGGCGAGATAGCCGAATTCATCCTGGGTGTGAAGTTCTATGCGATGGGCCAGGTTGCCCGAGGCGATGGCATCGGTGCCTTGCATCAAGGCTTCGACGGGCTTCCTGAAACCGCGCAGCAGCAACACCCCGGAGACCAGCGCAAACAAGGCAGCAGCCGACGAGGCGACCAGGGCGATCCAGCGGGATTGGATCATCAACGCTTCCAGCTTTTCCCTAGACAGGCGGGCATTGTCGCGTTCGGCAGCGATGGCGGCGTCAATCAGCGGCTGGAAGGTGCCGTCGATCTCCTGTTCCGAGAAGGCCGAGAGGGTTTGCACGGCCCGCCCGTGTTTTCCCTGCTGGCGCAGGCGCTCGATTTCGTCGAAACGGTATTCGCTGGCTTCCTCGAACCCCAATGGAGCGCCATCCCCAACCCCAAGACAAAACAGAACGAGATGGCGATCACCGCCGCCAACCGGATCCGGAACATGCGGGCTAACAGCCTTCGCCGTTTTCATCCAGCCGTTCCTCCATGGATCGGATGGCTTCCAGCTTGTCCCGCAGTAAGAAATCATGTTAAAGAGCTTGAAGCCATAAAGCACACAAGCGTAGAATGGCTGGCATGAAGCCTATAAACTGGAACACCACGAAAAACATCCGCCTCAAGGCAGAACGGGGCGTATCCTTTGAAGAGGTATTGTCGGCCATTTCGCATGGTGGGGTTCTCGATGTGCTTGACCATCCAAACACGGAACAATATCCGAATCAACGCATGTTTATACTGCGCATTCGCGGCTATGCTTATCTGGTTCCATTTGTTGAAACCGATGACGAGATATTCTTGAAAACGATCATTCCGAGCCGGAAGGCTACCCGGAAATACTTGGCGAAAGGCAAATAATATGGATGATGAAAACAAACTTGAAGAAGAAATCCTAGCCTCTTTTGAAAGGGATGAATGGCGTTCTGTGCCAAATCTTAGCCAAGAAATTGAACGTTACGCCGCTTATGCCGAAGCATCGCTGACCAAGGACAAGCGGGTCAATATTCGCATTTCCTCCCGCGATCTTGAAGACATTCAAGCCAGAGCCGCCGAGGAAGGCATCCCCTATCAAACGCTTATGGCAAGCATACTTCACAAATTCGTTACGGGTCGTTTTATCGAGCCGGCATCCATTCCAATCTCACGCTCAACACGCGCCACACGCAAGCGGGCGAACAGTTAGGCTCGTATAATGTTTGCCGGACAACAAGCCAATGATAAGGGATATTCATCAAGCCTTGATGAATGCTCTTCGACCATTGCTGATGGTTCGTCAGTTGTTGGTGAATGCTCGTCAGCAGTTGATGAGCATCCATCAGTCCTTGCTAGATGCTCATCAACTGTTGACGAGCGTTCGCCAATCATTGCCGGGCATTCGTCAGTCGTTGCTGAATGCCCGTCAATCAGTACCGAGCATCCATCAGCCATTGCTAGACGTTCATCAAGCGTTGACAGATGCTCGTCAACCGTTGCCGAACCATCAGCAAGGATTGCAAATCACTCATAGAATTCTAATAACCGTAAGGAGAAACCACGCTATGACTACTTCATCCTACATGCCCAATGACGATGCCGGCAAAGCCGACTTGCTCGACCACCTCGCCGCGACCCTGCCTAAATATGCCGCCCTGTTGGGACTCAGCGATGCCGACATTACCACGCGCCAAGCCGATGCCGCGAGCTTCCGCTATACGCTGCACACCATGAACGACATGCAATCCTACGCCCAACATTGGACGGCGTATAAGAACTTGCTACGGGACGGCGGCAACGGCGGCGCGGAATGGCCGGTTCCACCCTCGTTGGATCAACCGATGCCGCCAGCGGTCGATCCCGGCGTGATTCCACGGCTGTCCGCATTCGTGGCGCATCTGAAAACCTTGAAGAATTACACCACCGCCATCGGGCAGGATTTATGGATTGTCGCCGCGTCCCACGCCTTCGATCCGACCACTTTGAAGCCATCGTTAAGCATCCAAATCAGGGCGGGGCATCCGGTGATTTTATGGACAAAAGGCAAAGCCAGCGCGATTGAAATCTGGGTAGATCGCAACGACGGCAACGGCTTTGTCTTCCTAATCATCAACACCGAGCCAAACACCACCGACACCACCCCGCTACCCGCCCCCGGCACGAGTGCGGTATGGAACTACAAAGCCATCTACCGCTTGCACGATGAACAAGTCGGGCAGTGGAGTGATGTGGTTAGCGTGACGGTGGGGGGATAAGATGTAGGCCGGCATCCCTATGCCGACTTAATGCGGGTTCCCAAGTCCGTACTTGGGAACCACTCCCGGCACAAACCGCCCCGCCGGAACCCGCTCCTGCACGGCAGTCAGATAACGCCCCGTCTCGGCAATGCAAGTGACGGCGTAGCCTTCCCGCAGCAAACAGCGCAGATGGCGACCGGCTTGGACTAGCGGGAACCCCCACAACGCCCCGCGCCGGTTATGCGCCATCGCCGCCAACCCCAATAGGGCTGCAATCCCCGCATCGGAGGGCTGGTAGAACTCAACGAACCGCCCGACTTGGAAGAACAGCACATCGCCTTGAAACCGCCAGCGAAAATAGCGGTATTGTTGAATGGTGCGGCGCAACCCCGGCGGTGTCCGGTCAGTGCGGGTTAAGCGCATGAGACCGGCATCGTACTCAAAGTATTGTGCCAAGAATGGATGTTGCCGCCACAAGGCCACACCCAAGCGGTAAGTGTTGGCCTTCTGAAAGTGACCGAGGTAAGAGGCTAGACTAGCCGCCAACTGATCCAATATCGCTTGGTCAAAGCGATAGCGCACATATCCCCGACGTTGCGCCACCAACGCTGCCTCGAAAGTCCGCAAGCGTTCCAGCAGGTTGCCCACCACCCGCCGCCGCACCAATAGGTAATCGGCCCGCACCAGATAGCCTAAGAGATCCACCCCGTCGCTGACTGGGCGCAGCCGCTGTTTCGGGTTCAGTTGCAAGCGCAAGCGTTCGCGCAGATAGGCTTCGATGCGTTCCCGCCATTCGGCCAATTGTTCCCGGTTGTCCGACAGCAACACAAAGTCGTCGCAGTAGCGCAGATAATGGCGGCATTTCAGCGTGTGTTTGACGAACTGGTCCAAGCCATTGAGGTAGACATTGGCGAAGAACTGGCTGTTCAGGTTGCCGATGGGCAAGCCTTTGTTGGAGTCCGTCTTGAACAGCGTCTTATGCGGCGGCATCTTATCCAGCATTGCCGGGTCGCCCTTGATGACATAATCCTCGGTGCAGTCGTGATACACCAGCACCCGCGTCAGCCACAGCGCATCGTCATCGTTGATTTTCGGCGCGAGCAGGGCAAACAGCACGTCCTTGTCGATGGACATGAAGTAATTGTGGATGTCGAGTTGCAGATACCAAGCGGGCCGGGTGCCGTTGCGAGTCGCTTGGCGAATGAACTGCCGCAGCCGATTCACCCCCGCGTGAACGCCCTTGCCCCGGCGACAAGCATAGGAATCATGGATGAAGATCGGCTCCCAAATCCGCTCCAAGTAATCCACCAGCACATGGTGGACCACCCGGTCGCGGAAATCCGCCGCGAAGATTTCACGCAGCTTAGGGCGGTTGACAAAAAAGCAGACGGAACGGGAGGGGGCGTAGCTGCGCCCCGTCAACGCGGCTTGCAAGTCCAGCAGGTTTTCCTCCTGCCGGACTTCAAAGCGCAAGGCGTTGAGGGTGTTGCGTTTGTTGCGCCGACAAGCTAAATACTGCCGGTGGAGATTTTCAAAGGAAAATAGCAAGAGGCTTCAGTCTCCAGAGCGCACGGCCCACGCATAGTTGTTATTGTCCTTATTGTCGTTGTTCTGGTTGCCATTGTCGGTATTGAAGTTCCACGCGTTATTAGGATTGGGCGCGTACTCGGTACCGGACCAGTAAACGGAGGGCCGCGCATAGCCTGCCCACTTCTGGCCTTGGGATGGTGCGAATCAATCCGCACCTACCAAAGGCCCACCGGGCGGGAATCCCAAACGGGTATCCCGCCCTGTATCGTCATGCTTGCCGAAGGCGCGGGGAACTTGTGGGGCGGACTATTTGGCACCGGGCCGGTTTCGGTTGCAGGGTTGGTTTCGACCAACCGACGGCGGCATGAATGCCGCCCTACAACGAGGGACGGGTCCGATAATTTGGGGTGGGCTTTAGCCCGCCAACAGCCGTCCAGGACAAATTCAATCCCACGCCTTGTTCAGGCAAGCGGGGCAGGCGCACACTGATGTTCTAGGCACACTCCGCCCGGTCAACGCCGGACGGATTCTGGCCCTTTTGCTTTGGCTTCACTTTTAGGGGCGAGGCTCCTCAGCCACCCCTCGTTCTGTCTGCAAACCGAAACGACCGCTTCAACGGCCTGTTGATACGCGCCGAAACTCTTGAACGCTTGCACTTCCTTGGCGATACGCATCGTCACCAGCAGGGCTTCCAGCCGCTCGCGCAGCATGAGCAGTTCCGGCTGCTTGTCCCTTGCCGAATTGGCGCGGATGACCAGCCCGACGATCTCCCTGCTCTGGTTGCGCAATTCCGTACCTAGCGTATATTTATGGTAGCGGCTGAAACCCGCCACCGCCCGCTCGAAATACACCGCCACGTCCAAGGCTTGCTTGTAAATCGGCAAATGTTCGTAACGCGCCATAATCAACTAATTGATGTTACGCAAGGAGCGTCAAAGCTTGCTTTGACTGGCAAGGCTTGCCTTGCCCCTGCCTGTCTGCGACAGGCGGTCAAAGCAAGCTTTGACGCTCCATGCCAGGGTCCGCGATAGGAAATCCGCCTAACCCCCCTTTGTAATGGGGGACAGGGGAGGATTTCCGGGCTTATTCCGGCCTACGTCAAAAAAAAATTAAAATTCCGCCCTAAGCGGGCGGAACCGGGGGGCAAGCCCCCCGGACCCCCCAAAGGGTCGAATCACCCGAATAACCGAATCACCCACGCCGCCGTGCTTTTGTGCCCGCCCAAGCCAATGCGCCAATCCCCAACAACCCCATCACGCCCGGCTCTGGCACGGCGGCGACATCGCCAGAGCGCACGGCCCACGCATAGAAGTTATTGTACTCATAGTAGTAGTACTGGTCGCCATAGCCGGTACTGAAGTACCACGCGTTATTAGGATTGGGCGCGTACTCGGTACCGGACCAGTAAACGAAGTTTTGCATATTAGAAAACAAACCTGACAAAACAGCAGAACTGGTGATGTTCTGGCCTTGAGACAAACCCCCATCGGTGTAATACAAATACCCCAGTTCGCTGGTGGTGCAGTTGTAGCCGGGGCCACATGGACCGCTGCCGTCGGCATTCAGCGCGGTCGGGAGCCGCCAGCCGGTGAAGCCGCCGACCGTGAGTCCGTTCGCCCAGGTATTGGCGTCGGCCCAAGTCATCTGGCCGTCGGCATCATAACCCGAGGTCTGGGCGTAGTTGGCATCCTTTAGCCAAGAGAGGTGACTTACGGTGTCATAGACGGCAAACGCCCGGTCGATCAGCTCGGCTTGGGCAGTGGAGGCAAGGCCGATCCCGGCCAAAAGCAGCAGGATGGGGAAAAGATGTTTAAACATTACCATTGGAACAGTCCTATGTTGTGATGTGATGCGCGGAGGCGCGGCTGTATTATCCGCCTATCGCATCATTAAAACAAATATTTTGCGGATGCGATGTCCCAAGACCAAGGCCAAAGACGCGAGCAGCTACGCCGCGTATTGCGCCGAATGAACGGTTACAAGTTGATGGCGGAACACGGCTTGCGCTTCATCCTTTATAATGAAACGTGCATCGATTTAATTTGATAACCCATCATCCACCATGAAACACCGCATAGACCCCAAGATAGATTGCGTATTCAAGGCTTTGCTCGGCTCGGAGGAAAACCGCAATCTGCTGGTGCATTTCCTCAATGCCATATTGACCCGTGATTTGAGTTCACCAATCACCGAAGTCGAAATACTCAATCCCTACAACGACAAGGAGTTTCTAGACGATAAACTGAGCGTGGTGGATGTCAAAGCCAAAGATAGCGAAGGACGGCTTTACCAGATTGAAATCCAGCTATTGACCTATCGACATTTGCCGGAACGGATGGTTTACACATGGTGCGACATCATCAGCCAGCAACTGCAAAGCGGCCATGATTACAGCCTGTTAAAGCCGGTTTACAGCATTTGGCTGTTGGCGGAAAATCTGCTGCCCGGTGAAACCGACTACGCCCATGAATATAAACTGCAAAACCGCCAAGGCCGCACTTTGGCGGATTTGGGCGGCATCCATCTGTTGGAATTGAAAAAATTCACGGCTGAACGGATTGAAACCGAGGAACAACGCTGGCTACAGTTTTTCAAAGAAGGCGAGCAACTGGACGAAACCGCACTACCGGATTGGATGAACACGACTGAAATGAGGCAAGCCATGAACACCTTGAAACTGTTTTCCGAGAAAGAACGCGATTACCACGCCTATCAAGCACGGCAAAATTATCTGCGCGAACAGCGGACTATTCAAATAGAAAGGGAGGAGGATTTGCGGGCGATGGAGAAAATGCAACAGGAATTAGAGCGGGAGCGGATGGAAAAACAAGCTGCCTTGCAGAAACAGCAATCTATGGAAAAGGAAATTGAACGGCTCAAGGCGTTGCTGGCCCAATCAGATCGAACCTCATAACGAAGCGCGGCTGATCGTCCCTGCCACATCCCTATTCAGTTGTGTGCCGGGGGCCGACACCTTGGCCAGCTCGTCCGGGCTGGGCGTGGTGTTGCCGTTGACCAGCCTGGACAGGGCCGCTAGGCCGTCCTGCCGGTCCTGCTCGATCTTCGGACCCAGGCCGTGGCCCGGCTGGGCCTCGCGGTCGGCGTTGTTCTTGGTCTCGATCTTCACATCGCCAAGCACAGCCCTTGCATAATCGACCGCCTCGGCGGGGGATTTCCACACCTGCGCCACGCGGGTGTCGGACTGGCCCTGATCGTTGCTGGTCGGGTCGCGGCCTTGCTCTATGTTGTAGCCAGCCTTCACCACGTCCGAGACCACCA
>Ga0194044_10000555_pt1 | contig 18625 bp, 14 predicted proteins | sample JunL4417m_MetaG_FD_155460 | JGI IMG/M metagenome (GOLD analysis project Ga0194044, IMG submission 155460) | Anoxic zone freshwater microbial communities from boreal shield lake in IISD Experimental Lakes Area, Ontario, Canada - Jun2016-L442-17m | ecosystem: Environmental > Aquatic > Freshwater...
CTCCTCCAGGATGGATCACACAAATCAGCAATCCGGAAGTCTCGCAAGCATTTTATGGTATACTTTCCTGACAGGAAGATGTCTACCAGATTACGTCTGAGAGCGGATTCTTCCTCTACCTCAGTATCGTAGTGCCTGAGATGATAGGCAATAGGACAGATTTTACCGTAGATATCATAGAAGGAAGCTCAGCGACATATACTAGATTGGATGGAAAGAGGTATATACGGACAGGTTTCTACGAAAAATTTGCAGGAGATAATTATCTCCAGTGACCTACATTTGAAAAAGAGGTCGGACCAGGAACCTATACCATCAGAATTACCAATCCAAATAATCTGTGAAAATATTCGCTCGCTATCGGAAAAATAGAAAGCTTCCCGCTCAACGAAACAATTCATACCTATAAGGTCTTGCCGACGCTCAAGACAGTATTTTTTGGGAAACCACGATATATGATGTTTCGAAATATCGTCTGATGAGCATTGATAGGCGCAATCATAGTAATCATACTTCTCATCCGGTTTATCATAAGGCTCATAAGGTATCTCTCAACGAGAAAGACTTGACTTTAACGGGTAAATATGTATTAATAACACGCTAATTTCCCAGCAAAAAAACAAACCTTAAAAAACAGATGTAGACGTATGGAAAACGAAGGTACAAAAGAAGAGATCAAGAATTTATTGATCATGAAGGATGATGCGAACACGAAAAGTTTTCTCAATCACATTATGGAGGGAAAAAGAGTGGTGATCAAAATCACCCAAGGGAGAAAAAACAAGAATGTGACGTGGGATGACAAGAAATTGTTTTCGTACGAAGTGTCCAGAGCTGGAAATGCTCAGTACAATGCTGTTTCTGTAATCAGAGACATGCTAAAGCTGCAGTATCCAGAGATTAGTTGGACGCGAAAGATTGTCGAGCCATTGATTTGGTTCGAAAATTAGTGATGTATTCATCAACAAAAAAGAGAGTCCGGGATTTTCCCGGACTTTTCCCGTTCTGTTTGAAAACAGCCCTGAAATCATTATCGTCAAAAAACATTTATATTCTAGAGAGAACATATGAACATAAAAAGAATGATATTTTGATTGCTATGTATAGGTATCGCGTCATGAAGTGTGACATTCGCTGATGATCAGATCAATCTCCAATGATTTCTGCAATCGTATTTTAATGTAATTATAAAAGATTGGATGATACCCCAATCCTACAAATATATCAGAGTACAGTATAAGGATATCCCAGGTTCCTGATTTAGAGATCTGCTTCAGAAAACGATTTATCTGGATATGTTTCCTAATATCCCAGCCAAACTTCCTTTGCTCGCCCCGGTGACACAGAAACAGGTAAGCGATATCATCCAAAGCAAATTGCCCATCACCATACCGTATCAGGAAGGTGCATATGTCTCTACTCAATGGCTAGCAAAAGTACTTTTACAGGTACAGACAGCACTTCAGGAGATAAGACAGACCTATGTTATTAATTTCGATCAATCACTAGACTACGGAGTATTGGAAAATATGTATCAGATTTTGGATACAGAGTATGTCGATAGTACAAAGGTCAAGCCGGCAAGTTTATTATACGGTGCAGCCAAAGGATTGGCAGCAAGCCTAAATGACGATTATACCTCTTTTATGCCACCGTCCCAGGCCACGGATTTCTCCGAAGAAATTCAATGACAATTCGAATGAATAGGGGCGTATGTGGATACCAAGAGGCCATGAGTGATAGTGATTGTAGCGCCAATCGATGGATCGCCCGCAGATAAAGCATGATTCCTAGCATGAGATCAAATCATCAACGTCGATGACCATAAGGTTACTCAGGAGAGTCAGGTCAATGACGTCGTCTGACGGATCAAAGGACCTCGCTGAACCTCCGTGACGCTGACCATTATCAGAAACAACAAAGAACTTAGTATAACGGTCATCAGAGACAAGATAGAGGTAAAAAATATCGAGACCAAGATATATACAGGAGGAAATTGTTATATAAATATCCGTATGTTTGATATGAATGTACACCAGGATTTCGATAGCGCCATGCAAAAGCTTACGCCAAGCACATGCACGAGATATACCTTTGATCTAAGAAATAATCCTGGCGGAAGTCTGGATGAAGTCGCATCAATGCTGGAGTATTTCGTACCACCAGGAAGTCCTTCCGTGATTATCAAAGGCAAAGGGTTCAATCAGACCATAGTTGCAGAAGGCAATAGCGGAAATAGGATTACAGAAAAAAATATCGTTATATTGATGAATGGTGGATCTGCCTCTGCCTCTGAAATTTTCGTAGGCGGAATCAAAGATTATGGAAGCCATGTAACGCTGATAGGGCAGAAGACATTTTGAAAAGGTTCGGTCCAGACTATGATGGAATATCCCGATGGATCGATATTCAAATATACGATTGCAAAACGATATACCGGCAAATCCCAAAAAAATATAGATAAGATCTGAATATTTCCCGACAAGGAGATAATCGATAATCTCAAGACATCCGATGACGAACAACTGACCTATGCGCTCGGAGAGAAATTCAGATAATAATCTCAGCTTTTTTACCCCTTATATATGATTGTAGATGACAGAGACGGCATTGGTGCTTATAGATTTCCAACAGGATCGGATAGATCCTAAAAGCGAATATTATATCGGAGAAATCCAGGAAACGATAGCAAAAGTGAATTATCTCATCGATCATTGTAGGACGAGAGAGTACAAGATTATCTTCACCAAACATAGGGAAATCGATTCCTTGGACTATTTCTGACCGGATACCCAAATCATTCCATCCCTCAAGAAAGAAGAGGAGGATACCGTCATCATCAAAAATAAGATCAGTCCATTTTATAACACTTCTCTTGAAAAAGAGCTCCAAGGCACCAAGCATGTCATTGTCTGCGGCATACTCACCAATCTATGTGTGAGAAGCTTTATCCAAGATGCCTATGATAGAGATTTTGATATCACGGTCATCAAGGATTGTTGTGTAGCACATACCCAGGAGATTCAGGAATTTACTTTTTATGACCTTACACAGACCAGGGACGAAATAGATTTCACCAACCTCAAAGAATTTGTAGAATAAAAAAAAATATGGAGACTTGAGGATTGATGGTGGAAAATTACCTATCCATTCTCCATAGTTTATGAGTATATTTATTAATCTATAAATCTCTTAAAATCCTTAAGATTATCGAATGATTTGTAGACCGAAGCAAATCTGACATACACAACCGGATCGACTTTTTTCAATGCCCTAAGGACATCGTCACCAATTTCTTTGGAAGTAATCTCATTTTTGTCCGTAGATCGTTCTGCTTCCAGATTATTGATGAGATTTTCTATTTTTTCTTTATCGATTTCTCTTTTGGCAAAGGCTAGGATAATGGCTTTCTTGAGCTTCTGCCTATCATACATTTCCTTGCTGCCATCTTTCTTGATGACCACGAGTTCTGTGAATCCTTTTCTTTCGAAAGTCGTAAACCTATGTTCGCAATACTCACATTCCCTTCTTCTTCTGATACTTTGACCATCTTCGATCACTCTGGAATCTATGACTTTGGTCTCCATGCTCTGACATTTAGGACACTTCATAACGCATATAAGATTAATAAATGAAAGAATTGTATAATTTGTAATTCGAAATTGAAATATTATTGTGGCATCAAGAATCTCTTATTATAATAACTGATATTTTTGAGGAATCATTTGAATCGGATGATATCTTCACTGATAATCTTCTTCTTGGTTTCTTCAATATCTTTGTTGCGGGAAAAATTGACCCAGTTATCATACCCAATCTTGAGATAGTCCTTGTTATCATCGATTTCTATCCAGTGTCTGATAATTTCATTGAAATCAGCTTGAAGGGTGATGATGATAGTGCTAATTTTTTGTTGATAGTAAGGATCGATATTCAAAATATCTTTGATATAGAGCGATACAAGCAATGAGGTATCGATAGTATTTTTTTTGACTGCTGATGCTTCCATGATATAGGTGAGATAGATGAGGAATCCAAAAAATGTCTCTCTAATCGTTGAGAAGATACCAAATATAGCAGAATCAGAATATTCCTTTTTGAGAAGAATTTTATCATCAGCAAGAGATCTGAAAAATCTCATACTCATCCAAAAATCCAGATTATAGATATTTTCTTTGATATGATAGATATCCTGAGTCGTTAGCTCTTTCTTTAATATCTTAATAAAGTCCTTATGTTCGAGATTTCTGGTGATATCCTTATAGACCGATTCGATAAAATCGCTATCAGAGGCATTGATCATCCCGGCTATTTCATGGCCTATGAGTCATTTAAAAAGCTCGATAAGTTTTTTGTTCTTTATATAGAGTCTGATATCCTTGGGATTGATATCCTGAAATACGGTAGCGATCGCTGTCTCATCAAAAGATTTGAGCAGGCTGATATTGGAATAGATATTCTTGATATTGGTTTTGTGAGGCAGGATAAATTTCTGCTTTCCTGCTCTGACATTTTCAGAGGTATGTTTGTAGAAGAAGACGTTTTTGCCGTATTGGTAGAGTAGCCCTCCATAATAGAGGAGCGTAAAATTTTTATCATCCAAAGAATCGTTCATCTTGGCAAAAGCACGGATAATCGGTCTCCTAAATAATCTCATAAAAAAGGTATCACCTCTGGAAACCCATGATCAACCAATCAATGTAATATAAAAATTCAGTATTTTTTCCATGAGTTTGGATTCTTTCTTAATCCTCTCGGGGATTTTGAAGCTTTCGATATTTTCCATATCCTCACCAATCGATGACATGAGATCATCGAGGTCTTCCTTGAGGGGCGCTGATACACCATCCGCATCTCTAAAAATCGTGACCATGTATTTTTGGATACCTCAGAAAAAGTTTTTCTTGAAGTTCCTATAATCGGTAATATAGAGGAGAAAATTTTCTAACTGACTATCATCTTTGCGGAAACTGGCGATGAACGAATCCAATATTTTTCTATCAAAGATCTTTGAAATCACCGTATCAGTGATGAGGGATATATCTGCATCGAGAAAAAGATATCTCAGAAGGATATCCGCAGGGAGAACGGATTGCATGATTTTGGTCTCTACAGCCGAGAAAGTTTTTTTGTGCGTATATTCTTTGGAGTTGGCGATAAAATCAGCATAGATAGCTTTGGCGTCTCCTTTGAGCTCATCGTAGAAAAGCCAGGAATAAACATCTTTATCGGTAACCTGATCATAGACGAATATTCAGTTAAGATGTTTATAGACGGAGAAAATGAGAAAAAAGAGCTCTATATCATTGAGCAGTTCTTTCTTGAGTGATTTGACTATAGCGGGGTCTATACGCTTCCCCGTCTGCTGAAAGACAAATTCATAGAATGAAAACATAGTCTCCACAAACCGATTATAGTTTTTTTCTCTATCAGTATACGGGAATATTTTAATCCTTGCGAGAAATACAAAGCTGAGAAGAAATATCGTATAGATGAAATTGAGGAAATATTCCGGAGGATATGATCTAAAGGCATTTTTGATATAGAGTGTAGTTACGAGCGAAAGAGTATTGGCAATGTTCGCAGGCGAAAAAAACCTGTAGCCATTGAGGTTTGCAGTAGCGCAATAGCTATAATAGGTATCCATCTCTTTGGATTTGATGGGTGGATTTTCCCCAAATCCAATCTTGAATTCAAATGGGTCAAGTGTTACATCAAAAAGATTCAATTTATAGTTTTCTACAATCTTTCTGTTGATGACCGAAAAAAACTCTTTGGTAGAGATAAATGAGATAAACATGCTTGCAGGATTCATAGTCTGTGAGACTATTTCATCGGGGAAGAGTGATAAGAGAACTCTTTTGAAGAGCTGCATACGTGGTATAATACGCTAAAAAATTATTTTTTTGAAAGGACGGTGACGGTATAGGTGAGGGTATCTCGTGTCTGTCTTGGATTGATATCTAAGAGGACCAAGACATTTCCACTTTCATCTGTCTCTGATCATTTGACGACACCTTCGATATCTCAGAGTTTGATGGTTTTTCACTGAGCTGGAGTGAGTCATTGTTTATCGAAGATGAGTTGAGAAATTTTCTGGATATTGCGGGCATCATAGAGCGCACCGTATCATTTGTCAGGAGTGATAGTTAGTGGTAGTTGTTGTCCTATTTTTGCTCATATAATCCCTTCATCCAATCATTTGATGGTTTGTCAGATTCATACAGTAAATACCAAGGGTTTCTCTGTACTATTCTGATCAAACGGCGTTCCATCCGAAAATGTCGCAGTATAGACGAGCGTTACGATATCTCATGTTCTGACCGTAGTGTTTTTTGCACATCCTGCAATGATAAGCAAAGAAATCATGGATATACCCAAAAGACCAAGAAATTTTTTCATAGAGATGGTTAAAGGAGTAAAAGATCAGTAAGATTAATTATGTAGTTGATATGTTGATTTTCTAAATATATTAATCTTTTGATAGATTGCTTCTAATCTAAGCATATGGACTTCTAATTCAATCCAGATTACCCTTATTTGATCCTTTCCATGATAAATTTTTTTCGTGATTCCTGAGGGGTCTTGATAGTCTGATTAGGATTATCGAAGAAAGGCGATGTTGTAGCTCAGGTTGCTGTCTGTGTTTTTTGATACATTTCTTCAAATTTTATAATGTATTCGTTAGTGAGCAGCATATTGTTTTCATGTTCGAGAAAATATTGGGCGAATTCAGATTTTTCATAGTTGATGAGAAAATTCTGGGTGAATGCGAGCTCATCGGTCTTGATCTGTTGCTGGATCGTCGCATCATCAATCGCAGTTTCGATGGTGAGGTAATTTGTATAAGTCTTTATCGCCAAGAGCATCGCGAAAACATCGACGATAAAGATGCCGTATTTGATGCGATTGGGATATTTTCTGAGAAGCGCTTGTATATAGTCCATACAAAAAAAACAATGAAGAATATGAAGTGAAACATAGTCCCGCACAGCGGGAAATAAGTAATAATGAATACTATCGGATTTGCAAGAAGATGGACGATACTAATCCACAATAGCTACAAATATCCCATATACATACATTTATTCTCTAAGCAATCAAAGGATTAATGCTATTCCTAGTTGAAAAATCAAGGTAAATTACTACAAAAAATAGTAAATAATTTTGTCTGTCAATTAAGAATTCAACATTTAACATTTAACATGTAAAATTATTTTTATATATGGCTATACGTAAACTTCCAGAATACCTTATCAATAGACTCAAAGCAGGGGAAATCGTAGAGAGGCCTGCCTCTATCCTCAAAGAATTGGTAGAAAATAGTCTAGATGCTGGGGCAAAGACCATCAAGATAGATATCCACGATGGTGGAAAATCACTGATTAGTGTCGAAGATGATGGAACGGGGATAGAGCTTTCAGATATGGATTTATTATTTGAGAGATATGCGACGTCCAAGATTCATGGAGAACAAGACTTATTTAATCTAAGCAGTTACGGGTTCCGTGGAGAGGCGTTGGCGAGTATCGCTGAAGTAAGCAAAACGACTATCATCTCCAAAACCGCATATAGCGAAATCGGAAGCAAAATAACCAAACTAGGGATGGATCCTATCATCAAACATCAGCCCGTCGGATTTGTCCATGGGACATTGGTAACTATCCAGGATCTCTTTTATAATGTGCCTGCAAGGCTCAAATTCCTCAAATCTTCACAGACGGAATTTTTCTATTGCTACAACTACATCGTAGATATTGCTATCATGCATATCGACAAAACTTTTGTTTTCAAAAAAAATGAGAAAGTAATATTCGATCTCCAACCAAGAGATTCTTTGATGGAGAGACTTATGGATATTTATAAAAAAGATCGATCACAGCATATCAAAGAAGTACAGCATACCGGTGAAGAACTCTCACTCTATGGAATCATAGGAAACGCGCAATTGTTATTTTGATCAGCGGAAAATATCAAGATCTATGTAAACAAAAGGCCTGTCCAGGATAAAGTCATCAGGAAAGCACTTATGGATGCATATTATAGACAGATAGCGCCGGGTGATTATCCTTTGGCATTGTTGATGATAGATGCGAAACCGAGCTTTGTAGACGTCAATGTACATCCCAGGAAGCTTGAAGTCAAATTCGCTGATTCGAGAAAAGTGTATGATGCGGTATATTCCAACATCCAGAAGGCATTAGGAGAGAATAGGATTTCTACGATAAGCCAACAATTCTCCAGAAATGAAGTATCTTCGAGTCCGGCTCCAGAAGTTTCATCAATGTTCGGTGTCCAAGACTTCGGCAATCTAATCCAACCAAGCGTGACGCAAGCTACGATGTTTGTACCAAGCCAGCAAGAGCAATTGCGAGACGAGGAGATAGGCGATTACAAAGTGGTCGGGCAGCTATGGAATTCATATATCATTCTTGAGTCTGCTGATGCTCTGTATTATATCGATCAGCACGCATTGGCCGAAAGGATACTTTTTGAAAAGATAAAAATATCAGCAAAAATAGCTGATGCACCATCATCAGAAATCCTCCTACAACCGATCACCATCCAAGTAGCAAGTATCCCTGACCTTGACCAAAAACTTGATGAAATCAATATCCTTGGATTCGATGTCTCGATGATAGGAGAAAATAAGATTGCCATATATTCTGTCCCGCAGGTATTTTCACTGTACAAGATAGATATGGAAAAAGTATTTAATCATATTCTGTATCTCGAAACCATTACCTTCGATCATATCCTGGATAATATCTTCGCGACTCATGCATGCAAAGTTTCCATCAAAGCAGGGGATAGACTCTCCTTTCCAGAGATGACCAATCTCGTGAAAGACTGATTTGCGGGTGTATCAGGACTTTTTGTCTGTCAGCATGGCAGGCCATTCTTTATCAAGACACCGAAGCAGGATATCGATAAATTTTTTGATAGATAAAAAAATATCATGCCAAACGTTCGTAAAAAGAATAGATTGGAGAAATGATTGTATAATGCATGATGATTTTTTGTAACCATATGTATACAAGATAAAATTACATATTTTTGAGATATAGATGTAGGGGCGGATACTATCCGCCTAAATTGATATGGGAAAATAATTGAACATTGTCGATGTAATATTTCATCAATATATGAAAATGTAGAATTATGAGATTTTGTAATCATGCCCAACCATATACATGCAATAGTATTTATTGATAATGGAACAAATAGGGCGATTATTAATCGCCCCTACGGAACATTATCAAAAATTGTTAAATGATTTAAACAGGTTAGTAGTAAACAAGTACATGAAACATGATTACAATCATTTAAACGGCAAAAATCATTTTATGATCATGTCGTTCGTAACGAACAAGATCTCCTAAGAATAGAAAGATATATTCAATTGAATCCATACAAACGAAAAAATGATGAATATTATGTATGATAAAAAAAAGACGGAAATATCCGTCTTATACATATCTAAACATCAAGTTATTATTTCTCGATGTTTGTCTCTTGTTGAGTAAGTAATAGAGTAGCATCCTTGATAAATTCTTTCAATGCTTCTCGAGTGAAGTTGATAGTCACTTCAGGAGTAGCTATTTCGAAATGATTTCCGATCTGCCTAGTCGTAATATCATCTTTTTTGAGGTGAAGAGTAAATGTTGCCATAGGTGTATAATTTGTATCGTTTTTTATTTATAAAATAAAACGTAGCTAATAGAGAAAAAAAGTCAATAGAACAAAAAAACAGCCACCCTTAGGCAACTGTCTTATTAATCATTTCTCAATAGTATACTTATGGTAATGGAATAGAAAGTGTTAAAGTTCCAGAGTAGATTCCAAGTGCTTGACTAGCTAATGTATCGATTTCCATAGTAACGTTATTTGTCTGTATATTACAAACTTCTCCAAGATCGGAAGTTTTTCCAAGTATAGTCACAGGTCAATCCAATGGCTGACGAACATTATTAGAATTACCGATATTGGGAGTACATGCACCATTTGTTTTGGTAGCAGCAGGATTTTTTATAAATACTCTAGATGCTGGGATATTCCACGTGGAATTATTAGCATTTACTACAGTGGTAGATTGAATAGTTAGATTCCAATAAGCTTTACCTTCAGTATCATTACACTGCCATGGAGTAGCTCCAGAAGTAGTAAGAAAACCTGTTGCATACGTCTTTGCGATATAACTAAAATCTTTGACGCCAAAATTGATAGCATTACCATAAGTACAGTAACCGGACGTTCCACGGATTTCTAAGTGGAGTTGTGCTGTCTTAGATCACGCACCTCAAACCGGTCAAACATCTCCACCACCTCATGATGGTGCACTATAAGAAATAGTATCGTTGATACTGACATCACTGGTTCCATCACCGTCAGCATCAAATTGAGCATAGACGGTGTTGATTCCATAGGTACCAGGAAGTGTTCGGGATTTGGTAGTAGCATAATTTTCTCGAGCAGACCATATAGCTCAATCATCGGAGAATCTCATTTTGGCAGCGGTAGGAGTGGTAGAGATATTTAGTGTTACTAGGCTAGAGGTTGTAGAGATATAATCATTGTTGATGACGAACGTTCAGGTAAAAGAACTTCATCAAGCAGGAAGGGTTATAGCAAAGTCGGTAAAGTGATTGGTAGTGAATTCAACGTAAGGGACTCATCACAAGGAAATTACGGTATAATTACCCTGTAAACTCCAATTGGATCAATTATCTTGAGAATAATACACCGAAACGATATCTCAAATAATGCTGTTTGGGGCTGGTATTCTCACTATAGCATCCATGCTATTATTTGATTGGTCTTTGATAGCGATAGATCAAACAGTTCAATCTCATATCTGTACGGCAGATTGTACATTATTGAGATTGGAAATGGTTGTTTTATCAAGAAAGACGGGGGCATTCAATATCCCGGTAAATCATTGTCATGATTTGGATAAAACAGCTCCTTGAGGAAATGATACTTCTATAAGATCATTAGATGATTTTAAAACTGCTGGTATAAGTAGTTTTCATGCATTATTTGCAAAATTAATTCTCTTTTTTCAAACCATAGTACTAGCACTTACGGATTTTAATGCTCATGTTCATTTTGTATATCATCAATCAATAAATTGAGTTTCTATAATATTAGATGTATCAGTACTTGGTATAGGAACATAATCTACGGCAACTCAATTCTCTTCTATTACCAAAACATTGAGATAACTATTTCTCCAATTGGTTTCATCATATGCTCTATAGCTGAAACTAATAGTTCCTGTACTGCTAGGGCTTACATTGCTAATTTTGACTTCATTACTCGTATTCTGAGAACATTGTAAGATAACTGATTGTCATCATATTGTATAAACAGTTTTTGAATAGTCAGGATTAGATTCCACGGTAGTAGTATTTCCATAAAATCTGAAATTATACGTCTTGCTTGGATCAAGTCATGATACCATAAATTCTGATTCAGGAAATCATGAGTTGGTAGAGTATTTACCGTAAGCCCAAAGGTTTCCATATATTCTTGCATCAGGATATATTCATGAGTTATTATTAGTTATCGTTCCTGTAGCTTTACCTTGACCTCTTTTGACGGTAAGTAGAGCAACATTTGTAGCGTTTCCATTAGCATCATAGAGATTGGAATTACTATTTCACACCGTATTACCTATATTTAACTGATTCCAAATTCATTGGGTATACGCATCATATCCAAAATCCAATTGCCAGCTTTTATTGCTTGATCATGCAACCGTAGTAAAAATAAATCCATAGGTAGTTCAAAAAGCACTTCAACTTATGTCCATAGTATTAGCTCATAGGCTGACCGTATATTGAGTAGCATTGGTAAATTTATCATGCATAATATATAGTTTGTTTCCTATCCATTGATATCGTTTAGCTCATGGGTTTGGTGATATCTGTATATTCGATTCTACAGATGATTTATTCATGGTCTTGCTAAATTCTACCACTATATCTTGATCTATAGCGACATCGGTTCAATTATTAACGGGGTTTACTGAAGCTATCATAAGTGCTTTGTTGATCCATGTTACCGTAGCTGTTTTCGATCCATTATTCCCTTGGCTGTCTTGAAAAGTAAAGGTAAATGTTCCATTTCCCGTAAAGGTGTATAAAGGAGATCATCAGTTATTGGTAATAGTTATCCCTGTTTTATTGAATCATGTAAGGGTAACTACGACATCATTACTGGTAGCTTGAGTAGTAGAATAACTTACTGTAGCTGTAGGAAGCGATCCTATAATTTCTTCAATAACTATAGCATTCAATAATCCAAATCATCGATTTTTATCTTTTTGTTCTACATTGATATAAATATTTCCACCACTATCAGGGACGACTCAAGAAAATAAGACAGTGTTTTGGATGTTTTGTTTGATATTAAGTTCTTGCGATGTAGATCATATGATATATATAGTAACTGTTTTATTCCCTACTGTGGTATTGTTCGTAGATCAGAATAAGGTAAAATTATATTGTTTACTTGGACTTAGTCATGATATCTTTACCGTACCTGTAGCTGGATTTAAAGCATTACCATACATTCAAATGGCAGAATCCATGACATTGTTTGGATAAACACCACTTCCATCTATCGCTGCAGCTTGCCCCGCATATTTGCCTTTAAAGCTTTGACTAATACTGATATCAAAAGTTGTAGTAGTGCTATAGGTATCATATAAATCATTAAATGCTGCATTTCATGTGACATATCCATTATAACTATTCCAAATTCATTTGGTGTTTGTTGACATTCAAAGATTGATTTGTACTATAGATCATTGTACAGCTATTGAATTTACTCTATTTTGAAATGCTGTTTTTCATGATCAATCAGCCAATAAATCAATCCACGTCTGAGCAGTATTTATATATGTTTGTGTCCTATAGGTCTCTGCTTGTGAAACATATTGATTTACTTTGGTGTTGAGGTTTCCCGTAGAGGCAAGTCACCAATCCAAATTGATAAGTCAGCTTTGGGTATTGTTGGAATAATTAGTAAATGCTCATGATTGATAAGCTATATTGGTTATAGTAGCTCATTGGACATTCAACAAAAGACTCAAAGATTTTCTGACATAATCAGCATCTACATTGTCAGTATTTACGGTTATAGTAAACTGATTTCCATTCAATCATGTTTGTATGGATACGTTATTTTTTACTCAAACATATTCATATACATCTTGTGGTCAGGCAATCCAAGCAGAATCATTTCCATTTTTACCATAAGTATTTGCTATATGATCCATCAAATATTTCCATTTCCCCCAACTAATATTTCCATTTAATTTAGCAGGATCAAAAGTAACCCTATGAGAAAAAGCATGTCTTCGTAGTTTGTTGGATCAACTACTCATGTTTGCGATATTATCTACGTCGCTTATTATATTTCCAGTAGTTACTCCAGCCTCCCAAATATACTGTCTGTACATAGCATATTTATTTATATCTAGATTATTGACGGCAACAGCATTGGAAGTCACGATATGATTTTGTCCATCAAAAAAGAAATTTGTATTTTGTTCTGATACAGATTTTAATCCTCCAGAAAAAACATATTGAGCGTATCCGGTCAATCCATCAGGTATGATAAAGTGTTGTAGTTTTATATGATTGGCAGTCTTAGACTGAAAGTATGCAGTTCATGATAATATATCTTGAAGATAAGACATTCCATCTGGTCAAAATGAATGATGTAATACATTCCATCAAGCTAGATATGCTTCATCAAATTGGCTATATGTAATATATCATGGCGTAACTCAATCATGAAGATCTACTCAAGCAGCACTCAAAGATGTTGTAGCGAATCCAGCAGAAAAAGGGATATCATTCCCCGCTCCATCAGTATAATACAATCATGGATATGTTGTACTATCTCCTGAAACATATCCTCCATTAAGATATCTAAAAGCAACATCATATCATTCTCCATATCCATCATCAAAAACATAACTATAGGCAAAATTTTTATTATATTTCAAAGGAGCTTTATTTACGGTTATGCTAGTTGGCGCATTTGATAGTGTAACGGTAATCGTTTTATTTTCCGCATGTACAAAAACTATACTACAGAATAAAGCGATAGAAAAGATAAAAGATCCCTTAATGAATTGTTGAGTGTAAGATGACATACGGGTATGAAATGGAATAAAATATATATATTATATACAGAATATTATTTTTGTCAATTTTATTTTTATAAAATATTTTAGAATGAATCTATATATAGAAAAAATAGTTAACAAGCACAATACAAACCAACAACCAAAAAAAACAGCTACCTTGTGGCAGCTGTTTATCTATCATTAGGCAAAACATTTATCTAATCTCTATCTGGTACCCAGTAAGCTGAGTCGCTAATTTTACATTTGATGCTCATTTACCGATAGCAAGTGCTTTCTGGCTTTCTTCCATAGTGACGATAGCTTTGTTGTCGATGATTTCTACCGTATTTATCTGTGCAGGTTTGAGACAATTCTTGATGAGTTGGATTGGATCCTCAGTATCTTCCACGAAATCTATTTTTTCACCATCGAGGAGCGAGAGGACCGTATTTATCCTATCTCATCTGCTTCCTACCATGACACCGACGGGATCCACTTTCTCTTCATTGGAGTAGACGATAATCTTGGTCCTTTTTCCAGGTATTCTGACGATTTTCTCGATACCTACGACACCTTCCTCGAGTTCAGGAACGATTTTTCTCAGGATAGCTTCGATATATTCAGTAGTGGATTGCGTGATTTCAAGCACGATACCTCCTTGTCCTTTGGAAATCTGTTTGAGAAGCACGAATATCTCTTCACCCGGTTCATACATCCTATTAGGAATCTGACCATCCGGTTGGAGTACGACTGCTGTCCCTTCGATATCAAGGATGACGCTATCTGCATGGACTCTGATGACTCTGGCTTTGAGGAGTTCTCCCTGCTTATTTTGGAATTTTTCATAGAATCTTTCCCTCTCGATACCTTTGAGACTCTGTTTGATAGTCTGACCAGCAGATTGAGCAGCAATCCTAGAAAGTTCAAGGGTAGCAGGAGTTACATTGAGGAGTAATTTCTCTCCAATCGTCACATCCTTTCTGATTTTTTTTGCCTCAGCCAAAGTGATTTGTAATTCAGGATCTTCAACATCTTTGGATACTTCAAGTTCTCTATAGATAGTTACCGTCCCATCGTTCTCGATATTTACGATGATATCGGATTTCTTGTACTGAGGATAGTCTTTCTTAAATCAGGATTTGATACCAGCTTTTACAATCTCCAATACTTGGTAGGGATCGAATTTATAGTCATCGACAAGCGCCATAATAGCTGCCTGTATGCTTTTCCCATCTAATTTCATGTTTTTTTTTGGAGTAAATAAAAAATAAGATAATCATGTTATCTTATTAAGGTTAAGATGAGGATATGTTTTTACCGTGAATTTGCAATACAAAAGATTGGCTATAAAAAAAGGAGCGAAAACCGCTCCAATACCAATGATTTGATTATTCTTGTACAAGGTGAGAATCCAATAAGTATCCTGGTAAAGCAGGATGATACTTTGGAGGAAAGAATGATTGAAATCCTTTCAACTGAGGCATTTCCTGAGTGATTCTGGCAGAAAAATGATATCTGCCATCCCATATATCTTCTGAAGTAATCCGATGATACATTGCAGAGAGTACAGGTTGAAGACATGATATACCGATGAGAGGTATACCAAGTTTTTCTTTCTTTACATGTCGAAACAAAAAAACCTTTTTGTCGGGGCTAATGGTATATTGCGAGATAGTGAATAAGTGTTGCCTATCTCTTCGTTTATTTCGATGAGCAAGGGCTAGATACACATCTCTTTTCTTGTTGCGAGCAATGACTTCAATGCTATAAGATATTTCCATATATTTTGTTTTTAGTTTCTAACTAAATAATTATTTTAATAGAAAAGTCAATGTTTAAATTTTCTGAAGTAAATCAGTGATTATGCTATTATATACGTTCATTCCCTCATCCGTGAGCCTGAGTTGAACTCAGTCAAAAGACAGTAATCATGCTCATTGGTAATTGCTGAGTAGTCATTGATAATGTGGAACCAACACTGAAGCAAACTTCAAAATATCAGCGATTCATGCCCTAGTTCTTAGTCTGAGGAAAAATTCTTCAATCAAAAGATCTGAATCATCCAAAGTATGGACTTCCTTTTCATCGATCCGATGTCATTCGAGATACTGTTTCATGTTTCACGTATTAGTCCGACGCAGAGCTTTTCATGCTGAAAGAGATTGTCACGCTGAAGCTAGTGAAGGGAAGAGGTTATCACGTATATTTTTGAGTAGGATGGGATCAGTAGGATAGGGGAGAAACGAAGCAGCTGAAAGTCAGAGCCCGATGTAGGGTTCCATATTCCGATAGACCATATTATGGATAGAGGCTTTGCCGGCTCTGGCGAAATTAGAGATCTCATATCTACCGAATCATGCATCTTCAACCATTGCTTTCAGAATCAGAAATTCTTCCATAATCTCCTCATCATCACCATGATATATATTTATTCCCTGCTTACTATTCCCTGGTTCCTGTTCCCTGATTTCTTGTTCCCTGATTTCTTGTCCCCCTTCCTTCAGTCCTTCCAGTGTATACAGCGAAATACTATCCACATATCAGCTATTGAGAAAATTCTTGAGAAAATCACGCTTATGTTCATGCCAGAGTTGTTTATGTCAATTTTTGCTGACAAGAAATTTGCCGAATGCAATGAAATCGAAATTGAAGACATTATTATCCTGTTTCAATTTCACTAATGATCTGAGAAATTCGACGATACCACCAAATGAATATGCTCTTCAAGTGAGTTTCAAAACCTCATCATCAAAGCTTTGGATGCCGAAACTATATCTCAGTCTAGAAATTTTGGGATATCTCTTATTTAATGTCCTGACAAAATCCAGGACTTCTGTTTCCGGATAGGGATTGAGTTCGATACTCAGTTCGGCTAATTCTTCAAGGTCAAATTTTGTGGTGATATATTCGATGATATCTATGATTCTGCCGACTCAAATCCTGCTCGGAGTTCCTCATCAGAAATAGAGTGTTTTCAATGCTTTATCTTTCAGCGTAGCTGCATAATAATCAATTTCTTTTTTTAGTGACTGCATATACTCATCAATAAGTATATCAGAAGAATTTGTCGGTATACTATTGAATGAACAATAAGCACATTTACTGGCGCAAAATGGAATGTGGATATAGAGGCTGAGCATAGGCAAGTCAAAAATAAGATAAGGAAAAGAGTATATACGGTTTATCGACAAAATTTCCACTCTAAAGCAATTCCTATACAAAAAAAAGGAATGCAGATACGCATTCCTGAGAAGTTCATCTTTCAGAGTAGAAGTCTTTGATATATTTATCATATTCTTTGTCTTTTCGGAAGAAGTAGGAAGCTCCTGCCGTAAAGCCGAGAAACACGATAAACAGAACGATAGAAATCCAAAAATTCCACCAAAGATAGACACTGATAAGACCGATAATTACAGATACCATAGCAATCAAGCTACAAATGATAGCTTTGAAAAAATACATAAGATCTTCCATAGATGGCTGTTTTTTTATGTTTTTTTGTTAATATATATTTATATACAAAAAAGTCAACGCATAGAAATTGTATTATTCCCTCGTGAGATCAAGCCCATCGCTATATTCGAATTTTCCGAGTTTGGATCAGATTTTATCTTTTTTGCAGGCCTCTTTATAGTCGAGCACTTTCTGTTTTCTGTTCTCTATAGGTTCTTTGGATATCATGCCAGGTCATCCTATACATCATCACTCACAAGCAAGGATATCAAGGAATCTGATATGCTGATTATTTTTGAATGCTTCAATCCCTGCGAGCAGATTTTTAGGACCATCGACGACTAATATTTCATCCTTACTCAGGATGCCTTTGACATGCAGACTATCAGCAACACCTCAAGCAAGCGGATAGACTTTGGTATAATCATTATAGAATTTATCGAAATCAGGTATCCCATCTTCGGTCACGGAATAGGTAAATTCTCTAGGGGTGATCTTGTTTTCTTTGATATAATCGAAGATGCTTTGAAGCTCCTTGAATGTTATCGCATAGTCTACGCCGTTTTCCTTGGCTTCAAGCTTCTTAGCGAAGCACGGTCCGATAAACAATGTTTTATAGTCCGCTCAATATTGTTTTTTTACAAATCTATCCATGATGACCATAGGGGAGCTGACATTGAAAAGATTCTCCTTGAGTTCTGGATATCTCGCCTCGATTATCTTGACGATAGTGGGGCAGTTGGGACAGATATATCTCTTATCTGGATGTTCTTTGAAGAGTTTCTCATATTCCATATTGATAAGCTTGGCTGCATACGTAAGTTCTACAACCTTTTTTATACCCAACATTTTGAGATTGAGGATAATATCCGGATAAGAGAAATCTACAGGAAAGCTGGGTGCAAGAAGGCAAACGACGTTTTCATGCTGGAGGGCATCTCGAAGTGTTTGGAGTTCTGGAGTAAGCGCCATGGCAAAGCAAAATAAGGATAAATTTTTTGAATGCAAATAATCTAAGTATAAGTATAC
>Ga0194044_10000557_pt1 | contig 18613 bp, 15 predicted proteins | sample JunL4417m_MetaG_FD_155460 | JGI IMG/M metagenome (GOLD analysis project Ga0194044, IMG submission 155460) | Anoxic zone freshwater microbial communities from boreal shield lake in IISD Experimental Lakes Area, Ontario, Canada - Jun2016-L442-17m | ecosystem: Environmental > Aquatic > Freshwater...
CTCCAGGCGCGCGTGGTCGTCGTCGGCGAGAACTTCAGCTTCGGCGCCGGCGGCGCCGGCGACGCCGCGCGGCTGCGCGCCTGCGGCGCCGCGCACGGCTTCGAGACGGTTGTCGTGAGCCTCATCACCGAGCACGGCAAGACCATCAGCTCGACGCGCATCCGTCGCCTGCTCAACCACGGCGAGCTGGAAGAGGTGCGTGAGATCCTCGGCCGGCCGCCGTCGGCGACCGGCCTTGTCGTCGCCGGCGACCGGCGCGGCCGCACCCTCGGCGTGCCGACCGCCAACATCGACGTGGAGGCGGGCACGATCTTCCCCGGCCGCGGCGTCTACGCCGCCGGCGTCCTCGTGGACGGCGTCTGGTACCGGGCGGCCGTCAACATCGGCCACAACCCGACCTTTCGCAGCAAGGCCGTCGAGACGACGCACGTCACCGTCGAGGCCTTTCTGCTCGCTTTCAGCGGCGACATCTACGAGCGCCCCATCCGTGTCGACTTCCTCCACAAGATCCGCGACGAGCGGCGCTTCGACAGCGTCGCTGAGCTTGTCGCCCAGATGCGCCGCGACATCGCCGAGACGGCCGACCTCCAGGACCCCGCGTTCGCCGGGATCGGCCTCGCGGCGCCGGCCGCGCTCTGAGACACTCCCCGGCGCGCAGCCGGAGGGCAGGCCCGACCGGGCGCGCCCGGCGGCGGCCCGGTTTCTCCGCCGCCGCTCCCTGTGCTACCCTAGCGCGACCGTTTTCCCGGTTGCGGGCAGCCAACCCGCTACTGGGTTCCCGGATACTCCTCGCGAGGGAGGTGAACACCATGGCAGTCACCAAAGAAGTCAAAGAGACGATCATCGCCAAGCACGCCAAGCACGAGGGCGACACCGGCTCCCCCGAGGTCCAGATCGCGATCCTCACGGCGCGCATCGCGACTCTCACCGACCACCTCAAGACCCACAAGAAGGACCACCACAGTCGGCGCGGCCTCCTCAAGATGGTCGGCCAGCGCCGTCGCCTCCTCAACTATCTGCAGGCGCGCGACCTCGAGCGTTACCGCGCGCTGGTCAAGGAGCTCGAGCTCCGCAAGTAATCTAGCCACACGGCGCGCAGAGCGCCTACCCAGTCGTCACGTGCACATGAGTCACGGACGAGAGAGAACCCGCGCGCAATGGGGCGCCGGGTCATCAGGAAGACGAAGGAAGAGATGACCACAGTAGAAGTAGAGGTCGGGGGCAAGAAGATCACCCTCGAGACCGGGCGTCTGGCCAGGCAGGCCAACGGATCGGTCCTCGTGCGCTGCGGCGACACGATGGTGCTCGTCACCGCCACAGGGCGCACCTCGGGCCGCGAGGGACAGGATTTCCTCCCCCTCACGGTCGATGTCGAGGAGCGGCACTATGCCGCCGGCAAGATCCCCGGCGGCTTCATCAAGCGCGAGTCGCGGCCCAGCGACAAGGCCACCCTCGCGGCGCGCCAGATCGACCGGCCCATCCGGCCGCTGTTCCCCAAGGGGTACATGAACGAGGTCCACGTGGTGGCCACCGTGCTGTCCGTCGACCTCGAGAACAACTACGACACGCTCGCCACTCTGGGCGCCTCGGCGGCTCTGGGCCTCAGCGAGATCCCGTTCCTCGGCCCCATCGGGTCGGTGCGTGTGGGGCGCATCGAGGACGAATTCGTGATCAACCCCACGCTCACCGAGATCCAGGACGAGTCCACGCTTGACCTCGTGGTCACCGCCACCAAAGACGCCATCGTCATGGTCGAGGCCGGCGCCGACCAGGTTTCCGAGGCCGTCGTGGTCGAGGCGCTGCGTCTGGCCCACGACGAGATCAAGAAGCTCATCGACGTGCAGCTCGAGCTGCAGCGCCAGTGCGCCAAGCCCAAGTGGGAAACGCCGGAGTGGACGGTCGACGAGGGCATCCTCGCCGAGGTCCGCGGCGGGTACGGCGCCGCCCTTGACGCGGCCACACAGGTCGCCGACAAGAAGGCGCGCCAGGACGCCACCGCCGAGGTCAAGAAGGCCGCCGTGGAGGCGCTCCTCAGCGACGACTCGGCGGACGAGCGCGTGACGCACGTCAAGCGCGCGCTCGGCAAGGTCGAGAGAGACCTCGTGCGCGAGCGCATCGCCGTGCAGAAGCGCCGCCCGGACGGCCGCAAGACCGACGAGGTCCGCCAGATCACCTGCGAGGTCGGCGTGGTGCCGCGCGTGCACGGCAGCGCCCTCTTCACGCGCGGCGAGACGCAGGCCCTGAGCATCGTCACGCTGGGTGGCACCGGCGAGTTCCAGCGCATCGACGGCCTCGGCATCGAAGACAAAAAGCGCTACATCCACCACTACAACTTCCCGCCGTACTCCGTCGGCGAGACCGGCTTCATGCGCGGCCCCAAGCGCCGCGACATCGGCCACGGCGCCCTCGCCGAGCGCGCTCTGGTGCCGGTGCTGCCCAACGAGCTCGACTTCCCCTACACGACGCGCATCGTCTCGGAGATCCTCGAGAGCAACGGCTCGTCGTCCATGGCCAGCGTCTGTGGCTCGACCCTCGCCCTGATGGACGCCGGCGTACAGATCAAGGCGCCCGTCGCGGGCACCGCCATGGGTCTCATCAAAGAGGGCGACGCCTACGTCGTCCTCACCGACATCGCCGGCGTCGAAGACCACCTCGGCGACATGGACTTCAAGGTCGCCGGCACCGCCGACGGCATCACGGCGCTGCAGATGGACATCAAGATCACCGGCGTCACCTTCGAGATCCTCACCGAGGCTCTCGAGCAGGCGCGCCTCGCCCGGCTCCACATCCTCGGCAAGATGCTCGAGACCCTCCCCGAGCCGCGCAGCGAGCTCTCCGAGTGGGCGCCGCGCATCTTCAGCATCCAGATCAACCCCGACCAGATCGGCCTCATCATCGGCAAGGGCGGCGAGACCATCCGTGGCATGACCGACGAGTTCGGCGCCGACATCGACATCCAGGAAGACGGCACGATCTTCATCTGCGCCCCCGACCAGGAAGCCGCCGAAGGCGTCATGAACCGCATCCAGACCATGACCAAGGAGATCGAGGTCGGCGACGTGTTCACCGGTCGCGTGGTCAAGACCACCGATTTCGGCGCCTTCGTGGAGCTCAAGAAGGGCACCGACGGCCTGCTGCACATCTCGCGTCTCGGCCAGAAGGGCGAGCGCGTGAAGTCGGTCGAGGACGTCGTCTCCCGTGGCGACACGGTGACCGTCGAGGTCGTCGAGATCGACAAGGCGCGCAACCGCATCGGGCTCACGCTGCTCAAGAAGCCCGAGGCGGAGTAACAGGGAGCGGGAGACGGCCACGGAGGCCTACCGCCTCTCCACGCTGGACAACGGCCTGCGCGTGGCCACCGAGCGCCTCGAAGGGGTGCGCTCGGTGGCCCTCGGGCTGTGGATCGCCGCCGGCTCGCGGCTGGAGCCCCCCGAGCTCGGCGGCGTCTCGCACTTCATCGAGCACCTCATCTTCAAGGGCTCCGAGCGCTTCAGCGCCTGGGACATAGCGCGCATCTTCGACGACATGGGCGGCGAGCCCAACGCGTCCACGTCCAAGGAGCACACGCTGGTCAACGCGCGCTTCCTCGACGAGGACCTCGACACCGCCTTCGAGGTGATGGCAGAGATGCTGGCGCGACCCACGTTCGCCGATCTCGACAACGAGCGCGAGGTCGTGCTCGAAGAGGTCGCCATGTACGAGGATTCGCCGCCCGAGCTCATCCACGACGACCTCAGCGAGGTGGTCTTCGGCGAGCACCCGCTGGGGCGCTCCATCATCGGCCACAGCGAGACCCTGGCGCGCCTCGACCTGCCCACGGTCAGGGCCTATCACGACGCCCACTACGTCAACCCGGGCATCGTGGTCTCGGCCGGCGGCCAGGTGGACCACGACCACCTCTGTGAGCTCACGCAGGCGCACTTCCGCCCCGCGCCCGGAGCGGCCGTCCTGCATCCCGCGCTGAGCGCTCCGGGATTCCAGCACGTGGCCCGCTTCTCTCTGAAAGACACCGAGCAGTACCACATCTGTCTCGGCGGCCCCGGGCCGCGGCGCGCCGACGCGGACCGCTACGCGGTGTTCGTCGTCGACACCATCCTCGGGGGCTCGTGGAGCTCGCTGCTGTTCCAGGAGGTCCGCGAGAAGCGCGGGCTCGCCTACTCGGTGTACTCCTACACGTCCCTGTACACCGACGCCGGCCTCACGGCCATCTACGTCGGCTCGCGGGCGGAGGCGGTGGAGGAGGCCATGACCGTCATCCTCGACGTGCTCGAGAGCCTTCCCGAGGACGTCTCCGAGGAGGCCGTCAAACGCGCCCGCAACCACCTCAAGGGCCAGCTCGTGCTGAGCATGGAGAGCCCGGGCAGCCGCATGCACTCCCTGGGGCGGGCGGTGCTCATGGAGCAGCCCGTGCTCAGCGTCGACGAGGTCCTGCAGCGCATCGACGCGGTGACCCGCGACGACGTGGTGGCCGCCGCGCGGCGGTACTACGACATCGAGAAGTGGTCCACAGTGTGCATCGGCCCGCGGGCGGAGCCGTTTCGGGCGGTCACCGACGGGTTCGCCTGGGAGGAACGATGACAGACGTGCTCGTGACCGGCGCCGCCGGCAAGATGGGCGGCCTCAGCGCCGCCACGATCGCCGCCCAGGACGACCTGCGCCTGGTGGCGCTCGTCGACCCCAGGGGCGGCGCGAGCGCCGGCGAGGCGCCGTGCTTCGCCACCGTGGAGCAGGCCCTGGCGCTCACCTTCCCCGAGGCGGCGCTGGAGTTCAGCGTCCCGGGAGCCGTGTTCGACAACACGAAGCTGCTGCTCGCCGCCGGCGTGCCCACCGTGGTCGGCGCCACCGGCCTCGACGAGGCCCAGGTCGAGGAGCTCGCCGCGGCCGCCGCGGCGGCCGGCGTGGGCCTCGTGATCGTGCCCAACTTCGCCCTCGGCGCCGTCCTGCTGATGCGTTTCGCCAGCCAGGCGGCCAGGTACTACGAGCACGCCGAGATCATCGAGGTGCACGAGGCCGGCAAGCTCGACGCGCCGTCGGGCACCAGCCTGCGCACGGCGCGCCTCATGGCCGAAGCGCCGGGTTCCGCCCTGCGGGACGCGCCCGGCGAGCAGCCGTCTCGCGGCCTGGCCGCCGACCACGTACGCATCCACAGCGTGCGCCTGCCGGGCGTCGTCGCCCATCAGGAAGTCCTCTTCGGCGGCGGCGACGAGCTGCTCAGCCTGCGTCACGATTCGCTCTCGCGGCGCTCCTTCATGAGCGGCGTCCTGCTCGCCCTGCGCCGCGTGACCGGTATCGAGGGGACTGTCGTGGGGCTGGAGAACCTCTTAGACTAGGGGCCACGTACCGCGCAACCATCCGCCTCCGAGGAGCCGCGCCATGACCGACAGCCTGGGGACGATCCTCACCGCCATGGTGACGCCCTTCAACGCCGACCTTGCCGTCGATCACGGCAAGCTCGCCGCGCTCGCCGAGCACCTCATCGCCAACGGCTCCGACGGTCTTGTGGTCGCGGGCACCACCGGCGAATCGCCGACCCTCAGCGACGCCGAGAAGGCGGCGATGTTCCGCACTGTGGTCGCGGCCGTGGGCGCGCGCGCGCCCGTGGTCGCCGGCACGGGCTCCAACGACACCGCCCACAGCGTCGCGCTCACGCGCACCGCCGAGAGGTGCGGCGTCGCCGCGGTCCTTGTGGTCACGCCCTACTACAACAAGCCCCCCGAGCGCGGCCTGCTGGCGCACTTCCGCGCCGTGGCCGCCGCCACCAGCCTGCCGCTCGTCGTCTACAACATCCCGGGGCGTTCGGTGGTCAACCTCTCGCCCGAGGCGCTGGCCGCCCTCGGCGAGGTCGACAATATCGTCGCCGTCAAGCAGGCCAACCCCGACCTCGGCGAGCTGCGCCGGCTGCGCGAGATCAGCGACCTCGGCGTCTACGCCGGCAACGACGACATGCTGCTCGACGTGCTCAAGATGGGCGGCCGCGGCGGCATCTGCGTGGCCAGCCACATCGTCGGGCCACAGATGGCCGAGATAGCCCGGCTCGTCAGAGCCGGCGACGAGGCCGGCGCGGAGAGGCTCGACGAAAGCCTCCGCGAGCTCTACAGGACGCTGTTCCTGACCGCCAACCCCATCCTCGTCAAAGAAGCCCTGAACCTGCTCGGGCACGAGGTCGGCGGTCTGCGCCTCCCGCTCGTGCCCGCCACGCCCGAAGAATCCGCCGCCGTCGCCGACGAGCTGCGCTCGCTGCGCTTGCTGCCGTGAGACTGTGACCTCCAGGCCGCGCTTGCTCGGCGACGGCGACGCCGGCCCGGTTCGCCCTGAAGGGTCGCCGGCAGGTAGGATTGTCCCCACATGAGCGACTCCCTCAGGATCATCCCTCTCGGCGGCCTCGGCGAGATCGGCAAGAACATGACCGCCGTCGAGTACCGCGGCAAGATCGTGGTGCTCGACTGCGGCGTCGAGTTTCCCCGCGACGACATGCTCGGCATCGACCTCGTGATCCCCGATATCACCTGGCTGCTCGAGCGCCGCGACGACGTCCTGGCGTTCGTCATCACGCACGGCCACGAGGATCACCAGGGGGCGCTGCCCTTTGTGCTGAAGCAGCTTAACAAGCCGGTGTACGGGAGCCGCTTCACCCTGGCCCTCATCAAGTCCAAGCTCGACGAGCACGGGCTCCTCAAGGTCGTCGAGCTCAACGAGGTCAGCGATACCTCCAGGCTGCGCCTGGGGCCCTTCGACGTCTCGTTCATCGCCACCAGCCACAGCGTCCCCGACTCGCTCTCCATCGTGCTCGGTACCCATCTGGGCGCCGTGCTGCTCACCGGAGACTACCGCTTCGACCACACCCCGATCGACGGTCGCATCACCGACGTCAACGCGTTCGCGCAGCTCGGCCAGAAGGGCGTCCTGGCCCTCCTCGGCGATTCGACCAACGTCGAGACCCCCGGGTCGACGGCCTCGGAGAGCACCGTGGGCCAGGCCTTCCACCAGATCTTCGCCGAGGCCGAGGGTCGCGTGATCGTGGCGAGCTTCGCGTCTCACATCCACCGCGTCCAGCAGGCGATCACCATCGCCCATCTGCACGGGCGCAAGTTCGCCGTCTCGGGGCGCTCGATGCAGAAGAACGTGAACATCGCTCGCAACCTCGGCTATCTCGACGTGCCGGATGGCGCCATGATCAAGCTCACGCAGATCGACGACTACCGCCCCGAGGAGATCCTCATCCTCTCGACAGGGAGTCAGGGAGAACCTCTTTCGGCGCTCACCCGCATGGCCTTCAACGACCACCCGCAGGTGGCTCTGCACGAAGGCGACACCGTGGTCATCTCCGCCAAGGCGATCCCCGGCAACGAGCGCAGCGTGACGGCCACCATCGATCGCCTGCTCAAGGTCGGGGCCACGGTGATCTACGGCGAGGGCAGCGGCATCCACGTCAGCGGGCACGCCGCGCAAGAAGACCTGCGCATGATGCTCAACCTCACGAGCCCGCAGTACTTCGTGCCCGTGCACGGTGAGTACCGCATGCAGCACTTCCACGCCGAGCTGGCGCGCCAGTCCGGGGTCCGCGTGGAGGACATCTTCATCCTCGAGAACGGCGACGTCCTCGAGCTGGATGCCGAGAACGGCGAGATCGTCGACAAGGTTCCCACGGGCATGGTGTTCGTCGACGGCTTCGAGCTCGGCGAAGCCGACGGTCTGGTGCTTCGCGATCGCCGGCAGCTCGCCGGCGACGGCATCCTCATCGCCGTGGTCACCGTCGATGCCCAGGACGGCGATTCGGTGGCGCCGCCGGAGCTCGTGGCGCGCGGCTTCCTCCACGACGACGAGCGCCTCCAGGAGGTGCTCGACGAGTGCGCCACCGCGCTCGACGACCTCATGGACGAGCTCGGCGCCGTACACGTCACCGGCCAGCGCCTCATCAGGGACGACATCAAGGAGAAGCTCGCCGAGCTCGTCTACGCACGCACCCGGCGGCGACCGCTGATCATGCCGGTCGTCATCGAAGTCTGAACGACCGGCGTCTTCCTCCTGCCCCGCACCACGTGCCTTCCTAGGGTTTCTCGCACCCGCGTTGAATAGACGGCCCATGGCGACTGCACGCCCCAAGCAGGCGCGGCGCGCGGGCGCCGCGGCGCGTTCGCGCGCCGCCCGTCCCGCGCCGCGCCCCGAAAAAAGATCGGCCACCCGCCACCGCCGCGAGCTGGCGGCGATCGCCTGCGTGGCTCTCGCGGTGTTCCTCGCCTTCGTCATCTACTTCGGCTGGGACGGCGGGGCGCTGGGGCGCGGCCTCGGCGGCATCACGCGCTGGCTGGTCGGGCTCCTCGTCTTCGTGCTTCCGCTGCTGCTCTGCTTTGTCGCCTACATACTGGTCGCCCGTGAAGACCGCCGCCCGCCCCGGGGGGTGAGCTGGGGGATCGCGCTGATCGTGGCCGCATTCGCCCTCGCCGCGGCCGCCGACGCCTTCGGGGTCTTCGCCGGCGAGCGCCCGGAGCGTCTCTTCCAGGACACCTACATGAGCGTACACGGCGGCGCCGCCGGCGAAGCTCTGTGGGCGGCGCTGCACGGCGTCATCGGGCGCCTCGGCGTGCACGTGCTCGTCGTGGCGCTGTTCGTGGCCGGCGTCCTGCTGGCCACCGGCTCGTCGCTGCGCCAGTGGGCGGACCATTCGCGCAAGGGCGTGGCCGCCGCCGGAGCCGCCGCGGGCAGGGCGGCGCGCAGCCAGGCCGAGGCCCTGGGCGCGCGCCGCCGCGACGCGGCGGCCACCCGCGTGGTGGAGCTCGACGAGTACGCGACGATCGACGCCTCCGAGATGATGAGGACCTCCGTGCCCGCGGCCGCCCAGTACGGACCCGCGGTGAGCACGCACACCCCGCGCCTCGTGGACGGGCAGGTGGCGGCCCCCGAGATCTTCGCCGCGTCGCCGCCGTACGCGCCGCCTCCGGAGCCGGTGGCGGAGGCCGACGAGGGCGAGCAGCTCTCGCTGGCCCAAGCCGCCGCCGACGAGCCCGGCGGGGGGGCCGCGGCGCTCGCCTTTCACGAGGCCGAGAAGCGCCACTGGCTGCTCCCGCAGGCGTCGCTTCTGCAGCGCCTCGGGGAGAGCGTCGGGGAGTCGCCGGACGCCATCCGCAAGGTCTCCCAGCGGTTGATCGAGACCCTCCGCTCGTTCAACATCGAGGCGCAGGTCATCGGCACCGTCTCGGGGCCGCGCGTCACGCGCTACGAGCTGCAGCTTGCGCCGGGCATCAAGGTGAGCCGTGTCGCGTCGCTGAAGGACGATCTGGCCTACGCCCTCGCCGCCACCGAGATTCGCGTTCAGGCGCCGATCCCCGGCAAGACGGCCGTCGGCGTGGAGGTGCCCAACCTCCAGGCGAACTACGTCTCTCTCGGCGACATCCATGGGCTCTTCCCGCCGCACGCCTCGCCGATGGCCTTCTGGCTGGGCAAGGACGTCACCGGCAAGGCCGTGCTCGCCGATCTCGTCAAGATGGTCCACCTCCTGATCGCCGGCACCACCGGCTCGGGCAAGAGCGGCTGCCTCAACGCGCTCATCAGCTCGATCCTGCTGCGCGCCACGCCCGACGAGGTGCGCATGATCATGATCGATCCCAAGAAGGTGGAGCTCAGTAACTTCAACGGCGTTCCCCATCTGCTCGCCCCGGTGGTCACCAACATGAAGCAGGCCACCTACGTCCTCGATAACATCACCCGCGAGATGGACCGCCGCTACGACGTGCTCTCGCGCAACGGCTGCCAGGACGTCCGCGCCCTCAACAAGAAGCTCGCCCGCTCGGGCGAGGAGCACATGCCGTACATCATGGTCATCGTCGACGAGCTCGCCGACCTCATGATGGTGGCGCCCTCCGAGGTGGAGGACTCCATCATCCGCCTCGGCCAGCTCGGGCGCAGCTGCGGCATCCACCTCGTCGTGGCCACGCAGCGACCGTCGGTCGATGTGGTCACGGGCATGATCAAGACCAACATCCCGTCGCGCATCGCCTTCGCCGTGGCGTCGCAGACCGACTCGCGCATCATCCTCGACCAGGGCGGCGCCGAGAGCCTGCTCGGCATGGGCGACATGCTGTTCAGCCCGATGGGCAGCAACCGCCTGTTGCGCGTCCAGGGGGCGCTGATCACCGCTCACGAGATGAAGCTGCTCACCGAGCACTGGAAGCGCCAGGCCAAGCCCCAGTTCCAGGAGGACCTCCTCGATAACCCCGCCGGCCCGGACGCCGAACAGCAGGCGCAGGCGGCCGGCGGCGACACGCTCCTCGCCGAGGCCATCCGCACCGTGGTGACCACCGGCGCGGCCTCCGTGGCGTTGCTGCAGCGCCGCCTGCGCGTGGGCTACGCGCGCGCCGGCCGGCTCATCGACATCATGGAGGAGATGGGCATCATCTCGGGCTACGACGGCAGCAAGGCCCGCGCCGTGCTCATCGACGAAGCCGAGCTGCCGGCCACCCTCGCGCGCGTGGCCGGCGAAGACGCGCCGGAGGCGCCTCTCGAGGCGGCCGCCCCGGCCCCCGGGGAGGACTGACCGGCGGCGCCGCGGCGGCCTGCCTGATTTGTCTTCGCGGGACTCGCTTACTAGACTGTACGTTCGGGCGCCGGGCCCTCGGCCCCGAACGACCGAGGAGAAGGCCATCCACCGTGTTTGAGATTGGCAACACGCTGCGCGAGGCGCGCGTCCGCCGCGGCATCACCCTCCAGCAGGTCGAGGAAGACACGAAGATCCGTGTCAAGTACGTCCAGGCCATGGAGAACGAGGACTTCGACGTGATGCCCGGGGCGACGTTCGTCAAAGGCTTCCTGCGCACGTACTCCGAGTACCTCTCCCTGGACCCCGAGGTCATGCTTGACGAGTATCGCTCGCGGGGCATGAAGACGGGGGAGATCCACGAGCCGTTCGGGGGCGTCTCCATGCTCGGCGCGCCGCGCGGCCACCGCGGGCGCAACACCGTCGTCTTCGTGGCCGTGATCTGCCTTCTCGTGCTCGGCGTGATCTGGATGCTCGGCCGCGGCGGCGACACGCCGCCGTCCACCAGGCCGGGGGCCCTCGGCATCACCAGCCCGTCGCCCTCGCCGTCGCCGTCGCCGAGCGCGTCCGCCGAGCCACAGAAGACGGCCAAGCCGGTCGTCAAGGGCGAGCTGCGCGTCAGCGCCGCCGATGGTGACAGCTGGATGGAAGTCCGCAGGGACGGGTCTACCGGCAACGTGCTGTTCTCGGGCACCGTGACGAAGGGCAAGACGCGCGTGTTCGTCGGTGACGTCCTTTGGCTGCGCCTGGGCAACCCGTCGGCGGTGCGTCTGCGCGTCGAGGGGCGCAAGATCGCGCCCAACGACTCCGTCGACCCGGTCGACTACATCGTCAGGAACGGCAAGCTCGAGAGGCAGGGCTGAGATGGCCAGGGAATCTTCGTTCGACGTGGTGTCGCGCGCCGACATCAACGAGGTGCGCAACGCCGTCAACATGGCGCAGAAGGAGATCGCCACGCGCTACGACTTCAAGAAGAGCGTGAGCGCCATCACGCTCGAGGACGAGGCGCTCGTCCTGGTCTCCGACGACGACGGCAAGCTCAAGCAGGTGGTCGAGGTCCTGGAGGAGAAGCTCGTGCGCCGCAAGGTTCCGCTCAAGGCGCTGCAGTACGGCAAGGTCGAAGAGGCGCTGGGTGGCACGGTGCGCCAGCGCGTGCCCATCGCGCAGGGCATCCCCGACGACAAGATCAAGGCCATGAACAAGCTGCTGCGCCAGCGCTTCAAGAAGGTCAAGGCGCAGATCCAGGGCGACACCCTGCGCGTGTTCTCGGCGAGCAAGGACGAGCTCCAGGACGCCATGGCGGCGCTCCGCGAGGAGGACTGGGGCGTCCCTCTACAGTTCGTGAACTATCGCTGAGGCGTCCACGGGCGCCGGCTTCTTCATCCAGACGCTCGGCTGTCCCAAGAACGAGGCCGACTCGGACGCGCTCTCCCGCAAGCTGCGGGCGGCTGGGCACCGTGAGGCGCAGCCCGGCCGGGCGGACGTCGTGGTGGTCAACACCTGCGGGTTCATCGACGCCGCCAAGGAGGAGTCCATCGCGGCGCTCCTCGAAGCGCTCGACTTCGCGCACGCGCGCGGGGCGCGCGTCGCCGCCGTGGGCTGCCTCGTCGAGCGCTACCGCGACGAGCTCGCCGCGGAGCTCCCCGAGGTGGACCTGTGGTGCGGCCTCGACGTGGCGCCGCTGCTCGCCGCGCTCCGCGAGGCGGGGGGCGGGGAGGAGGGCGCGGAGGGGCGCGGCGCAGCCGCGCCGGTACCGCGCCGCCCGCGCCCCGTGAGCAGCTACCTCAAGATCTCGGACGGCTGCGACCGGCGCTGCGCGTACTGCGCCATCCCGCTCATCAAGGGCGACTACGAGACCGTGACGGCCGCCGAGATCCTGCGCGCCGCGCGCGCCGCGCTGGCCGCCGGCGCCAAAGAGCTCGTGCTCGTCGGCCAGGACACGTCGCGCTGGGCGCAGCCGGGCTGGGGCGGGCTCGAGCGGCTGCTCGCCGAGCTCAAGGCGCTCGCCCCCGCCCCCCTCTGGCTGCGCCTGCTCTACCTGCAGCCCGACGGCATCGATGAGGCCCTCCTGGAGGCCCTCTCGCGGCACGCCGTGCCGTATGTGGACGTCCCCCTGCAGCACGCCTCCGGCGCCGTCCTGCGGCGCATGAGGCGCCGCGGCGACGGCGCCGCGCATCTCGACCTGCTGGCGCGCGTGCGCCTCGCGCTCCCCGGCGTCGCCGTGCGCTCGACCTTCATCGCCGGGTTCCCCGGCGAGACCGACGAACAGTTCGACGAGCTGCTCGCCTTCGTGCGCGAGGCCGGGCTCGCGACCGCCGGCGTGTTCCCCTACGACGCCCAGGAGGGCACCGCGGCGGCGACGCTGCCCGGGCAGGTTGCGGCGGCGCTCGCCTTCGCGCGCGCCGCCCGGCTCAGCGAGGCCATCGACGACGTGGCCGCCGGGTTCTGGCAGGCGCTCGTCGGGCGCCCCCTCGACGTGCTCATAGAGCGCGGCGCCGCGGCGGACGGCGTCGCCGTCGGGCGCTGCGCCCTGCAGGCGCCGGATATCGACGGCCGCACCTTCGTGCGCGGCCCCAAGGCGCGGCGCGGTCAGCTCGTACACGCCGTGGCGTCGGGCTGCGTCGGGTATGATGTCGAGGCCGACGCCGGGAGACGGGAGCCATGAGCAACCAGCTGAACCTCGCCAACACCATCACCATCGCACGCATCCTGCTCATCCCCGTGTTTCTGGTGCTGCTGCTCGGCGGCCTCCCCGAGCCCTACGGCGACATCGCCGCCGCCGCCGTGTTCATCCTCGCGGCGGCCACCGACAAGCTCGACGGCTACGTGGCGCGCCGCAGCAAGCAGATCACGACGCTGGGGCAGTTTCTCGATCCGCTCGCCGACAAGCTGCTCATCGCCGCCGCGCTCATCGCCCTGGTCAGCCAGGGACGCATCGTCGCCTGGGTGGCCATGCTCATCATCGGTCGCGAGATCGCCGTCAGCGTGCTGCGCATCGTCGGGGTGTCGCAGGGCGTCTCCATCCCCGCCGACAAGTACGGCAAGCTCAAGACGGTGTTGCAGATCGTCTACGTGGTCTACGTGCTCGTGCCCACCGACAAGATCGCCGACTTCATCCACGTGTCCACCGACGTGGCCACCATCATCCAGTGGATCCTCGCGGGCGTCGTCGTGATCGTGACTCTCGCCTCTGGCGTGCGCTACTTCATGAACGCGCGCGGCGTCATCCGCATGCCCGGGAGCCCGCCGCAGTGAACCGCGGCCGACCGCAACGCGCGGCTTCGTGAGCGGCGCCCTGCCGCGCGCCGCCATCGTGCTCAGCGGCAACGAGCTTCTGGACGGCCGTACCCGCGACACCAACGGCGCCTTCGTGAGCGCCGACCTCAGCGCCCGAGGGGTCAAGGTGACCAGCGTCCTCACGGTCGCCGACGACGAGGAGCGCCTGACGGCGGCTCTGGCGTACTCCCTGGCCGCCGCGCCCGATCTGCTCATCGTCGGCGGCGGCCTGGGCACGACCCACGACGACCTCACCGCCGCCTGTCTGGCGCGGGTGCTGGGCGTCGACCTCGACGAAGACCCCACAGCCCTCGGCATGGTGGAGGAGCGCGTGCGCTGGGTCGCCGAACGCCGGCGCCTGGACTTCGACGAGCTCCTGCCCCTGGCCCGCCGCCAGGCGCTGCTGCCGGCCGGCTCCACGCCCGTGCCGCCGGCCGGGGTCGCGCCCGGCATCGCCGCGCGCCGCGGCGCGACGCGCATCTTCGCCTATCCGGGCGTGCCTCACGAGTTTGAGGCCATGTGGCTCTCGACGGCCGAGACCCTGGAAGCCGAGGGATTCTTCCCCGACGTGGCCGTGCGCATCGTGCGCATCTTCGGCGTCGGCGAGCTGCAGGTGGCGCCGCTTCTGGCGGCGGCGCCGCACGATCTGCTCGAGACGGGCATCAACGTCGGCAGGGGAGAGGTGACGGTGCGGCTGCGCTACCGGCGCGGCGCGCCCGCCGCCGCCCAGGCGGCGGCGCTGGTCGCCGCGCTTGAGGCGGGCGCCCCCGTGTTCAGCAGCGACGGGCGCACCATCGACGACCTCGTCGCCGATGGTCTGCGCGAGCGCGGCCTCACGCTCGCCGTCGCCGAGTCCTGCACCGGCGGCCTGCTCGGCGCGCGGCTCACCGAGCGGCCGGGCAGCTCCGACTACTTCCTCGGCGGCGTCATCAGCTACGCCAACACCGTGAAGATGGCCCTGCTCGATGTGCCCGCGGGCATGCTCGCCCAGTACGGCGCCGTCTCGGAGGAGGTGGCCGGCGCGATGGCCGAAGGCGCGCGCGCCGCGACGGGCGCCGACTGCGCCCTGGCGGTGAGCGGCGTCGCCGGCCCGGACGGCGGCACGCCGGACAGGCCCGTCGGCCTCGTCTTCGTGGCTTGCAGCGGGCCGCGCCTCACGCAGGTCGTGCGCGGCCTCTACCCGGGCGATCGCGCCTCGGTGCGCGACTACAGCGTCTCCGCGGCGCTCCACCTGCTGCGCCGCGAGCTCGCCGGGTGAGCGCGGCCGGCGACGACGATACGCTGCGCCTGTTCGTCGCTTGCGACCTGCCCGACGAGACGCGCCGCGCCGTCGAAGCCTGGCAGCGCACGGCGTTCGCCGGCCACGAGGGGCTGCGCCTCAACCACGCGCTGCACATCACCCTGGCGTTTCTCGGCAAGGTCGCGGCGGCGCGCCTGCCCGCGCTCACCGCGGCGCTCTCGCGGGTGCGCGTGCGGCCCTGCGAGGTGGCCGTCACGGAGCCGGTCTTTCTGCCTGTGCGCGGCCCTAAGCGCGTGGTCGCGCTGCGGCTCGCCGACCGCGACGGCGAGCTCACGCGCCTGCATGCCGACGTGACCGCCGCGCTCTCCGGCGCCGGCCTGTTCGAGGCGCCGGAGCGTCCCTGGGCGCCGCACCTCACGGTCGCCCGTTTTCGCCGTCCTGGTCAACCCTTTTCCCTGCAAAACGTCAACATCCCGTGGTCTTGCGTCGTCCGCGTCGTCTTGTATAGTAGCCTCCTGGAGAGGGCCGGCGCCGTGCACACTCCCCTGGCGGTATTCACCGCATCCTGAGCAAGAAAGGAGCGCTACCTTGGACAAGGACAAAGCCCTTGAGGCAGCCGTCACACAGATCGAGCGCCAGTTCGGCAAGGGCAGCGTCATGCGCCTCGGCGACCACCCCGTGAGCGACGGCATGCAGTTCGTGCCCACCGGGTCGCTGGCCCTCGACATCGCCCTCGGCGTCGGCGGCATCCCACGCGGCCGCATCGTCGAGATCTACGGCCCGGAGTCGTCGGGCAAGACCACCATGGTCTATCACCTCATCGCTCAGGCGCAGCGGCTCGGTGGCACCGCCGCCTTCATCGACGCCGAGCACTCCATGGACCCCATCTACGCCAAGGCCATCGGCGTCGACGTCGACAACCTGCTGGTGTCGCAACCCGACTACGGCGAGCAGGCCCTCGAGATCGCCGAGATGCTGGTGCGCAGCGGCGCCCTCGACATCGTCGCCATCGACTCGGTGGCGGCGCTCACGCCTAAGGCTGAGATCGAGGGTGAGATGGGCGACAGCTTCGTCGGCCTGCAGGCGCGCCTCATGAGCCAGGCGCTGCGCAAGCTCGCCGGCACCCTCAACCGCTCGGGCACGATCTGCTGCTTCACCAATCAGCTGCGCGAGAAGATCGGCGTCATGTTCGGCAGCCCCGAGGTCACCACCGGCGGCAAGGCGCTCAAGTTCTACGCCACCATCCGCCTCGACATCCGCCGCATCGAGACGCTCAAAGACGGCACCGAGGCGGTCGGCAACCGCGTGCGCGTCAAGGTCGTCAAGAACAAGGTGGCGCCGCCCTTCAAGCAGGCCGAGTTCGACATCATGTACGGGCAGGGCATCTCGCGCGAGGGCACGCTGCTCGACCTCGGCGTCGTCCACGACGTGGTCGCCAAGAGCGGCGCCTTCTTCAGCTACCACGACGAGCGCCTCGGGCAAGGCCGCGCCAACGCCAAGGCGTTCCTCCGCGAGAACCCCGACATGGCCGACGCCATCGAGCTGCAGATCCGCGAGAAGGCGGGGCTGCCGCTGGTCTCGGTGGGCGGCACAGCGCCCGCCGCGCTGGCGCCCGCCGAGGTCGCCGCCCCGGACGGCGTCGACCCGGTCACCGGCGAGATCCTGTAAGGCTCCCGTCGTGCCCGTCGTCACCGCGCTGCAGCCTGCCCGCCGTGGTCACGTGGCCGTGCACGTCGATGGCGGCTTCGTGTGCAGCGTCAGCGACGCGTGCGTCGCGCGCTGGCATCTGTACCGCGGCCGCGAGCTCGACGACGAGGCGCTCGCCGAGCTGCGCGGCCAGGCGTCGGCCGAACGCGTGTCGGCCGACGCCTACCGCCTTCTCGGCCACCGCGCCCGCAGCCGCGAGGAGCTGCGCCGGCGGCTGCTGCAGAAGGGGCACGACGACGAGGCCGTGGCCGGCGCCCTCGAGCGGCTCGCCGGCGACGGCCTGCTCGACGACGCCGCGTTCGCGCGCGGCTATGTCGCCGACAAGCGCGGCCTCAGCGGCTGGGGCAGCGTGCGCATCCGCCGCGGTCTCGCCGAGCTGGGCGTCGACGGCGCCGTGATCGACGCCCAGCTCGGCGCCGCCGCGGCCGCCGAGGGCGACGACGCCGAGCTCGAGCGCGCCCTCACGGCGCTGAACCGCCGGGGAGCGCCGCGGGCGCCGCTCGACGCAGCCCGGCGGCGCGCCTACCAGGCGCTCGTGCGGCGCGGCTTCAGCACGGCGGTCGCCTATGCGGCCATCCGCCTCTGGAGCGGCGATGCCCCCTCAGACGGCGACCCTGCCTGAGCGCCTTTGACGCGTCGCTGAGTCGCGCACGTGCGCCCCGCCGCCCACGCCGGCGCCGGCGTGCGCCCCGCCGCCCACGCCGGCGCCCTCGTGCGCCCACGCCGGCGCCCTCGTGCGCCCCGCCGCCCACGCCGGCGCCGGCGTGCGCCCCGCCGGCGCCCGAGGTCATGGGGCGTTTGCCTCACATGACCATCCCCGTCACTCAGGCGCCCGTGAGCCACAAATGGGGCCGCCCGGCTGGTGCACAGCCGGCAGCGCTCCCGGCGGGCAACGCTCCCGGCGGACAACGTTCCTGGCGCGCGGCGCACCGCGCTTCAGGCGGCGCGGCTCCGGCAGCCGCGGCCTGGTCTTCCGTCAGCCGCGAAAGGCCGTACGGGTCGCCGCCGCCGCCGGCGGAGGTGCCGCGTGACCGTATTCCGTTGGCGATACCGCCGGCGGTACTGCCAACGGTAGCGTTGGAAGTACCGTCAACGGATGCGCCCGCTTTCGACCATGCCCCCGCCGGCGGGCCGCGTGCGCGGAGCGCCGACGTCAACGCTGACGCCACCCTCTCGTCTCGCCTGAGAACACAGCGTTGCCTCGCTCGTCTTCACCAGCCGCCGGTGGCGCAGTCGCCAGGGAAGCTGAGGGGAACAGAGCGCTGGTTCAAGCCACCGGCTTCTTGCCGGGCGCCGGCGGCCACGGCGGCTCCGGCCGGTGGGCGCCGGCGACCCCGGCGGCTCCGGCGCGGGGTAGTGCAGGGTCGGGCGCCGGCGCGGTGGCGTCTCGACCTGAAGGCCCGGCTGCCATGCGTGCCGCGGTTTCCCGCCGGGGGATCGACCCGTCGCCATAGGTCGTCGACGCTCCGTTTCCAGCGCCCGCCTCATCGAACCGTGCCTGCGGTTCTCTCGCGCGCTGCTCACCGACGTCGCTCGCCGCTGGCCTTCGACCTTCCCCGTCGTTCGGGGTCCGCCTTGGCCGCCCGGCAGCCCGTTGCGGGGCCTGGACCTTGTCTTGTCCGGCGGGACCAGCCCGCGGGCGCTCACCAGCCCTTCCCTGCACTCAAGGCGCATCGACGAAGCAGCGGCCCTTCCCTCACCGGCGGCCTGCGTTGTCCGTGCGGCTCAAGCGGCGGTGCGGCCGCCGCGGGCGCCCTTCCGGCTCCCCGCCCACTTCCCGGCGTGGACCGGTTATAGAGCGCGACGCTTCCGGCGGCGCGTCTTCGCGGGCCGCCGCGCCGGGGAGGGCCTCCCCGGTT
>Ga0194044_10000558_pt1 | contig 18603 bp, 14 predicted proteins | sample JunL4417m_MetaG_FD_155460 | JGI IMG/M metagenome (GOLD analysis project Ga0194044, IMG submission 155460) | Anoxic zone freshwater microbial communities from boreal shield lake in IISD Experimental Lakes Area, Ontario, Canada - Jun2016-L442-17m | ecosystem: Environmental > Aquatic > Freshwater...
GAAATGAAGAAGTACTGTAAATGGTGCAAGACTCATACTGTTCATAAAGAGACCAGATAGGGCTGTAGCTCCAACTGGTAGAGCATCGGTCTCCAAAACCGAGTGTTGGGGGTTCGAATCCCTCCAGCCCTGCCAAACAAAAGTAGTTTTTGTTATTTGAAAAGTTAAGTTAAAATACTGGCTGTAAAATATGACAGTGTCATATTTTAGGGATTCGAAAGGACGGAGTGAAGCGAAGCGTAATGAGTCCGCGGCTCTGCAGCGAACGGAGTGAGACGAAAGACCGAATCCCTCCAGCCCTGCCAAACAAAAGTAGTTTTTTGTTATTTGAAAAGTTAAGTTAAAATATTTGCTGTAAAATATGACAGTGTCATATTTTAGGGATTCGAAAGGACGGAGTGAAGCGAAGCGTAATGAGTCCGCGGCTCTGCAGCGAACGGAGTGAGACGAAAGACCGAATCCCTCCAGCCCTGCCAAACAAAGTAGTTTTTGTTATTTGAAAAGTTAAGTTAAAATACTGGCTGTAAAATATGACAGTGTCATATTTTAGGGATTCGAAAGGACGGACTGAAGCGAAGCGTAATGAGTCCGCAGCTATGTTAGCGAACAAAGTGAGACAAAAAGCTAAAGCCCTTTAAGTTAGCGAAGGCAAAACGGAGAATTCAGGCTAACCATGATTTGATTTTGTGCAGTAAAAGAAAATATAAAAGAATGGGAAAAAATGGCAAAGCAAAAAATTCCAACTAAATTCAAGCAAAAGGCTATGATGGAGAAAATGATGCAGGAAAGAAAACCTCCTTCAGCTCAGGCCAGAAAAAAAATTAACTGGAAAAAGTTTTTCAGAGAACTTCCTGGAAAAGTTGCAAAATTTTTCAGAGATGTCGTGCATGAACTAAAAAGAGTATCCTGGCCGACAAGGAGAGAACTTTGGAAATATACTGTCGTGGTTTTAGTTGCCATTACGATATTTGCAGTATTGCTGGGAATTTTTGATTTTATGTGGGTAAGACTTGTCGATTTTTTAGCTAAAGTTAAAACATAATGGTGAAGGTGTAGTTTTTATGAGAGCAAGATGGTACGTTATTCATTCTTATGCAGGTTATGAAAACAAGGTTAAAATTAATCTTGAGCATAGGAAGGATTCCATGAATATGAGTAATAAAATTTTTGATATTTATATACCGACTGAAGAGGTATTGGAAATACATGGCGGTAAGAAGCATATCTCGACAAAAAAGGTTTTCCCGGGATATCTTCTGGTCAAGATGCTTCTTGATGACGATTCCTGGTATGTAGTTCGAAACACTCCCGGAGTTACAGGTTTTGTTGGAAGCGAAGATGCGCCTCATCCACTTTCAGAAGTTGAAGTTGACAGGATCATGAAAAAAGAGGTCAATGAAAAACCAAGAGCCAAGACTGATTTTGAAGTTGGTATGCCTATCAAAGTAACAAGCGGACCGTTTGCCAATTTTGATGGTACAATCAGTGAAATAAATATTGATCAGGGCAAACTGAGAGTACTGGTATCAATTTTTGGAAGACAGACACCGGTAGAACTTAATTTTGACCATGTATCAAAGATTTAAAATAATTTTATATTAAAGTTTTTATCTGGTTATAAAGAGGGAAAAATGGCAAAAAAAATAACAGCATTAGTTAAATTACAGGTAACAGCGGGTCAGGCAAATCCTGCTCCTCCAATCGGGCCTGCTCTTGGGCAGCACGGTATCAACATAATGGAGTTCTGCAAGCAGTTCAATGAACGTACAGCCAGTCAGACTGGTACGATATTACCGGTTATTATTACTATTTTTGCAGACAGGAGTTTTAGTTTCATTACAAAAACACCTCCTGCAGCAGTTTTGGTTAAAAAGGCAATAAATATTGATAAGGGTTCCAAAGAGCCTAACAGGACAAAAGTAGGAGAAATTACCAAAGCACAGGTTGAGGAAATAGCCAAACTTAAGTTAAAGGATTTAAATGCAAGGACAGTGGAGGCAGCTGTCAAGGTTATCGAAGGAACTGCCCGAAGCATGGGCGTTAAAGTAGTTTAAAAATTCATTGTTTGACGTAGTTTAAAAGGACGGTTGTTGTGAAAAGAGGTAAAAGCTATACTGAAAAAGCAAAAGGAAGAAGCAGAACAGTGCTTGTTGCGCCTTTTTCAGCTATAAAGTGGGTTAAAGAAAACAGCTTTGCTAAGTTTGATGAGTCTATTGATCTTTCAATAAATTTAGGTGTTGATCCTAGAAAAGCGGACCAGATAGTAAGAGGAACCATAGTGCTTCCTAATGGCAGCGGCAAAGTTCCAAGGATTCTTGTTTTAGCACAGGGTGATAAGGCAGCTGAGGCAAAAAATGCAGGTGCTGATTTTGTTGGCGGAGACGAGCTCATCGAAAAGATCGTTGGAGGCTGGCTTGATTTTGATATCTGTATTGCCACTCCTGATATGATGAAAAATGCAGGCAAACTTGGAAAAGTACTTGGTCCTAGAAAGTTAATGCCTAATCCAAAGTCCGGTACAGTAACAATGGAAGTTGAAAAAGCTGTCAAAGAAATCAAAAAAGGAAGACTTGAGTTCAGGACAGACAAATTCGGAGTTATCCATATTACTATCGGAAGAGTAAGTTTTGAAGCAAAACAGCTTGCCCAGAATTATTCTGCCTTAATTGATGCAATTGTAAAAGCAAAACCATCAGCGGCAAAGGGTAAGTATCTTAAATCAGTTTATATGTCATCAACAATGGGTCCAAGTGTAAAAGTAGATTTAAACAAGACTGTTGAATCTGAGATGGCAGAAGTAGCGTAAGAAATCTGGTTTATTTTTTTTAATAAATAAAACATACCATAGACAGCGGGTGCTCCGGGGTTAAACCTAAGGAAGCTTAATTTCCCGCCCAGGTTGATATAGTATTTTAATATCGGCCTGCAGAAATGGGTCGATTTTGTTTTAGAGGCTAAATTTAATATTTTAGAACGGGGGTTTTAAAATTGATAAAAAGTGAAAAGTCGGGCAAAGTCAGTGCCATAAAGGAAGAGTTCTTAAACAATAAAGGACTGTTTTTTACTGATCACAGCAATATAAAAACAAGCCAGTCTGTAATAATAAGAGACAGGCTTTATGATGTAGAAGCAACACTTGTGATTTTAAAAAATACTCTTGGAAGCATTGCTGCTTCGGAAGTATTTAAAGACATTGAGCTTGGTAGTATTTTTAAAGGTTCAACCAGCGTGGTTGCGAGTCACAAGGACATGATTGCGACAGCAAAAATAATTAAAGAAATCATTAGAGAGTTTGATGTTTTAAAACTTAAAGGGGCAATAATTGACGGCAAATTCATAAGTGCAAGTGATGCCACTATGCTGGCCAATCTCCCTTCAAAAGAAGTACTTATATCACAGGTAATAAGCGGAATTGCAGGTCCTATTTATATGCTTGTCAGTGTTCTTAGCAATCTGCCGCAAAAACTGGTTATGACTTTAAGCGCAATTCAAAAAGAAAAAGAAAAAGTTAATTAAAGATTAATATAATTTTAAGGAGGAAAAATGACTATGGAATTTAAAACAGAAGATATTATCGGAGCTATTGAAAGCATGACTGTACTTCAGCTGGCTGAGCTTGTTAAAGCTTTGGAAGTAAAATTTGGTGTTAGTGCACAGGCTATGATGGCTGCTCCTGCTGCCGGCGGCGCTGGATCAGATGCTCCTGCTGCTGAAGTGGAAGAACAAACAGAATTTGATGTTATGCTTAAAGTTGTTGGAGAAAAGAAAATACAGGTAATTAAAGTAGTCAGAGCAGTTACCGGACTGGGTCTTAAAGAAGCCAAAGACGTTGTTGACAGTGCTCCAAGCATGGTAAAAGAAAAAATCTCTAAAGAAGAAGCTGAAAAGATTAAAAAAGAACTTGAAGAAAACGGCGCAGAAGTAGAACTTAAATAATTATGACATGTGTCTTATTCTTACCTGATATTTTAGGTAACAATAATCTAAGGACGGCTGTGCGGAAGTAAAAAACAGAAATGGATCTGATGTATATTTAAAAATATCAGACTAAATCTTAGATATATTTAATAGACAAACTGCTCTAAAAAAATAAAGAGTAGTTTGTCTATTGACTTTTTATTATAGTGTGCTAAAATCTTTGTTTGCAACTTTTTAGGGGTTTACGTTACCTTATACCCTAATAAAGTGAGCTAGATTTATCCTTTTTTCACTAAATCAGAATTTAATTAAGTTTATTATTTTGCAATTTAAATAAAGGGGAGAACCATTAATGCAAAAAAATAAAAAAATCCAGAGATACGATTTCGGCACAATTCCCGAAATCATTGAAATGCCCCATTTACTTGAGATTCAAAAAAAATCATTTGACTGGTTTTTAGAGGAGGGCATCTGGGAGGCATTGAGGGATATTTCACCAATCGAAGATTTTACCGGAAATATGTCTCTTCAGTTTAAAGGCAGCTCATGGGGAGAGCCAAATGCGTCAGTTGATGTCTGCAAGATGGAAAACATGGACTATGCTGCACCTTTAAGAGTCAAAGCAAGATTTGAAAACAAAGAAACTGGTGAGTTCAGCGATCAGGAAGATGTTTTTTTAGGTGATTTTCCTCTAATGACTGAGACCGGAACATTTATTATAAATGGTACTGAAAGAGTAGTTGTTTCACAGCTCGTCAGGTCGCCTGGAGCTTATTATGACAGCGATCTTGACAAGAAAAAAGAAAAAATAATTTATCTTGGCAAGATGATTCCCACAAGAGGTTCATGGGTAGAGATTGAAACGGATAAAAAAGATGTTGCCTATGTAAGAATAGACAGAAAAAGAAAATTTTTACTGAGCATTTTTCTTAAATCTGTTGGTTTTGGAAATAACAAGGATTTATTAAATTTATTTGCTCCTTTTGATAAAGTTGGCTGTATTAAAAATACTCTCGACAAGGATTCAACCGAAACCGAAGACGGAGCGCTTATTGAATTTTATAAAAAATTAAAACCTGGTGAACCTTCAACCAGGGATAGTGCAAAGAGTCTTATATCCCAGCTGTTTTTTAACCCCAAAAGATATGATCTTGGCAAGGTCGGAAGACATAAATTAAATAAAAAGCTCGATGTTGAGACACCTCTGGATAATGAGACAGAAGAATATCTTAGAAGTGTTGATGAGAAAATGGGAGTAAGCGAACAGGATAAAAATGTTCTTCACAGTAAAGACATATTTCTGTTTGTAAGATATCTTCTTCAGCTCATGGAGGGGGTAGGGGAAATTGATGACATAGATCATTTTGGAAACAGAAGAATCAGAAATATCGGAGAGCTTATTCAGAATCAGGTAAGGATAGGGCTATCAAGAATGGAAAGAGTTGTAAAAGAAAGAATGACGACTCAGGATGCTGAAACCATTACTCCGAAAACACTTATTAATATAAGACCTCTGGTTGCAGCGCTGAAAGAATTTTTTGGCAGCGGCCAGCTTTCTCAGTTCCTTGATCAGACAAATCCTCTTGCTGAAATTACACATAAGAGAAGATTAAGTGCATTAGGGCCTGGAGGTCTATCAAGAGAAAGAGCAGGTTTTGAAGTAAGAGACGTTCACGCATCTCACTATGGAAGAATGTGCCCTATTGAGACACCGGAAGGTCCAAATATCGGCCTGATAGGATCGCTTGCAACATTTGCAAAACTCAATGATTTCGGTTTTATTGAAACTGCTTATCGAAGAGTTGTAAATTCAAAAGTTACCAATGATATTGACTACCTTACAGCAGATGACGAAGAAAAATATACAATTGCACAGGCTACCGCCCTTCTTTCAAAGGACGGAAAGTTTACAGAAGAAAAATTACTTGCAAGACTTGGCGGCGAAATAATTTCTGTTGAACCGGATCAGGTTGAATATACTGACGTTTCACCAAAGCAGCTGTTTAGCGCTGCAGCATCGCTCATTCCTTTTCTTGAGCATGATGACGCAAACCGTGCTCTCATGGGATCAAACATGCAGAGGCAGGCAGTTCCATTAATTGATCCGGAAGCACCTCTTGTTGGAACCGGAATGGAAAAAAAGATCGCTCATGACAGCGGACAGATAATATGTGCAAAGCATGATGGAAAGGTAATTGAAGTTTCCGGTGATCATGTAGTAGTAGAATATAAAGAAGAAGGCAAAGGCAAAGCCATTGTCAGAGATGAATATAAAATATATAAATTTAAAAGATCAAACCAGGGTACCTGCATAAATCAGAGGCCGATTGTAAATGAAGGCCAGATAGTTAAAGAGGGAGACGTAATAGCCGACGGCCCTGCAACAAATGCCGGTGAACTTGCGCTTGGGCGAAACCTTCTGGTAGCTTTCATGCCATGGGAAGGATATAACTACGAGGATGCTATCGTTATTTCCGAAAAACTTGTCAAGGAAGACATGCTCTCATCAATCCATATTTCAAAACATGAGATTGAAGCAAGAAGCACAAAACTTGGTGCAGAGGAAATAACAAGAGATATACCAAATGTTAACGAAGAGCTGTTAAGAAATCTCGACGAAAGAGGAATAATAAGACTTGGGGCAGAAGTCAAGCCCGGAGATATTCTTGTCGGTAAAATCACCCCCAAAGGTGAAACTGAGCTTACAGCAGAAGAAAAGCTTTTAAGAGCTATTTTTGGTGAAAAAGCCAGAGAAGTCAGAGACAGTTCATTAAAGGTACCTCATGGAGAAAGCGGCAAGGTTATCGACATCCAGATTTCTTCAAAGAAAAAAGGAAACGAGCTTCCTCCCGGGGTAAATGAACTTGTAAGAGTTTTTATAGCAAAGAAGAGAAAAATTTCAGTTGGAGACAAGCTGGCAGGAAGACACGGTAACAAAGGTGTAATTTCCGTTATTCTTCCGGAAGAAGATATGCCTTATATGGAAGATGGCACTCCAGTAGATATCGTATTAAATCCAATGGGCGTTCCATCCAGAATGAATGTCGGCCAGATTCTGGAAACACATCTTGGCTGGGCAGCAGAGAGGGGATGGGATGAACCCGACAATCCTGAGTTTAAAAACATAAGGAAGGAAGATGGAAGAATTTACTGTGCAACCCCCATTTTTAACAGTGTGCCAGAAGCAAGAATTAAAGAAGTTTTAAAGAAGGCAATGCTTCCAATAAATGGCAAGATAGCGCTTTTTGATGGTAAAAGCGGAGAAAAGTTAGCTGTGGATATTACCGTCGGATATATTTATATATTAAAGCTCCACCATCTGGTAGATGATAAAATACATGCACGTTCCACTGGTCCTTATTCTCTTGTAACTCAGCAGCCTCTTGGAGGTAAAGCTCAATTTGGTGGGCAGAGATTTGGAGAAATGGAAGTATGGGCTCTTGAGGCTTACGGCGCATCGCATATCCTTCAGGAAATGCTGACCATTAAATCCGATGATGTATTTGGTAGAGTAAAGACTTACGAGTCAATAGTTAAAGGTGAAAACATAGAAAAACCAGGAATACCGGAATCGTTTAAAGTGCTTGTAAAAGAGATGCAGAGTCTTTCCCTTGATGTTGAAGTTCTGTCCGAAGAGGGAAAAGAAGTTGAGATTATGGGACATGAAGACGAAATCATGAAAACTGTTAAAAAACTTGGCATTGATCTTCAGCATGATGAAAGCCTAATGTATACAAATGATTCTGAACCCAAGAAAAAAAGTGCCGGTTTGTTTGATGATTATTCAGAAGACACTTTTTCAGAAAATGGCAGGTCAAAGAAAAAAAGTGGTGACCTGTTTGATGATTATTCGGAAGACACTTTTTCTGAACAGGAAGAGGCAAAGAAGAATAAACCGGGTTTACTTGATATTGATCCGGAAGCTGATTTAGCCAAATCCAATGCGGCAAAGAGGAAGAAACCGGATTTACTTGGGAACGATTCGGAGCCATCAGATATTGATCCTGATGCATAAATTTTAGTTGAACCGGATTGATATCCGAGAATATAATTTTTTTTAAGCGGGAAGTTGTTTTGAATATTAATAAATATAATGAAAAATTTTCAATTCACTCGAACAGGGGGAATTTATAATGTCTATAAATATAGATGTAAATAATTTTGATGCATTAAGAATAGGTCTGGCGTCTCCTGAAAAGATACGTTCCTGGTCAAATGGAGAGATTAAAAAACCTGAGACAATTAACTACAGGACGCTAAAACCTGAAAAAGATGGATTATTCTGCGAAAAAATATTCGGTCCGACAAAGGACTGGGAATGTTATTGCGGAAAATACAAGAGGGTAAGATTTAAAGGTATAATTTGTGAAAGATGCGGCGTAGAAGTAACCCGTTCAAGCGTACGAAGAGAAAGAATGGGCCATATTGAGCTTGCTTCACCTGTTTCACACATATGGTTTTTTAAGGGAGTCCCATCAAGACTCGGATATATTTTAGGGCTCACACCAAAAGATCTTGAAAAAGTACTTTATTTTGATTCTTACATCATTGTTTCTGTAGATAAAGACAGAATAAATATCGACAAGGAAAAAATAAAAGCCTTATATGAAAACTATCTGACTCAGATGGATGATCTTCACGATGAGAGAATAAAAGAGATCAAGACCACTAATGAAGACTTCCTGAAAAGATATAAAGACGGAGAACCCTTAACTGAGCTTGAAGCTTTTGATGACACAGAGCTTGAATCTGAAAAAGATGTTGAGGCTAAAATTGCAAAAATAATCAAGGAAAATGAAAAGCTTCTTGGAGAAGAGGAAGAGATATTTGAGGAGCAGTTAAACCTTGTAAAAAAAGCTCAGATATTATTTCATAATCTCGATCCAAAAATGCTTATAGCAGATGAGAATCTGTTTAAGAAATTAAAAGAAATATACGGCCTGTATTTTAAAGGCGGTATGGGCGCAGAGGCCGTAAAAGAGCTTCTTAAAAATATTGAATGCGAAAAACAGGTTGAAGAATTAAAGTTAACCATTGAGACTTCAAAGGGGCAGAAAAGAGGCAAAGCAATAAAGACTCTTAAGATACTGTCTTCTTTTGTCAATACAAATAACAGGCCTGAATTTATGATTCTCGACGTGCTTCCTGTTATTCCGCCGGATCTACGTCCGATGGTTCAGCTTGACGGAGGCCGATTTGCAACATCAGATTTAAATGATTTGTACAGAAGAGTAATAAACAGAAACAACAGATTAAAGAAACTTTTAGAGCTTGATGCTCCTGAAATAATAATAAATAATGAAAAGAGAATGCTTCAGGAAGCGGTAGATGCCCTGTTTGATAACGGTAGAAGAGGAAGAGCAGTTCTTGGTGCAGGAAACAGACCATTAAAATCTTTAAGCGACATGCTAAAAGGAAAACAGGGTCGTTTCAGACAGAATTTACTCGGAAAAAGAGTTGACTACTCAGGACGTTCAGTAATTGTAGTTAATCCTAATTTAAAGCTTGATCAGTGCGGTCTTCCAAAACAGATTGCTCTTGAGCTTTTCAAACCATTCGTAATGAAAAAGCTCGTAGACGCTCAGTTTGCCTCGAATATAAAAAGTGCGAAGATTATGGTTGAAAGAGCAGATGACAAAGTCTGGGATATTCTGGAAGCAGTAATAAAGAATCACCCGGTAATGTTAAACAGAGCTCCGACTCTTCACAGGCTTGGAATTCAGGCATTCATGCCTATACTTGTTGAAGGAAAAGCTATTCAGATCCATCCTCTGGTCTGTCCTCCGTTTAATGCGGATTTTGACGGCGATCAGATGGCTGTTCATGTTCCTTTGTCAAATGAAGCAAAAGCTGAGGCTATTATTTTAATGCTTGCATCAAACAATATACTTTCTCCTGCAAGCGGCGAGCCGGTATCGACTCCTTCTCAGGACATGGTTTTGGGCGTATATTATATGACTTCCGAGAGAATAAAAAGCGATGGCAAAGAAAAATATTATTCTGACAGCGAGAATGCCCTTAGAGATTATGACTATGACTTTATTAAGCTGCATACTCCGATAAAAGTTAGAATTGATGATAAAGTTATTAAAACTACACCAGGCAGGATAATTTTTAATGAAGCTCTGCCTAAAGATTTTGAATTTGTAAATAAGGAAGTTGCAAAAAAAGAGCTTATTTCAATAATTAACAGGTGCATCAGAAAATATCCCAATTACACAGTTGTGGAAGTTCTTGATAATGTAAAGAATCTGGGATTTTTATATTCTACAAAATCAGGCCTTACCATAGGAATAGATGACATCATTGTACCTCCCAAGAAAAAAGAGATTTTAAAGCACACTGAGGACAATATCGAAAAAATTGAAGGCTATTATCAGCAGGGAATGATAACTGATGATGAGAGACATGAGAGAGTAATCCAGAGTTGGTCAGAAGCAAACGAGTCTGTTGCAGAAGCAATGGAGCGTAACTTTGACAAATTCAATCCTATTTATATGATGGCAACATCAGGTGCAAGAGGAAATATCAAGCAGTTAAGACAGCTTGCAGGTATGAGAGGCCTTGTTGCAAATGCAAGAGGCGATATTATTGACAGACCCATCAAGTCAAACTTTAGGGAAGGTCTTACGGTTCTTGAATACTTCCTTTCAACTCACGGTGCAAGACAGGGTCTTGCCGATACAGCTCTAAGAACTGCTGACTCCGGCTATCTTACCAGAAGACTTGTTGATGTGTCTCATGATACGATGATAAGATTTGAAGACTGTGGAACTGAAGAAGGCATTAATCTCTATGTTTTAAGCCTTGAAGGCGAGCCAAACCCGCATCTTATTGGAAGAAGCAGCCAGCAGGAAATTGTTGATGCTGCAAACGGACAGATAATTCTTTCAAAAGATACAGAAATTGATGAAGAAATTCTTCAGAAACTGGTTCAGGCAAATATAACCGAAATAAATGTAAGATCAGCGCTTACATGCGAAGCTGAAACAGGACTCTGCCAGAAATGTTATGGCAGAAATCTGTCATCAGGCAAAGTAGCAGACATAGGAGAAGCTGTAGGAATAATTGCAGCCCAGTCAATCGGGGAGCCGGGTACACAGCTGACCATGCGTACTTTCCATACCGGAGGTGTTGCGTCCACTGTTATTCAGAGATCAATAAAATCACCGGTAAAAGGCAAGCTGATATTTTCAAAAGAACTTATGCGCCTGTTAAACATGAAATTTGAAGGGGATACTATTGATTATATAAGCCCTCCTTCAGAACAGGAATTATATGGTGTTCCAAAGAACATGCTTAAAATAAGTATTGGGCACATACCAGACAAGCTGACATTTAAGGTCAGAATGGAAGAGGCTCCGGCCGCGCAGAAGAAATCTGGACAGCTAATTGATATTATTATTCCAAAAGGTGAAGATCTCCTTTTAACCAACAGCATAAATGTTGAAAGAAATCAGGTGTTTGCAATCCTTATTTCAACAGCCAAGAAAAAAAGGCACGTACATAAACACGAGAAAACATTTGAAGGAATAGATATAACTTCCGGTCTTCCAAGAGTCGTTGAACTCTTTGAAGCAAGAAAACCAAAAGAGCATGCAATTATTGCAGAGGCCGAAGGTATAGTTAAAATTGAAGAGCTTGAATCAAATATGCTTGAGCTTACTATTTTAAATTCTGATGATTCAGAAGAAAAGAAATATGAGATACCAAGCCGTTCAAAAATAAGATTTCTTGATGGGGATTCTGTCAAAATAGGCGATCAGTTAACAGAGGGTCAGAGAAATCCGCATGATATTTTAAGGCTTAACGGTATTAAAGTCTGTGAGCAGTATCTTGTCAGGGAAATACGGGATGTTTATAAAGCTCAGGGTGTTGAAATAAATGACAAGCATATTGAAGTAATTGTAAGGCAGATGCTTAAAAAAGTAACAATTCTTGAATCCGGAGACAGTAATTTTCTTCCAGGGCAGTTAGTTGACAGGCTTGTATTTGAAAAAGAAAACAAGCTGTTAATTGAGGAAGGCAAAAAACCTTCCCAGGCCAAGCAGAATCTTATGGGAATTACAAAAGCAGCTCTTGCAACGGACAGCTTCCTGTCTGCAGCCTCCTTCCAGGAGACAACCAGGGTTTTGACAGATGCTGCCATTGAAAACAAGACCGATTATCTTATCGGACTTAAGGAAAATGTCATAATCGGCAAGAATATTCCTGCCGGAACAGGTATGACAAGATACAGAACTATAGAGCTGACTTATCCAGGTTTTGAGGAAGAAAAAAATGATGAGATCGAGATAATGCCTGATACATCAGCTGATGAAGGTAATATTTTTGAATTAAATATTTAAATAAATAGTTTAAGCGGTGCGTAAGGAATATTTTTTATCGATCTGGCCGTACGTACCGGATATTTTGATTTTTTTGGGTTTTTGAGCATAAGTCAGGGGGGTTATTTTTTATTGACAATTTAATCCTAAAATGATAATCTTCTAACTTGCGCTCTGAAATCCGGCGTTGATATTTGCATTGTCTTGTAATTATTTTTTAAATTACTCGAAATATCAAAAAAATAAAAAAAATTAAATTAATTATGTGTATTAATAATTATTATAATTATAATCAGAAAGTAGAGTTTCTATGCCTACTATAAATCAGTTAGTAAGAAAACCAAGATTAAAAATTGTAAAAAAGAAAAAAACACCTGCACTTCAGGAGAATCCGGCAAGAAGAGGAGTTTGTATAAGGGTTTACACGACTACTCCTAAAAAACCAAACTCTGCTCTTAGAAAAGTTGCAAGAGTCAGGCTGACAAACGGAATGGAAATAACTGCTTACATACCGGGCGTAGGTCATAATCTGCAGGAGCACTCCATAGTACTTGTAAGAGGCGGAAGAGTAAAAGATTTACCAGGCGTTAGATATAAAATTATAAGAGGGACACTTGATACTTCCGGTGTAGACGGAAGAAAACAAAGTCGTTCCAGATATGGTGCAAAGAAACCAAAATAATGCAAGTCTTAGATAATTAGGAAATACTTCACAAGGAGTTGTAAATGGCAAGAAAGGGAAGAACTCCCACAAAGGAAATGTTAGTAGATCCAATTTACAAAAGCAAATTGGTGACTGAGTTTATCAATAAAATTTTATGGTGCGGTAAAAAAAGTACAGCTGAGAAGATTGTTTACGGAAGTTTTGAGATTCTTGAGAGCAAAACAAAGGAAAGTCCTCTTGATGTTCTTGAAAAGTGCATGGATAATGTAAGACCTGCTCTTGAAATAAGACCAAGAAGAGTTGGTGGGGCGACCTATCAGGTTCCTGTTGAAGTTTCTCAGGGAAGAGCAAATACCCTCGCTATCAGATGGCTTATAAGCTATTCAAGAAAAAGAAGAGAAAAAACGATGGCACAAAGACTTGCCGGAGAAATTCTTGATGGCGCAAGCAATACAGGAAACAGCATAAAGAAAAAAGAAGACCTTCATAAGATGGCAGAAGCAAATAAAGCTTTCGCTCATTACAGATGGTAATATTATCAAACACTTAAATCACTTAATTATTGGATGTAAAATCTGATTTTTTTTGTAGGAAAATGAAATGACCAGGAAAGTATCTATAAAGCACACAAGAAATATTGGTATTACTGCGCACATTGATGCAGGGAAAACTACAACTACAGAGCGTATTCTGTATTATACAGGCAAAAGCTATAAGATCGGTGAAGTACATGACGGCACTGCCGTTATGGACTGGATGGTTCAGGAGCAGGAAAGAGGTATAACAATTACTTCTGCTGCAACAACAGCTTTCTGGAAAAATAACAGAATAAATATTATCGATACTCCAGGACATGTGGATTTTACGGTTGAAGTAGAAAGATCTCTTCGCGTTTTGGATGGAATGATCGGTCTTTTTTGTGCTGTTGGTGGTGTTGAGCCTCAGTCAGAAACAGTATGGAGGCAGGCAGACAAATACAGCGTACCAAGAATTGCATTTATAAACAAAATGGACAGAAGCGGAGCCGATTTTAATTATGTCGTTGACATGATGAGGACAAGGCTCAATGCAAATCCGGCGCCGATACAGATACCCATAGGCAGTGAAGATATATTTAAAGGAATGATAGATCTTGTAAATATGAAGGCTTATATTTATAAGGATGAGATGGGTTTGAAGTTTGACCATACTGATATTCCTGCGGACATGCTGCCGGCTGCAAAAAGCGCAAGAATGGAATTGATTGAAAACATCGCAAATTTTAATGATGATATTTTACATAAATATGTTGAAAACATTGAAATAAAGCCAGAAGAAATCAAAAAGGCCTTAAGGACTTTAACTATTGAGGGCAAAGCAATACCTGTTTTATGCGGGGCTTCTTTTAAAAATAAAGGCGTACAGCCTTTGCTTGACGCAGTTATTGATTATTTGCCGTCTCCATTGGATGTTTTACCTGAAGTTGGAATTAATCCACAAAATGACAAAGAAGAATCGCGTGCCATAAGTGATGAGGAACCATTCTCAGGTTATATTTTTAAAATAATGACAGACCCTTTTGTTGGGAGACTTACTTACTGCAGGGTTTACTCCGGTAAACTTGTCAGCGGCACCCAGGTTTTAAATACGACCGAAAACAATACTGAAAGAATCGGAAGGCTGCTATTGATGCATGCAAACCACAGGGAAGAGCTAACTGAAGCGTATTGCGGGGATATTGTTGCTATTATTGGTCTTAAAAAAGTAAGCACCGGGGATACGATATGTGATCCAAAGCACCCTATTAAATACGAAACTATAACTTTTCCGGAGCCTGTTCTGTCAATTGCAATTGAGCCAAAAACAAAACTCGATCTTGACAAGCTTAACAGGGCTTTAGGCAAACTTGCCGAAGAGGATCCAACATTTAGGGTTGGAACTGATGCTGACTCAGGCCAGACAATAATTGAAGGGATGGGAGAACTTCATCTTGAGATTATTGTTGACAGACTGATGCGGGAATTCGGCGTTGATGCAAATGTAGGCAGACCTCAGGTTTCATACAGGGAAACAATTACAAAAACTGTACAGGTTGAGGGCAAGTATATAAGGCAAAGCGGAGGCAAAGGTCAGTATGGCCATGTTGTTATGAAGTTTGAGCCTAATGAATACGGCAAGGGTTTTGTTTTTGAGGATAAAATCAAAAGCGGTGCCATTCCAAGAGAATATATCAAGCCTGTTGAGCAGGGAGTTACAGATGCAATGCAGACAGGTGAACTTGCAGGATATCCTGTTATAGATATCAAGGCTATTCTTCTTGATGGAACGTACCATGATGTCGATTCATCTGAGCTGGCTTTCAGAATTGCAGGCTCTAAAGCATTTAAAGAAGCAATGTCCAAAGGCTCCCCGATACTGATGGAGCCGGTAATGGAAGTTGAAACAGTTACTCCTGAAGAATCAATGGGTGACGTTATAGGAGATATTAATTCAAGAAGGGGCAGAATCCATGAGATAAATACAAGGAACAAGATGACAAGTATCAAATCTGAAGTTCCTCTTGTAAATATGTTTGGATATGCCACTGATTTGCGTTCAAAAACACAGGGCAGAGCTACTTTTTCAATGCAGTTTAAAAAATATGAACCTATTCCTGAAAGTATTGCAATTGAGATAATTAAAAAAGTAAAAGGTGCAGTTGCTGTTTAATTTGCTAAAAATTTAAAATTATTTTTCATTTAAGAAAGGAAGCAGGCATGGCTAAAGAGAAATTTACAAGAAATAAAATACATATGAATATCGGCACCATAGGGCATGTGGATCACGGCAAAACAACCCTTACTGCTGCAATTACGTATTGCCTTAAAGGCAAGGGCCTAAACGTTCAGGTTCGCCCCTTTGATTCAATTGATAATGCACCGGAAGAAAAGGCAAGAGGAATAACCATTGCTATTGCCCACGTTGAATACGAGACAGACAACAGACACTATGCTCACGTTGACTGCCCTGGTCATGCCGATTACGTAAAGAACATGATTACAGGTGCTGCTCAGATGGACGGAGCAATAGTTGTAGTATCAGCTGCTGACGGCCCCATGCCTCAGACAAGAGAGCACATACTTCTTGCCCGTCAGGTTGGTGTTCCCTACATCGTAGTATTTTTAAACAAAACAGACATGGTAGATGATCCTGAACTTATCGAGCTTGTTGAAATGGAAGTAAGAGAGCTTCTCTCCTATTATGAATTCCCAGGAGATGACATCCCTATCGTTAAAGGCTCAGCACTTAAAGCACTTGAATGCCAGTGCGGAAAACCTGAATGTCCTTCATGCGGCTGTATTACAGAACTTATGAACGCAGTTGACAGCTATTTTCCTGATCCGGTCCGTGCAGTTGACAAACCATTCCTTATGCCTATTGAAGATATCTTCTCAATAACAGGAAGAGGAACAGTAGTAACAGGCAGAATCGAAAGAGGTAAAGTAAATCTTCAGGAGGCTGTTGAAATAGTAGGTATAAAAGAAGCAACCCAAAAAACTGTAGTAACAGGAATTGAAATGTTTAGAAAGCTTCTTGACGAGGGCCAGGCCGGAGATAACGTAGGACTTCTGCTTCGTGGAATTCAGAAAGAAGATGTGGAAAGAGGCCAGGTAGTAGCAAAGCCCGGTTCAATTACACCTCACTCACATTTCATGGCTCAGGTTTACGTACTATCCAAAGAAGAAGGCGGAAGACATACTCCTTTCTTTAACGGATACCGTCCACAGTTTTATTTCAGAACAACAGATGTAACAGGTGACGTAACACTTCAGGCTGGTATTGAAATGGTTATGCCTGGTGATCATACAGAAATGGAAGTAAAACTTATCACACCTATAGCAATGGAAGATGGACTTCGTTTTGCCATACGTGAAGGTGGAAGAACAATAGGTGCAGGAAGTATATCCAAGATTATAGAGTAGAGATTAGAAAATACGGAGGAAAATAGTTGAGCGCAGGTAAATTAGGACAAAAAATAAGAATAAAATTAAAAGCTTATGACAGTGAAGTAATAGACAGATCTGCAAAAAAGATTGTTGAAACTGTCGAGAGTTCAGGAGCAAAAGTATCAGGACCTATTCCGCTTCCAAATAAAAGGAATTTGTTCTGTGTTATAAGGTCTCCTCATGTCGACAAGGATTCAAGAGAGCATTTCGAAATAAGGACTCATAAAAGAATAATTGACATCCTTGATCCTAATCCGAAAACAGTTGATATGCTCATGAGATTAAATCTTCCGGCAGGCGTAGATATAGAAATAAAGTCATAAACTGAAATATAAAAAAGGTGCAAATTAATAAATTTTATATTTTTTGAAACTTTTATTTGATTTATTTTTAAAAAAAATATAGAATATGTTTTTTGTGTTGACTAAAAAATTGTTTTGAAAGTTATATTGAATTTAGCTGGAATTTTAAGGAAGAGAGTCAAAATGGTACAAGCAATTTATGGTAAAAAAGTGGGTTCCACCCAGATATATGATGAAAACGGAAATGTTCTGTGCGTAACTGCAATAGAAGCAAAACCATGTAAAATTGTTCAGATAAAAAACGTAGAGTCTGATGGTTATAATGCCTTAAAAGTAGGTTTTGGCGTTGTAAAAGAAAGCAGACTAAACAAGCCTAAAAAAGGTGAATTTGCAAAAGCAAAAGTTGAGCCTGCAAAATATCTGAAAGAAATAAGACTTGCTGATTTTAATGATGAGTACAAAATCGGTGACAGCATTGATGTAAAAGTTTTTAATATTGGTGATATTGTAAAAATTACGGGAATATCAAAAGGCAGAGGCTTTGCGGGCGTTATCAAAAGATTTCATTTTCACAGAGGCCCTGTTACCCATGGTTCTCACAGTATTAGGAAAACCGGTTCAATAGGTATGTGCTCTACTCCAAAAAAAGTTATGAAAGGCAAGAAAATGCCTGGCAGAATGGGCGGAGAAAGAGTTACTATCCCGGGTACCAAAATAATAGATGTATTGTCAGAGCAAAACCTGATTTTAGTTAAAGGATTTGTTCCTGGAGCAAAAGGCAGTGTAGTTTATATTAGGAAAGCTTAAATTTTTTTAGGAGAAAGTAATGGCGACTTTAGATATTTTAGATTTAAAGGGAAGCAGTAAAGATAAAATTGATATTCCAGATGAAATAGTAAAAGTGGAAGTAAACACTAATATTCTTCATATGGAAGTTAAAAGGTTTCTTGCTTCAGCACGTTCCGGTACCAGCAAAACAAAAGGAAGAAGCGAAGTCAGGGGCGGCGGTAGGAAACCCTGGAGACAAAAAGGCACAGGAAATGCAAGAGCAGGAAGTACAAGATCACCTCTTTGGAGAGGTGGAGGAGTTACTTTCGGTCCTGTTCCAAGAGATTATTCATTTAAACTTAATAAGAAAGTTATAAGAAAATCAAAACTTATGGCTCTTTCCGACAAGTTTAATGATGGCAGGCTTATGGTTGTTTCAGACTTTAATTTTGACAAGCCCAGCACTAAAAAGGCTAGTTCAATTCTTGAAAGTCTAAAAGTGGCCGGCAGTAAAGTTCTGGTTGTTTTGGAAAATCTGGATGGCAATGAATTGCTGTCTTTCAGAAACATGCCAACTGTTTTACTGACGACATACAGGTCTATGAACACTTATGAAGTTCTGGTAAGTGATTATATGATATTTACAAAAAATTCACTTG
>Ga0194044_10000559_pt1 | contig 18598 bp, 26 predicted proteins | sample JunL4417m_MetaG_FD_155460 | JGI IMG/M metagenome (GOLD analysis project Ga0194044, IMG submission 155460) | Anoxic zone freshwater microbial communities from boreal shield lake in IISD Experimental Lakes Area, Ontario, Canada - Jun2016-L442-17m | ecosystem: Environmental > Aquatic > Freshwater...
ACGGATATGGAAGTATACATAATACAGGAAAAACTCAATAATCGCCCACGGAAAGCCTTAAATTTCTTAACGCCTAATCAGGCTCTCGCTCTTTGGTAAAAAGGGGCTCTCAATTCTTGAATTCATCTAAAATAAAGAAGCTTCGAGAAGCCTCTTTATTTTCAACTATCTTCTCCTAAAAAGTAGCTCGGCTATTCCTTCTCAAGAGTTTCGACTTCGATGACACCGCCGGCTTTTTCGATAGTGGCTTTGGCTGTATCGGAGAGGAGGATACCTGCTTCGATGGTGAGCTTCTTGGTCAGGTTACCCTTACTGAGAATCTTGATGCCCTTCTTGGCCTTGGATTCGCGTACCAACTTCTTGGCCACCAATGTCTCCACTGAAACCTTCTCGCCACTCTCAAACTGAGCTTCCAATGTTGCCAGCGTGATGATGTTCTTTTTCGGATGAATCGATTTGAAACCGCGCGATTTCTTCATACGCTCGATCAGACTCGAACGGCCACCTTCGAACAACGGGTCAACATTGCCGCCGGATCGCGCCTTCTGACCTTTGTTACCACGCCCAGAATAGGTGCCGCGTTTGCCACCACGACCGATCAATTTGCGCTTGGGTTTCTTACCGACACTGAGTTCATGAATCTGCATACGCTTATAATAGTGTTTACTTGTTTGAAAAAATGAGTTTCAGTTTTCGGAAAAGTGTTTACTTTGAAGCCGTTGGTGATGCTTACCACAGGCAAAAAGAAAATGCTTTTTCGAAAACTGAATTCTAAAACAAACAAGTAAGCTTCGTAATAATTATTTCTTCAATTTGGGTCGATCGGTTATTGCTTTCACCGACTGCAATGCCTGCACGGTCGCACGCGCCACTGACAGTTTATTCGATGATCCCAAAGACTTCGAGACGATATCCTTGATACCCACCAAATCCACCACGGCTCGCACTGCCCCACCGGCGATCACTCCTCGTCCTTCATTGCCTGGCTTGAGCAATACTTTCGCGGCACCGAGTTTCGTGTTCACTTCGTGAGCGATAGTCGTACCGACCAACTGGATAGTCACGAGGTTTTTCAGCGCGCTCTGGTACGCCTTTTGGATCGCATCCGACACATCGGCTCCCTTGGCAACACCGACACCGACTTTGCCTTTGCGATTACCGATGACCAAAGTCGCTCGGAAACGAAAACGCCGTCCACCCTTCACCACACGCGTCACCCGCGCCAAGTCGAGGAGCTTCTGATCGTATTCCGGTTTTTCGCGTCGCCCGCCACGCCGCGGTTTGTGATCTTTTTCTTGCTTTGTCATAGAAAATATACTTCGTTAAAATTGGAGTCCGGCTTCGCGTGCCGCATCGGCTGCCGCTTTCACCTTGCCATGATATTGATATCCACCCCGATCAAACACAACCACAGTGACACCTTTCTTCGTACAGCGCTCGGCGACCAAAGTGCCCACCTGAGCCGCCTCAGTCACGGTATTGTGTTTGGCTTTGATATCCTTGTAAGAAGCCGAGACCAAAGTCGTGCCAGCGACATCGTTGATCACCTGCAAAGACACGCCCTGCAAGCTGCGAAAAATAACCAGACGCGGACGCTCGGCAGTACCGGTGATTTTGGCACGCACCCGTCGGTGTCGTCGCTCTCGCAAAAGTGTCGTCAATTGTTTCTTCATAAAAATAGAGATTAGGCGGAGGTCTTCTTACCTTCCTTGCGGATAACGAACTCGCCCACATAGCGGAAGCCTTTGCCTTTGTAGGGCTCGACTGGTTTCAATTGTCGCACCTCGGCAGCGAACTGACCCACTTGTTGCTTATCGATACCAGAAAAAGAAAGGATGTTGTTCTCGATCTTCGCTTCGATACCGTCAGGAATTGGTACAACCACCGGATGAGAAAACCCAAGCGCGAGATTGATATTTTTCCCCGCAATCGCCATACGAAAACCGACGCCGTTCAATTCGAGCTTTTTCTCGAAACCCGTGGTCACACCCTCAATCATATTGGCGATCAACTTGGCAGTCGTCCCCCAGATCGCGGCCGCCTTGCCATTCGTACCCTTGGGCTCCACTTTGACTTCGTTCTCCACTACGATGACTTTGACATCATTATGCGCGGTCAAAGAAAGCGTTCCTTTGGGGCCTTTCACTGCGACTTGATTTACTTGTACGGTCACCTCGACTCCCTGGGGAATACTGACCGGTTTTTTTCCAATTCGACTCATAGAAATTTCTTATAATTACCAGATCCGACAGATATACTCACCACCCAAACCAGAATGATACGCTTCCTCGCCCGTCATCAAACCCTTGGGAGTCGAAACGATGGCCAAACCAAACCCGTTCTTCACTCGCCGGATCTGATCACGCTTCACATAGATGCGCTGACCCTGGCGACTGACCCGTTCCAACGCTCGGATAGCCGGGTCGCGCTGCGTCGGTGTCACTTGGACATACCGCAACACCAACCGTAACTCGGGGAATTTGCCCGTGGCGATTTTTTCGGTCTTCTCGACGAAACCCCTAGCTTCCAGGATTTTCGCGATAGACCACTTGATCTTCGAAGCTGGCAGCACGACTTCTTTCAAGCCGGCTTGCTGAGCATTGCGAATTCGAGTCAACATGTCTGCAATAGGATCCAACATAGCACCAAAATCTTACGAATGAATAATAGTAGCACACTTTCTCCTTACCAAGAAGCCTTCTTCACACCCGGGATCTCGCCTTTGCTGGCCAACTCCCGGAAGCAGATCCGACACATATCAAATTTCCGCAAAAATCCGTGCTTTCGCCCACACCGCCAACAGCGATTCACTGCTCGCGTGGAAAATTTTGGAGTTTTTCGGGCTCGCGCCTCAACAGATGTCTTTGCCATATCTTCTTGGTCAGTTTATAAAAAATATCTTATTTTTCCTTGTCTTCTTTTTTTCGTAGTGGGAAACCGAGTGTCCGGAACAATTCGACGCCTTCTTCTTTGGTTTTGGCCGTCGTCGTCACCGTCACTTGAAACCCGAACACCGTCACCACCTTCTCGGGAATAATTTCGGGGAACATCGTGTGATCCCGCAAACCGATATTCAAATTACCGTAGCTATCAACGCTCGTCGCATCGATGCCCTGGAAATCCCGAATACGAGGGAGCGATGCTTTCACCAAACGGTCAAGAAATTGCCACATCCGGTCGCCTCGGAGCGTCACCCGGACACCCACATCTAATCCCTCTCGAGTCTTAAAACCGGCGATGGCCTTGCGTGCCTTGGTCATGACGACCTTCTGCCCGGTGATCGCTTGGAGTGACTGGACGATTTCATCGACACGCTGGGATTCTTTCAGGAAGCGCCCGATACCAGCATTTACCGTCACCTTCAAAATACGCGGCACTGCCAAAGCATTGGCGTATCCGAAGCTCTCCTCGAGTGCGGGGATGGATTTTTCGGTATACAGTTGTTTGAGAGAAGTATGTTTCATACGAAATTTGATCTATGTGGTACGATTACAGTTCCTTGCCCGATCGCTTGCTCACCCGCACTTTGCCCGCTTCCGTCACCCGCAATCCGATACGCGTCGGTCGATCCGTCTCGGGACAGACCAACATCACATTGGAGATATGGATCGGAGCCGCGATTTCCACCCGCTCGCCTGGCACACCCTGCTTCTTTGATTTCACATGCTTCTTATGGATGTTGATGCCCTCGACGATGACCTTATCGGCTTCAGGCAATACACGAACAACCTTACCGCGCTTGCCGCGATCTTTGCCTGCTGTGATGTATACCTGGTCGTTCTTCTTGATCTTCATAAGTCTATAAAAATGGGGTGATGATTACAATACTTCGGGAGCCAGGGAAATGATTTTGGCAAAACCCCGTTCGCGGATTTCCCGTGCTATCGGCCCGAAAATACGCGTTCCCTTTGGCTCCTTGCCATCCACGATAACCGCGGCGTTCTCGCTGAAACGAATATACGAATTGTCCTTGCGCTTCATCGCCTTCGCCTGCCTGACGATGACCACTTTGACGATATCGCCCTTCTTGACCATCCCGCGCGGTTTGGCGGACTTGACTGATGCTACTACGATATCACCCAAAGCAGCGTAGCGCCGTCGGGTGCCACCCAATATCTTGAAGCATTGAAATTCAATCGCTCCGGTGTTGTCTGCTGATTTGAGCCATGTTCCTGCCTGAATCATATTCCTGAAAAATAGAGATAATACCTACTGTCTGTCTTCATTATTATACTTATACTTCGACTACTTGATGCCGTTTCTGCTTGCTGATCGGTCGACAGGCCTGAAACCACACCACATCACCCTCCTCGTATTTTTTCTCTTCTGGATTGTGCACCTTATAGCGTTTGGTGGAGCGATATTTCTTGAGGTACTTCGGGTGTGTCTTCAGTGTCTCCACTTCCACAACCAAAGTTTTCGCCATCGCCACACTCACCACCGTGCCTTTCAGCTTGGAAGTTTTTTTCACCGGTTGTTCTTTTTCTGTAGAAATTTTTGCCATACAAATGAAAATAATTTAACCTTTCTCTTATTCCTCGCGCCGTTTCTCGCCGAGCACGGTCAGCATCTGTGCTATCTCCCGTCGTGCGGCTTGACCCGTCCGGATATTCTTGGTTTCTCGCGAAGCCATCTCAAAACGCAATCGATGCAGGACGCCTCGTTTTTCCTCGATCGTCTTCTCGATTTCGGCTTGGGATTGTTCTCGAATGTTAGTCACTTTTGTTCGCATACCACTTCATTGTTACCCTGTAAATTAGTCCGTCACCGCCCCACGCTCGACAAATTTTGTTTTCACCGGCAATTTGTATGCTGCCAGGCTCATCGCCTTTTTGGCCACCTCCCGCGAAACACCATCCATCTCAAACAGAACTTTTCCAGGTTGGATCTTGGCGACGAAATGATCGACACTTCCCTTTCCTTTACCCATCGGCGTCGCTTCACCTTTTTTGGTCATCGGCTTGTCCGGGAAAATCCGGATCCATACTTCACCACCGCGTTGGATATACCGTGTCATCGCCCGACGAGCTGCCTCAATCTGGCGTGCTGTGATCAATCCTGGCGTGAGCGTCCGCAAACCGTACGCACCAAAGCTCACCTTGGTACCGCGAGTCGCTATACCGCGGATCGGACCACCTTTTTGAATCTTTCGATGTTTGACTTTTTTGGGCATTAACATACGCGTGTGCTATTAGACCGAAAATTTTTCTCCCTTGTACAACCAAACTTTGACACCGATCACTCCATAAGTAGTGTGTGCTTCATACCGCGCAAAATCGATATCCGCCCGCAGTGTGTGCAATGGCAGCGTGCCACGCGACAGCCACTCCCGACGGGACATTTCCGCGCCACCCAAACGACCGCTCATCTCGATTTTCACGCCTTGAATCTTCTTGCTTTTCTCAACCTGATCCAGCATTCCCTTCAATACTTTGCGGAACGGCATACGCTTCTCCAATTGTTCGGCCACCTGCTGAGCCACCAATGGTGCGCTCTCATCAGCGTACTTCACTTCCTGAACATCCACTTTGACTTCCACACGACGACCGGCAAAAAATTTGCGTCGGAGGATACGGGCCAAATCCTCGATACCACCGCCGCCGCGACCAATCAATACGCCCGGTCGGGATGTTTTGATAATCAATCGAATCATCTTTTCGGCTCGCTCAATCTCCACTTCCGCGATTGCCGCCGCTTTCCATCGCTTCATGATAAATGAACGCATCATAATATCCTCGTGCAAGTATTTCACATAATCCCGCGCCGAAAACCACCTTGACTTCCAGCCCGTCGTGATACCGATGCGAATGCCGATTGGATTGACTTTATGACCCATAAATATGATTATTCAGATTTTTTAACAGCTGCTTTTTTCTTTGCGACCGGTTTTTTCTCCGCTTCAGATCCCTCCAACACCAACGAAACATGCGAGAGACGGTGCCAGATCGGCGTCGCGCGACCCTGTGCTCGAGGCATCCAACGCTTGATCTTCTGACCTTCGTTCACATCGACTTTCGCAATCCATAAAGATTCCTTCGCGAGCGAGAAGTTTTTTTCCGCATTGGCAATCGCGCTTTCGAGGAGTTTCAGCATTGGTTCAGATGTTTTTTTGATTGACTTCTGCAATTGGATTCGAGCCTGGACCACATCCAAACCACGGATCAATCCCGCTACGAGACGAGCCTTCCGAGGAGCAATATGGATATTGGAGATTTTAGCGGTGACTTTCATACGATTCTCTGTAACATTATTTCATTATTTCTTCTTCCCGGCACCCGATGACTTGGCGGCGCGCGATGATTCGAGGTCTTTCTGTTTCGCGGAATTTTCGATTTCCTTCTGCACTTTACCACCGTGTCGGACGAACTTGCGTGTCGGTGAAAATTCTCCCAAACGATGCCCAACCATATCCTCGGTCACATAGACCGAAAGGAAGTCCTTACCATTGTGTACACCGAAAGTAATCCCAATCATTTCCGGAGAAATGGTACAGGCACGCGACCAGGTCTTGATAGGCGTTCGATCGCCCGACTTCAAGGCTTGGACTTTTTTGACGACTCGTTCATCGACGAACGGACCTTTTTTGAGACTTCTGGACATATTTCACTCAGTTATGTTTAGGATTTTTCCGAATACTGCATACTACCACTATTTTCGCCGTTTGACAATGACCCTACTACTTGCCTTCTTTTTGCGGCGGGTCTTCTTACCCAAGGCGGGTTTACCCCACGGGGTCTTCGGGTTCATACCGATCGGCTGACGACCCTCGCCACCACCATGCGGGTGATCCACTGGGTTCATCGCCGAACCGCGGACATGCGGACGACGACCCAACCAACGGGAGCGACCTGCCTTACCGAGCTTCTCCACACCGTGTTCGAAATTGCTTACCTGACCCAATGTCGCGTAACATTCCTTATTCACCAAGCGGATTTCACCCGAAGCGAGTTTGATCTGCGCGTGCTTGGCATCCAATGACATCAGAGTCGCTTGCGAACCGGCACTCCGGACGATCTGACCACCCTTGCCCACCAAAAGTTCAATATTGCAAATCGTAGTTCCTGCTGGGATGTTTTTCAATGGCAAACGGTTACCCGGGTTGACCGGTGCATTCACACCACAGACCACTTGTTGACCGACTTTCATCGAATTCGTCGCCAAGATATAGCTCTTCGCGCCATTCTCATAACAAATCAAAGCAATGAGCGCGGAACGGTTCGGATCCTTTTCTAAAGCGGTAATAGTTGCAGGAATATCAAGGTGCTCGTTTTGACGAAAATCCACCAAACGATAACGGCGCTTCTGTCCACCTCCCTTATGACGAACGGAAATCTTGCCATGAGATCGCCCAAACAGCCGGTGCAATGACACGGTCAGTTTTTTCTCTGGTGATTTTTCCACCACACCATCAGGCTTCACAATAGACATATTGCGACGACCTGCATGATTTCTTTTGTAGATTTTGATTGCCATAACGGTAATTCAATACTGGTGTTTATGCTCCCTGAACCGCTTCGATAACTTCGCCTTCCTGCACCGTCACTATCGCTTTCTTATACGCCGACACCAATCCGACCTTCCCGCGAAACAATTTCCGTCGCTTCGGGATAGTGATCATCCGCACCTGCGTCACGTGTACACTGTACAGAGCTTCAATCGCCCGTCGCACTGATTGCTTATCCGCCGTCCGAGTCACCCGAAATATATATTTATTGAGCGCCAAAGCCAAATGGGATTTTTCCGTCGCTTGAGGACGAAGCAGTGTCCGATAAATCAAAGACTCTTTATTTTTCACCTCAACCAAAGAGACTGATGCCTTCTTCACGGTTGTCTTCTTGGAATTTTTTTTCTCTGAAAGTATTGCCATAGCCGTGATATTAATTGGTTTCCTGTGACAAACGAGCCTCCAGCCGGGCGATGCCTTCTTTGGTCACCAGGAGATATTCCCGATTCAAGATATCCAAAACATTCAGCGTATCAATCGATGCGGAAAACACTTTGGGAATATTTCGGGAAATCACCTCGAACGGCTTTTCATCGGGAGTAAAAGGAATTATCACTGATTTCTGTTCGACCGGAAGAGTCTTCAATCCTTGGGAAAAATATTTCGTCTTCTGTTCTGTCACGGAAAATTCGGTCACCACGATCAACTTACCTGATCGAAGTTTTTCTGACAGAGCCAGTGCCACCGCTTTGCGACGCATTTTCTGATTGATCTTCTGTGAAAAATTCCGATCCTTGGATGGCCCAAACACGATACCACCCTTGCGCCACAAGGGACTGCGCAAAGAACCCGAACGCGCGCGTCCGGTTCCCTTTTGCTTCCATGGCTTACGGCCTGAACCCGCACGCTCCGAACGATCCTTCGTATGAGCGATCGCGACACGCTGATTGCCTGCCAATGCTACTGCCACCTGATGCAAGAGAATGTTGTTCGCCGGCACCGCAAACACGCCGTCCGCCAGTTGCATCTCACTCTTTTTCTCACCTTTGAAATTGTAGACTTGAACCTGTGCCATACGAGGAAAAATAAATTACTTGCGAATCGTTCGAATTGCGACCACACCACCGTTGATGCCCGGCACCGCGCCCTGCACGGCGATCAATTGCTTCACTACATCAATCATCACTACCTTCAATTTCGGAGAAGTTGCCTTCACACCACCCATCCGACCGGCCATCCGCATACCCTTGATCACGTGCTGCGGCTCGGTCGAACCGATAGACCCTGGCATACGCTCTTGATCCTTATGACCGTGCGATGCAGGAGCACCCTTGAATCCATGTCGTTTCACCACACCCTGGAAACCCTTGGCCTTCGTGATACCGGTTACCGCCACCTTGTCGCCGACAGCAAACGCATCCACACCGAGAACCTGTTCAGTAATATAGTTCGTTGCGTCAGCCAGAGCTTCTTCTTTGGTTTGGTGCGTATCCAGACGAAACTCACGCCGCATCAATCGTTTGCTGGTTTTGGCGATCTCAATCTGTACCGCGCTGTATCCATCAACCTCCGGCGTACGAACAATCTTCACCGTATTGGTTGGACATTCGATCAACGTCACATTCAAAGCACCCTTTTCTGCGTCCTGCAGGGTCGTCATACCAAGTTTTTTGCCGAGGAGAAATTTCATACCAGTGATACCCTAAGAAAAAATAAAAAAAATCAGCCGAAGCCGAGAGAGGCAAACCCGAGGGGTTCGCCCGATACGGCTCGATAAGTATCTCTTCTCCTCATCCGCAAGATTCGAGGGAAAAAAGACTTTAACGAGGAAACACTTCTACATTTTAATTACATTACATCTTGATCGAGATGTCCACACCAGCCGGCAAATCCAGACTTCCGAGTTGATCAATCGTCTTGGCAGTCGGATTGAGGATATCGATCATTCGCTTATGAATTCGCATCTCATACTGATCGCGCGAGTTCTTATGCACGAATGTCGATCGATTGACGGTCACTCGATGGATCTGAGTCGGCAAAGGGATAGGACCTACAATAGTAGCTCCGGTTCGCTCCGCTGTCTCGACGATCTTCCGAGCAGACACGTCGATCACCTTATGATCGTACGCCTTGATACTGATCCGTACACGCGTCCCTTCCTGAGTCGCCGCTCCGGTCTCTTTCTCTTTCTTTTTCATGTTCCTTGTCATAGTAGTACGAATGATTCCCTTTGTCAAAACTTTGAGGGAAAATCGTGATGGCAAGGCGTTCTCTTGGCCTTACCACCACTATTTCACGCAAAATTACTTGATAATTTTGACTGCAACACCGGCACCTACCGTGCGTCCGCCCTCGCGAATCGCGAATCGCATGCCTTCTTCCATAGCAACCGGAGCCAAGAGTTTGACCTTCAGGTTAACCGTATCGCCCGGCATCACCATCTCGGCACCCTCCGGCAATTCGACTTCACCCGTCACATCGGTCGTACGGATATAGAATTGCGGCTTGTAACCCTTGAAGAATGGGGTATGTCGTCCACCTTCCTCCTTGCTCAAGATATAAATCTCGCCTTCAAATTCGGTGTGAGGAGTGATAGAACCCGTCTTGGCCAATACCTGACCACGCTCGACTTCTTCTTTCTTGATACCGCGGAGGAGTAAACCGGCATTGTCGCCAGCCACACCCGACTGCAAAGACTTATTGAACATTTCGATACCAGTCACGACCGTCTTTTTGGTTGGATGAATGCCAACAATTTCGACTTCTTCGTTCACTTTGATCTCACCGCGCTCGATACGACCAGTCACCACTGTACCGCGACCTTCGATAGAGAAGATATCCTCGATCGGCATAAGGAACGGTTTGTCAGTATCACGAATCGGATCCGGAATCTGTACATCCAAAGCCTCAATCAATTCAAGAATCGGCTTGGCGGCCTCATCATCGGCACTCGTAGCCTCGAGAGCCTTCAGGGCGCTCCCTCGGACGATAACGGCGTTGTCACCATCAAACTCATATTTGGAAAGTAATTCACGAACTTCCGCTTCCACCAAGTCAACCAACTCAGCGTCATCCACCATATCTACCTTATTGAGGAAGACCACAATGTTCCCGACACCGACCTGATGTGCCAAAAGAATATGTTCACGGGTCTGAGGCATCGGGCCGTCAGTCGCAGCTACCACGAGGATAGCGCCGTCCATCTGCGCGGCACCAGTGATCATGTTCTTGATATAATCGGCATGCCCCGGGCAGTCCACGTGCGCATAATGACGCTTGTCGGACTCGTATTCACAGTGAGCGGTGGCGATAGTAATACCGCGCTCGCGCTCCTCAGGAGCCTTGTCGATATCGTCCACGCCGCGCTTCTTGGCCCAACCCTTGTAACTCAGGACATTCAAAATAGCCGCGGTCAAAGTGGTCTTGCCGTGGTCAACATGTCCGATAGTACCGACATTCACATGAAGTTTGCTGCGATTGAATTGCTCTGTTGCCATAAGCGTGATACTCCGAGAGGCAGGGGCGACCATGGTCGCAGACTGTCTCGCGTAATTAAATTATAACTAATTATGATTCTATATAAAACAAACCCCAAACTGACTCTGCAAAATAAAACTCTTCCAAAAAGGAATTCTTGGATTTTTCACTACAGAAACGGAAAATCACCAAGCTCTTAGAAACTTTCTCTAGCATACCAACCCATTGAAATCCTGTCAAGTTTTGGTCGCATCAAGCCGGCATGCCGATGTGTGCCTTGATCTGCGTTACTTCCGTTTTAACCTCCTCCACATCATCTTTGGTTATGTGAATATCACCAAAAACCGCATCCACTTGACGCTGCGTCCGATCATCGATCCTCTCGACGGATTGTTTCACTAATTGAAGATCTTCTTGTACTGATTGGACTTTTTCATCAAGCACTTGAATGTCAGCCTTAAGTTCTGTGCGAGCACTTTGAATATCCGTTTCCAGCTTAGTTTGAACATCCTGCAAATCTTGGTGAGCATATTCAAAACCCTTGGCAACAATTCGCGCCAAGTTATCGACTTCTTCACTGATCTCAGATTTAAACTCGGTACGAATAGCCTTGGCTTCTGATTTAAGCTCATTTCGAATACTCTGAGCCTCGGTCTTGAACTCGGTACGAATAGCCTTGGCTTCTGATTTAAGCTCATTTCGAATACTCTGAGCCTCGGTCTTGAACTCGGTACGAATAGCCTTGGCTTCTGATTTAAGCTCATTTCGAATACTCTGAGCCTCGGTCTTGAACTCGGTACGAATAGTCTGAAAACCATCAACGACAAGCTTCGTCAGTTTCTCGATCTCTTCTTTTGTAGAAGTTTTAATTTCTTTGTCCATACGATTTTTATTATTCTTTACAGCCTATTTCATTCCTATTGTATCTTGCTGGTAACCCGATTGTCAACGCGCACGCACACATTCCACGGTAACTCTATTGGCAGATACAAGAAATCGGGACTCCCGTGTAAATACACACTTCTTATCTCACATTTCAAACCATACGCCTTACAATGAGAAAGTAAACCAAAATAAGAATCAAGAATTTTCCTGAAGTCGCTCGGCGAAATTTTCCCCAAGTCGAGTTTGTTTTCAGTCGATTTAATCGCTCTAAACATCCTCTTCTTACTTTTATCTCTCAACAGTATCCCGTTGGACACAATGATTGAGCCGCAAAAATCGATACCCCACTTCAATTTGCGAAAAACTGTCTTTCTCAGAGGCAACTCGAGAACGAGTCGCTCATGCAAAAACTTCCTGATTGCTCGCACCTGTTCAAAAAGTTTTTCTTCATCATTCCCGAGAATCACAAAATCATCGTTGTATCGGACATACTGGCTTTTCAAAACCAGATCGTTTTCAACGAATCTGTCCAATTCATTCAGATACACATTGGCAAAAACCTGACTGGTGATATTCCCTAATGGCACCCCTGTGCCAGTATCGGTATGGAAACTTCTCACAATACCTTCCAACAAAGCGAATATTTTTTCATCGCGGATTTCTTTTCTTAGAAGATCAAGTAAAATTTCATGGTTAATATTTTCGAAGTACTTGCGAATATCACATTTGATCGCCCAACATCTTTTCCTGTACCTCCGGATAAGATATATCTGCTTTTGGAGTGTCGCCACCGCCCGGTGCGTTCCCTTCCCCTTCCTGGAAGAAAAAGAGTTTTTTATGAAAAGCGGTTCGTATATCGAACACAAATATGTATAGAGAGCCTGATGGATCACGCGATCCCTGACTGTTGCCTTATAGATGTCCCTCTTTTTCGGGTCTGATATCCTGAAATAGGAGTATCTGCCATGTGAATAATTCCCTGTTTTGAGTTCATCGCACAACAAAAATATATTGTCCTCCAGATGCCTCTCGAATTCCATTACATCTTTTTTTCGGTTTTTCCCCCGCCTATACGACCACCATGAATCCAAAAGGTTCTCGACACATATCAATTCGTCATAATCAAAACCCATATGAATAGCGATAAAAATTTTCAACAACTCGAAATCCCGCTCCTAAAAAAACTCTATGAATTGTATCGATATGCTCACAAATCAATCTCCGTATTTCCCAAACACGAACGCTACAGTCTGGGAGAAAAAATCGAAACGACTATTCTCGAGGCGATCGAGCTGACCATCACCGGCAACTCCCAACCAAAAAACTTCAAAGATAGTTATCTTATGAAAGCCAATGTCAAAGTGGAAGTCCTGAAAATCCTGTTCCGCCTCTCTTTGGATAATGACTTCATCAACCAAACGCAGTACATCCAAACGGAAGAATACCTCCAAGAATCTGGCCGAATGCTGGGCGGCTGGATAAAATACCTACACTCAGACTTCGTGAAGTACGAGCAAAAAAATGAGGAAGAAAAACCGAAAAAGTAATCGCTCAACCCGTCCCAGCACAAGGGATTAGATAAACTACGGGAGAGGCGGAGACCCAGATTGTCATTCGCATTATCAGGATCATTCGCATTGACATTCAACTGCCGATCATCCGGATTCCAGTTCGCGTTCACGACACGAGCACCGGAGCGGTCCCGCCTCTTATAATCTTTCCTTGTCCGTTGTGCCTTCGCTCATCGCGATGTATCAGGACGACACCGTCGCCCGAAGGAAAGATTGTAGTTTTTGGTATGGCGAATCCAACCCATTACCAGAGCGTTTTTACCCACGCTCTCGTCTTTTTGATTGGAAATCGTTTTGGGTAAACCGACGGAATCGGTCGTACTGACCCAAATCCAATACCAAATCCAAAATGCAAAAGAAAAAAGAAAAAAAGAAAAAAAGAAAAAGAATCCAAAGCAAATCCAAAAGTTTCAAAGTCTAAGCTAACTTTTTGAAACTACGGGAGAGGCGGAGACCCAGATAGACATGCGCATCAGCAGGACCATGCGCATAGACATACAACTGCCGATCACCCGGAATCCAGTACGCGCTCACGACACGAGCACCGGAGCGGGAGTCGAGCAATCGGGCATAGCTCATACTTTTCGCATCCAGATGTTCTCCCGTCTTGTCAAAATACATTTTTTGTTGGAGTATATATTCCTCGAGAGAGTTGCCTTCGGCTTGAATAGTAAATTTTTGTCCGTTGATTTCGACTTCGCAATTGACCGGCAATTCCTCGTTGTCAGCAATCCGACGATTGACTTCCGCTTCATCGAGGGTGGTCACGGCCATAATATTTTTGTTTCGCGTCGCTTTGAGGATGGGGTGATCTTCGATGTTTGGGATGGAATGCGTCAAGACGATGCGGTATTCCGGAGCCGAGGGATTCTTCATTTCGGTGAAGTTGCCTCCGGCTTCGAAATTAGGACTTCGATAGGTCGCGGCGACTTTCTCTTTGACTTTTTTACCGTTGACTGTTTTTTCTTCCTCCATTGTTTCGATGAGTTGGGTATTGAGTGCTCCGGCATCTGGCAGGTTTTCTGGAATGATGAGGATCTGATCGTAACCGTATTTTTCGATTTCACTTTTGATTTCTTGATAGTTTTCTTGCCAAATTTCTCTCACAAGAACTTGATCGATGGAGAGGTTGAGTTGGTTTTTGTAAAAATCAATTTGCTCGGAGAGACTTTGCTCGAGATTGATTTCGATTTTTTGGTCTTGGTTGGTTTCGAGGTTATTCCAAATAGTTTCTATTTGACTATGGTAAGTCACACTTTCTTTCCGTGATGCAACCCGCGGTTTTTCCTTATAAGGAACATGCACCGGATCACCGTTTACTTTATCAATTCCCAAAAACTCATACAGTCCACCAGAGAGTTTGAATAGTTCCCCCGGCACGAATTTTTTACCTCCGCCCTCGAATGATTCCCTGCGATACTCGACCCGCTTTCCTTCCGGAGTGATGAAGTAGCTCTCCGTCAACACCGGCTCCTCACTGACCAGCTTTTCATAGTGGACACGCGGAGACAGCAGGCCGATCTCCAAGGGAGTCATAATTTCAAATTCAGGTTTTTCTCTTGTATCCGCTCCGATTTCTATGCCGTAGTGTGACAAGAATGCCCCGACCAGTTGTCGATCATCCGCAGAATATTCCTCTTTTGATAAAAACTCTTTTTGAAATTTTTCAGAAAAGAATGATTCCAAAGACTTTTCCCGAGCGCGTGTTCGATATTCTTTCAGCCAGCCGAGAATCGTCCCGATATCGATGATCAGATCTTTCAGGTATTGCGCCTCTCCTCTGGCTTTCAAAATCGTCTCTTTGTGCGAGAACGATTTATTGATTTCATCGAGCGCGCCGGCTAACCGCCACAAAAACCCTCCAGCAACGACCGTCTTCCCGTTCTTATCTTCTACTGTTTTCAATTCGCGGATGTTCACGATTTGCTTGACTTCCTGCCCTTCCTTTTCGACAGTTTTCGTTTCTTCCCGAAATTCATACTGTGGTGTGAGTTCTCCCTTGGCGGCGCGCATCCGCCTGTTCTCATCCATCAGTGCCGACACCATCATCTCATATATTTCCGGTTCGCTCTCGCTCTGTTTCGGATAATCCAAATTCACCTTGGCGAATTTACGCAACACTTCCGCAGGGATTTTGTTTCGTGTATCATATCGCTCCGAATCCAAATTGACCATCCCGCAATACAAAAAATTCGGAGCAATCGTCAATTCTTGATTGGTAACCGGCATCCTCACGGTTTTTCCTGGCGTCCACGAAGAAATTCGCGCCATCATTTCCGTCTGATCCGCTTTCGGTCGAAGATTGAACTCGTCATCCGCCACAATCCTCCCCTGATGTGAAGCTGTCGTCTCCAATGTTGTCGCTCTGCCGGTGGCCGCTTCACCGATCTCCTTGTATTCGTAATGGGATTCTCCTTGAATAGAAATTTTCGGTTTAGCGATCAGATCCTGAAACCGAGTCTCCTTCCCCGGCGTCAAACTGTTTATTTGCCCCGTCAGTTTCAAAGAAGCTTGTTCTACGAATCGGCTTTTGCCCGTGCCCGACTCTCCCGAGACAAGCACCGGCTTCCCACTGAGCGCCGCTTCTTCCAATTCATCCAAAGCTTCTTGCCGTGATGGCTTCCAGATGAAATTTTCTTTCTTCAATTGCTCGGCACCCTCCACTATCGTGTGGTACTGCGCCAGTCCGGCTAACTCCGGATTGGACTGGAGTAAGTCTTTCATTTTTTCCGCCAGCTGTTGTAATCGTTTTTTATTCGTTTCAAAGATGAGTATATCGATTTCTTCAATGCCGGAACCTCTTGAGGCAAACATCTCCCGCGCACATCCGTCGACCGCCTTCCCTACCACATACATTTCCCGGTCGAGGGCTTTGTATTTTTCGAGGTTTCCATTGATCGATTCCGTTTCTTCTCTATGCCGTCGGTGATGTTTCTTGTATTCTTCCCGTGTCTCGACATCGTCATAAAAACTTTTCAACGCGCCGATTCTTAACTTCATTTTCCGCTGTTCCTCCTCGCTTCCAGCTTTTTCTCCTTTTAGCGCAAGAGAATGCTTCGCGGCTTGAAACAATGCCCACATCGATTCCGCCCGCTGGGCCGGCGTGAGATACGAAATATCAACCTGATCTGAAGTAGCTTGTTCATTTCCCTGTGTCTTTCCGAACCGTTCCAAAAAAACGCCCACCGGATCTTCCTTCGGTTTCTTCTGTATGATTGCATCCAAGCTTTCAGGTTTTGGAAAAAATTGTTCCGTCATAACGCGATGTGCTATTGTAAAAAAATTCGAAATCCAGAATGCAAAAGAAAAAAAGAAAAAGAATCCAAAGCAAATCCAAAAGTTTCAAAGTCTAAGCTAACTTTTTGAAACTACGGGAGAGGCGGAGACCCAGATAGCCAACCGCATCAGCAGGATCATCCGCATGGACAATCAACTGCCGAACACCCGGATACCAGCTCGCGCTCACGACACGAGCACCGGAGCGGGAGTCGAGCAACCAAGTCCAGCCTTTTTTATCCAGATGGTTACCGGTGCTTTCGAAATACATCCGTTGAAGAATTTCATATTCTGCCAAAGAGAGGCTGTCACTTTTCACTTCAATTATTTGACCGTTAATTTCGGTTTTGAAGTTAGTCGGCATTGCTTGATTGTTCGTGATTCTCTCGGCTACTTCGGTCGGGTTGAGATCGGTGAGTGCCATGATGTTTTTGTTGAGCGTGGCTTTGAGGAAAGGGTTGGCATCTTCGTTGTCGTAGATGTTCTGATCAGAATGCGTCAAGACGATACGGTATTCCGGAGCCGAGGGATTCTTCATTCCGGTGAAGTTGCCTCCGGCTTCGAAATTAGGACTTCGATAGGTCGCGGCGACTTTCTCTTTGACTTTTTTACCGTTGACTGTTTTTTCTTCCTCCATTGTTTCGATGAGTTGGGTATTGAGTGCTCCGGCATCTGGCAGGTTTTCTGGAATGATGAGGATCTGATCGTAACCGTATTTTTCGATTTCACTTTTGATTTCTTGATAGTTTTCTTGCCAGATTTCTCTCACAAGAACTTGATCGATGGAGAGGTTGAGTTGGTTTTGGTAAAAATCAATTTGCTCGGAGAGACTGTATTCCAGATCGATTTCGATTTTTTGGTCTTGGTTGGTTTCGGGGTTATGAAAAGAAGTCGTGAGCAATGGCTCAACCTTTTCGATGGATGGTTTTTTTTCTTGCTTCCCGATACCCAACTGACGCAGTTCTTCTTCGGTCAAGGGTTCGGCTTGGGCAAGGAACTCTTCCTTCGGCATCGTTCTTGGTGAAAAATCAAATTTTTCGGGGGACATAGGTTAGATTTGTATTCTGTTTGGATGAAGTTTTTTGAATTCTCCAGTGATATCCTGAGACAAGATTTCCGGTAATTGGGAGAAGGATTCGATCGGTTCGGCGGCAAACGCACTCTCCGAAACCCCTCCGACACAGCATATTCTCACAACCACACCCTTAGCTGCCAGTCTTGTGCAGACAGCTTCCGCCGTGTCAAAATCATTGGGTGCTCCATCAGATATCACTACCACATAATGCAATGGTCGTTTGTCTTTGGAAATTTTTTTCTTATCCAACTCGGCGTTTTCCCGTTCAACAGCCTGCTCGATCAAGAGGAGTGTTTCGGCGGTCGGCGTTCCTCCTCTGGCAAGTTGGTTGAGTGCGGCATAAAATGCCCACTGTTCTTTCGACTCCCATTTGTCCGTCAGAGGTAACTTCGTCTCTCCGGTCTCTGATGCCAATGTTACCATAATTTTGAGCGGCGGTACATGGGAATTTGATCCCTGCTGACGGGAAATATATGCGCACTGCATCAGACTATCTGTGAACAATAGCCCTGCATCCCGTTGCACATCCGCTTTCCTCCGGCCGCTCGCGCTATCAGGATCTTTCATCGACCCGGACAAATCGAAAGAAAAATAGACAGAGAGACCGCCGAATTCCGTTTCGAGTTTCTCTTCTCGTTCTAATTTTTCAAACCCGGTCGGATTGAATTCCTTAGACACGATATCGATCCGCGCACTCACCGGATCCTCCAAATTATCGCCTTCATCCATTCGCACCGGACCGCGGTAATCATTCTTTTCACTTGTATTTTCGATAACGATCTTTTTCCATTCCAACTTGAGCAGCTCGCTGATCGGAATACCGCGCGTGTCCTTGATCTCCCGCGCCCGATCCAAGGCTCGCAAAAACTC
>Ga0194044_10000560_pt1 | contig 18569 bp, 21 predicted proteins | sample JunL4417m_MetaG_FD_155460 | JGI IMG/M metagenome (GOLD analysis project Ga0194044, IMG submission 155460) | Anoxic zone freshwater microbial communities from boreal shield lake in IISD Experimental Lakes Area, Ontario, Canada - Jun2016-L442-17m | ecosystem: Environmental > Aquatic > Freshwater...
GTATCAGATGAGCAGATTAAACAAGTTGAGGAGATATTAAATAACCGACCCAGAAAGAGACTGCAGTGGCTAACGCCACTCGAAGTCTTTAAAGGAGCTGGTGTTGCATTAAAACGTTGAATGTAGCATTAAATTATGGCTAAAATAAAGCTTATAATGTATAAAATCAAATTTCAGGCCTTGACATAGGCAATTTAATATTGCAAGATAAAAAATCGCTGTTTATACAAGCCCAAGTGGCTACACACCAAAAAAAGGAGAAAAGTATGGCATCGCTCATTAGTATGTCCAATGCGTTCAAGGGCGACCTCATTGAAGAGGTCTTGGCAATCCAAACCAAGGATTTACGTTCGCCAACTAAGAACATGGAAATCACCGGTGAGGTGCTCGGGAAAATGAATAATTTCGAGCGCCAGCTTATCACCAAAGTGATTAACCTGACCGACCAGGCAAACAGGTTAGTCGAGAAGATTAACAGCGACGATACCACCCAGGGCGAGGTAAAAAAGTTGAAGCGGGATCGCTTGACGCTCAAGCGCAAGTCCGAACAACTCCAGGAAGTGTTCTGGTTCTCGGTGATGGATCGTCTCAACCTTTGGGAAAAGAGTCTGACCATTTCCGAGTGGTCGATTCTCGACAAAGGAGAGGATTCATCCGATGTACCAGCGTTCATCAAAGATCTGCTGAATCTGTAACTGATTCGGTCGGATCAAAACCAAAAGGCACCACATACTGTGGTGCCTCGTTTTTTATTTTGAGGGCTATTATTTTTTGCCTTTGACTTTATTTTCCTGTTCGTTGATGGCAATGGTGGTTTTGATAACCGTGTCTGGGGTTAAAGAGATAGAGTCGATACCAAGCTCGACCAAGAACTGGGCAAAGTCGGGGAAGTCAGACGGCGCTTGGCCACAAATACCAACCTTGCGTTTCATTTTCTTGCCGACCGTAATCAAATAGCGGATGAGTTCTTTAACCGATTCGCTTTTTTCGTTAGACTGGCCAGCAATATTTAAGATACCAGAATCTCGATCGATACCGAGAGTTAATTGGGTTAAGTCATTCGAGCCGATGGAAAAACCATCAAAGACCTCGGCAAATTGTTCGGCCAAAATAATGTTGGTTGGGATTTCGGCCATTACATAAATTTCTAAACCGTCCACATGCTGCTTAAGACCATTCTGCGCCATAATCTCAATCACTTTTTTTCCTTCATCAACAGTGCGGCAGAAAGGAATCATGAGTTTCAAATTCTTGAGCTGCATTTCGTTTCTCACCTTGGCTAAGGCCTGGCACTCTAGCACAAAAGCATCTTTGTATTTTGGATCATAATAGCGAGAAGCGCCACGCCAGCCGATCATAGGGTTTGATTCGATTGGCTCATATGGCGTGCCACCAATCAAGTTGGCATATTCGTTTGTTTTAAAATCAGACAAACGGATAATGACATCTTTCGGATGGAAAGAAGCGGCAATCATGGCCACGCCCTCGGCCAATTTATCAATATAAAACTGTTTTTTGTCGGTATAACCCACGGTTAACTCGTCAATTTTGGCCTTAGTTTTTTTGTCGGTAATTTTGTCGTAGTTAATTAAGGCGAGCGGGTGGATTTTGATGTAATTATTGATGATAAATTCCTCACGAGCCAAGCCGACACCGTCGTTTGGAATAAAGGACATGGTCATGGCCGTGTCCGGCTCACCCACATTTAACATTACCTTAGTTTTTGGTCGTTTTAAACCTTTAATGTCGGTGCGGTTTATTTTAAATGGGATAATGCCTTCATAAACAAAACCTTCGTCACCCTCGGCACAGGAAACGGTCACCTTTTGGCCGGATTTTAATTTGGCGCTACAGTTGGTGGTGCCAACTACGCAAGGAATGCCAAGTTCACGAGAAATAATGGCGGCATGACAGGTGCGTCCACCGGAATCAGTAACAATCGCGGAAGCAATTTTCATAATCGGTTCCCAATCTGGGTCGGTCATGGTGGTGACGAGGACTTGGCCCTTTTTAAACTTACTAATATCTTTGACGTCCATGATGCGATTAACCTCGCCTTGGCCAATGCGATTACCAACGGATTTGCCTGCTACTAATAGGTTGCCCTTTTTGCTGATTTTATACTCTTCGATAATATTGTAGTTGCGGACGCTGTGAATGGTTTCGGGTCTGGCTTGGACGATATAGAGTTGCTTTTCTTGTCCATCGTAAGCCCATTCGATATCCATGGGGTGGCCATAGTGCTTTTCAATCATCATTGCCCAATCTGCTAATTGAATAACTTGAGCGTCGGTGATGGAAGCGAGGCGCTGTTCTTTAACCGGCACTGGAATATCCTTAACTGGATTTTTACTGCCAGTCGCATAGACCATTTTAATTTTCTTTTCCGAATACTTGCGATAGATGATTTTTTTGGTTGGTTTAAATACATAGTATTCATCAGGGGTAACCTTGCCCTGGACAATGTTTTCACCCAAACCATAGATGGAGTTGATTAGAACAACATTCTGAAAACCGGATTCAGTATCAATGGTAAACATAACACCGGAAGAACCAACATCGGAGCGAACCATTTTTTGTACACCGACTGAGAGCGCAATATTAAAGTGATCAAACTTCTTGTCCACCCGGTATGAGATGGCACGATTGGTGAAGAGGGAAGCAATACAGGCGCGAACGGCATCGAGTAAGGCTTTTTCGCCGTTGATATTTAAGAATGTTTCTTGCTGGCCGGCAAAAGAGGCATCGGGCAAATCTTCAGCCGTAGCAGAAGAGCGCACGGCCACATCAACATTGGTTTTTTTATAATCTTTGGACAAGGTTTTGTAGGCAGTAACGATTTCTTTTTTGAAATCAGTTGGTAACTCTGCCTTTAAGATAACCTCACGAACCGCTTTGCCGCGTTTAGCCAAGTCAACCACGTTTTTAGTGTCCAAACCTTTAAGAATAGCCCGGATTTTGTCCTTGGTGCCTGATTTTTCAATGAAATAGTTGTAGGCGGATGCGGTGGTGGCGAAACCATTTGGTACGCGAACACCTTGACCACTTAGGGTGCGATACATTTCGCCGAGTGAGGCGTTTTTGCCGCCGACGGTCGGCACATCCTTGATGCCGAGCTCGTTAAAAAATTTGATGTACTTTGCCATAGCAATTAGTATTTTTTAAAAAATAAATTATGTTAATTTAAAGCGTAAACTTAGGTTGTATATAATTGGGATCTTAGTGAATTTACCACTGGCTACTTTGGAAATGGCTATTGCCGATAATGAAAAACAGAGAAGGGCTAAGATGCCGCCAAAGTAGGGTACCCAGCAAAACAGAATGGCGATAGAGTCGAGATAGAACAAAATAACGCCTTGCTTGGCATGGAATTGAGCAAATTTTGAGTCAGGTCGGAGTAGTAAAGGGATAAGGCAAAAAATATAGACATACGACAAGGAGGTGATGAGCAAATTGTCGTTAATGTCCCTGGTTGAATCCTTGGATTCGAGCCGAGTTTTGGGTGATTTCACCGCACGTTTGATTGCCATAAGTTTAGAAGAACAAATTACATGTTAGGTAAAATTATTATAGCACAATTTGACAAGTAATGGAAAAATAAGGTAAAAAGATAATGGTTATTTTAAGATAATCAATTGCCGAGGTGGTGAAATGGTAGACACGCTTGCCTTAGGAGCAAGTACCGCAAGGTATGCAGGTTCAAGTCCTGTCCTCGGCACAATTACAAAGCTCAGACATATAGTCTGAGTTTTGTTTTATGTTAGAGAAGAATTAAGGTTTTTGAGAGTACTGTAATTTGTTGGATTTACCCAATTTTTATCAATTGTGCCGTTATTGTGCCGTAAGATTATTTCAATCGGTTTTTCTAGCATCTTCACCGCATCGCGGAGAACAAGCGGACTGAGATGAGCATAGCGCATGGTTGTGTTCGTGTCAGAATGGCCAAGCAGCTCTTGAATGGTTCTCATGGAGATTCCTTTCTCAGCTAATCGAGATGCAAAGGTGTGACGGAAGACGTGCCAACCGATTTTTCTAAAGCCAATTTTTTTGAGTGCGCTATGCAACAGTCGCCGACAATTTTCTTGCGGTAAGTATTTACCCTCGGTATTGGCAAAAATTAGATCGTCTGTTTTATTCCTTTGTTCAAGCATAGCGAGTACCTCGCGGTTCAAGGGGATGTAACGGATCTTGTTACTTTTAGTACTACCCAAATAGCCACGAGAAATTGCCTTGCTGACCGTTAAGACGTTTTCTTTGAAGTTTATATCACTCCAAGACATTGCAATTAGCTCACCAAATCTTAAGCCGGTGTTAAGTGCAAACAAAACCATGTCATGCAAAAGGTCATCAGTTGATCTTAACAAATAGTCGCATTCCTCGGATGATAGAAAATCATATTTTTGAGGAGCAACTTTAAGTCGTTTAATTCTTGGCACTTTAGTAATCAATTCCCACTCCTCGGCGACTCGTAAACATTTGCTTAGTACGCCCAGTGTGTTATTGATGGTTTTGTTGCTTGTTTGGTGCTTAATTTCCGTGGCTTTATATTTTTCAATTTCGTAGCTAGTTATATGCTCGAGTTTCATGTTGCCAAAAAATGGAACAAGATGAACTTTTAAGACCGACCTTTTATTTCTTGCCTCGGATTGTCGATTATTTACTACAACATATCGTTCAAACCATTCCACAACATATTCTTTAAAGACAAGTGATTTTTTGGTGGACTCTTCAAAGCCCAAAATCGGTTCACCGCGAGCAAGTCGTTGTCTGAGTAGGATTTCGTAAGCCTGTGCGCCTTTGCGCGTATTTTCAGGGCTTGGATAGCGATGTCTTTGATGGTTGTGACCAATATCCACCCACCATCGGTTGCTTCGTTTTTTTAAGCTCATATTTGCCTATGGGCTCAATGCGACCATTTTCAATATATTCATCGACATCGATTTTTTTGAAGCGTATAGTTCCGTTAATTTTGTAAAACGGAATTAATCTTTTTTCAATCATCCGGTAAATTGTTGTACGAGAAACAGAAAGCAATCGAGCGAGTTCGATTGGCGATAAAAAGGATATAGTATTGTTCGCATTTGAGCTTGTCATTTAATTGTTAAAGGGCAATATGGGAATATGATCCACTATCATATTTAGACAGTATTACCCTATCATAAATTAGTAAAAAATCAATTTTTCTCAGCATAATCGATATAATTCATAATCGACTCTGCCTTGATAATCGCTGGTGTAACTCGTCGTAAATAAACGAGTTGTCCGCTCCAATTTTTGGAGTAAATAGTTTTTGATATTTTGGGAAAACACAATAATTTTTGGCCGATCCAGATTGCGCGAATAGAGTACTTTGCGCATTCCGAAATATCGTCGGTCGAATAAGTCCTTGCCAATGTACTTGGAAATATAGAGACCAAGATTTTTGACGTGCCGTATCTTATGAATGTCGATGTAGCCATGCCCCCAGATTTTGGCCATCTCGGTAAAGGCCACAAAATCCAAGTTAAGTAGAACGTGATAATGCACGGCACCGCGTTTCTGAAATTCGGGTACGGCTAAATATTTAAGATCCGGATAGCGGCGCTTTAAGCGCTTAATAAAGTTATGAAATAATTTGTTGGCAGCCTTCAAATCTCCCAAGTTCTCTTTGAACGTAAGGGTTAAGAAGTTTTTGAGATCGGGATTCGCATTAATCAATCGGGTGATTTTTCCCCGAGTGCGACGCACGGAAAAGTCGCGCAAGAATAATTGAGTATTTAAATCTTTAGCTGGTTGCATATTTTTGTGTTTAGTTTTTGTTTTGTGGTGTGGGTTTCGTTTGTGGCCAATTTTGATGGGTGTTTCGTACTGGTAGCATTCAAGGAAGCTGCCGGATTGGATTACTTTGTGCCGATAACTCATCATAGTTTGAGCAGTAACAAATATAACTGGTCGGACAACTCAAAATAATCAAACTCATACTGGTGTAGTTTTCGTTTGAGCATATCGAAGTCGTTGGAATGGTCGAACTCTGTCTGGTTCTGGATGGCACTGCGCATCTGCCGGATGCGATTTCGTAACCAGAGGATTTGTTCAACTTCTCGTTTAACATCTCGAAAGAGCATAGGGATAAATAATAGTGAATTAAGGAATGTTTTAGTCGGACAGAAGTGTGCCTATAGTCAAGATTAAAAAGGCTACTTCTACCGTCTAAAATCTCATTTACCGGAGCGACAGATTTTCCGTCGTGAGGAGGGCAAGGCTCGACGGAAAATCAGCCACCCCGGTCAAAAACAAAAAAGGGAAATCGGGGAGGGGTCGTCGCATATCTCGAGTGGACTCATTTTAGCGCCAGCTTATCCCTCTTCAAGGTCGTATTTGTAAATCTCCACCTTTGACTAGGGCAAGCTATCAGCCGCTTATTCTCGCAACCGTGAGATACGCGCAAAGACGGCCGCTGACTCGCAGATAATATCAATAGCCGTCAATGAAAACATATGACTATCGAGTCAACTTGGAAGGGTTCCGCGGAAACGCTAGAACTCGTCCGCAAACAGATTGCCCAACGATGGGGCGAAGCCGACGCGGAAGCGTACGATCCGAAGACCAATTGCTTTACCTTCAAGCAATGGAAACGGAACGGCTATGTCGTCAAAAAGGGCGAAAAGGGTATCCGGTCGTACACCTTTGTCGAAGCTAAAAGCAAAGACAAGGATAAAGCCAATGAGGCCGAAGACGGGATGAAATACCGGAAGACCGTCTGGCTCTTCTACCAGAAACAGGTCGAGCCATTACCAGAAGCCGAGTAGCTTCTCGGGGGAGCGATTCCATATCGGGGTCGCTCCCTTTTTTCGTGTTAATCCGTAAACCCGGTAATCTCTTGAAAGGTGTCGTAGGAGTTGGCTAAGCGAAGTTTGAACCAACAGAAGGTATTGGAGTAACAATATCGTTTTTCTTTGTCGATATCCTCGATATCATATTGTTTTAAGAGGATGATGCGTCCGAGTTTTTTCACCACATAGACGCTATTTACTAATTCACGCACAATCAAATCAATGCGTTTGACGTTTTGTACGGCGCCCCAGATATTCAAGCCGATAATCTTGCCGTGTTCATCGCGTTTGATATGTTTACGGTGTTGTTGGAATTTGTACTGTAGGCGCATCGGTAAATCTTTCCAGGCGCGGTTGTTGAAATAGATTTGGCATTCGTCAATTAAGATCTCGCCACCGCGAATATTGATGAGATCGTCGAGCTTTTCCCAAAAATAGAGCTCGCCTCGTTTTACTGGCATAAACCATTTCAGGTTACACTCATAATAGAAATATTCTTGGATAAGTCGCTTGGTGCGGTAGAGTCTGGAGCGTTCTTGACGCTTAATCAGTTCATCGAAATTAATGTAGAAGTTAGAATAGACATCTTTGCCTTGGTTTAAGAATTTCCAAGACAGACGAACGAGGTTGTAGGTTTTAGAGGTGCCTGGTTTTCCGGTAATTATATTAATCATCGGTCTGGTTTTATATTTTTTAATTTGACTGAGAATGAAATCAGTCGTTCGCATGAGAGTACGAACCGATAGAGTAATTTAATCTCACCAATACTGAGTTCGTTTACCTTCTTGTGGCGAATGTCCGCTAGGTGCGGTAAGGCAGGGGTTTTGTTTTGCATACGTTTTTGTTTTATATAAATAAATTAGCCACGAATCATCCGGTAAAAGCCCTTAGTCAGTTTGAATACCAAGTAATAGCTTTCATATTGAAGAATGAAGTAGATAATGAATAACAACTGATCCACTGGAAAGATGGTGTTAAGCTTGAGTAAGTCTTGCGCGAACTTAATGAACGCTAACGGTAGGTTGGCCAGTATGGAAAAATCAGTCGCGGGCATGAGGTTAATTAAGCCGTTGACCAAGAAGGTGATAATATCAAGTAAGGCATCAAGCAACATAGCGGTTAGTATAAATGATCAAAATAAAAGACACGCCAAAAGACGTAGAGGAAAAAGAAAAACCAGAGAATGGCAACAAGGTAGGGTCGTAAGGCTTGAGCGTAACTTTGGACTAATGGCTCGCTGGTATCAAGCACTTTCATCTCGCCTAAATTAAAATCAGTCGGTGCTGCTTCTGTGCCGTGCAAGGCAAACGAATAGATAATATCTGGTTTTGAGCCGTCTTGTAATACCGCTTGGTAGGAATTATAGACCGTGTCGATATTGTCTTTGATGTAGCCGAAGAGCCACTTGCCCATGAGGTTGTCTTTGAGGTCAATCAGTTTCTGTTTGGTGTTGGCTGTCGGTAGAAAAATATCCCTCGCCAAGTTACCGAAGAAGCCCCAATCAGTCGGATGCAGGTTGGTTAAGGTTGATGAAGCATTAATGGCAATCGAGAGTGCTACCACCAAGTGGCCGTCCGGATAATTAGGATTGGTGTAATCCATAATGCCAAAGATGTAATAGGTTGGTACATTTTTACTGGCTAAAATATCTGGCACCGTTAGGGTTCTGGTATTATCCGGATCATTTTGGGAAATGAGTTCATCAAACTGAGCCGATGGTTCACTAAAATCAGGATGAAGTGAAACCAAGGCCACAATATGGCGTTTGTCGCGGAAGTAATCGTTACTGAGGCTGTAGTGGAGTTTAAAAGTGTAATGAGTTGAGGGTTCTGCATCATTAGTGGCTAGGGTGAAATCGGGATATTTGTCTGGCTGAGGATAAATGATGTTAAGTGAGTAAAGTTTAGGATTATCTTCTGGCACTTCGCCTAGCTCGCCATAGAGTTTGTAATACATCGAGAAGCCGAAGGCACTATTATTGAATGACTCACCTTCAAGTTGGGTGTCTGAACCTTTTGTAAAATAGCGACAGTAGCCGGAATTCGTCATAGCGTCTAGCTGAATCTGATACAAATTCATGGTGCCATCGGGGTAGGAGTAGCTATCCAGTGCCGGAAAGGTTACTTCGTAATCGGCGTAGTCGGACGTTAGGGAAATCCGCTCGTTACTACAAACCGCACTTTGGTTATTCTCAGCTAAGAGGCAGACATAGAATGGCAAACAAGTGGTATTGGGATCTTTTCTTAAGCGAAGAATAATTTTGGTTGGCTTCAGGTTGGTAATGGGGTGAACAAAGTTTTGATTGGGTGCGTAGCCATCAAGGGTCTGACCCATATCCATGGCGATAATATCATTGGCCTCACCAATTTGTTCTTTTACTAATGTTTCTGCGGCGGATACTTTTTGATGAAATAAGAATGAAGCCATGAGAAGAAACATAACGATAAATATTTTTCGCCACATATGGTTAATGTAAAAAACGGATTATATAGTGGTAGAGCCAGACAATGAGCCAGATGAGTAGGGCTAAAATGACTATGGCTGGCAGGGCAAGATAGACTGTACCTAAGAGATTATCTTTAAGCGTAGACACAACTAAATCGGTCGTGCTTGCCACCTCGTTTGTGGTGGCGTTGGCGCTAGCAGTGGGCACAATTGTAAACGGAGTAGATTCTAACTGAGCCATCATTTGTTGACCGGAGGCGAACGTACCGATGAGATATACACCCGTGTATTCGCTTGCTGGTGCTGAATTAAAAATTGCTTGAACGTTTAAATTGGGGTTAGCCGGATTAGCCGAGTAAGCTTCGCTGTACACCATTTGTGAATTAATTTGTTTGATAGCTAATTGATATGATACGAGTTGGTCGATATTGGCATAATTGCTAGAAAGTCGGAAAAGATAATAGATATCCTCGACACTCATGAACGTAATCATAAAGCCTATAGGTTGTTCGGCAGAGTAACTAGATTGGTAAGGAAAACGGCCAGCCGAAAAAGCAGAGCCAGGAATGACTGGAGTAAAAGTGCCCACTTGATAACTACCAGCATTAGCGCCAAGCCATTCGATGACTAACGCATAGACTGAGCCATTGGGATAGTTGGCGGTAGTGATATATGCCTCAGTGTCACTTGCACCTAGAGCATTAGACTGGCTCACCACTTGGCCGTTGGTGTCTGTGACCACCATCTGCCAGCTGGTCGCATCCGTTGGGATGATCGTGTCCTTTTCGGCTAGATCAGCGAAGTTAAAATCCCAGGCCACAGCGGTGTTGGTGTAGATTTCATCTTCCGGTACTTTAATGAGTGACATGGCCGATACCGAATGGGTAGCGAACAATGCGACGGCGAGTAAAAGACTAAAAATAATTTTGTTCATACGATATTGAGACAATAATTTTGTAAAGCGGCCGACAGGGCGTTAGGAGGTGAAAGAGGATGGTCTTCCGAACCGGACTGTCAGCCGCTCTGAAAACTAGTGGCCGCCCATGAATCTGCGTGCCAATCTCCAGACGAAGCCGATGGAAAATAGCATGACGCCGACGATGACGATGTTGGACAAGTTAGCAGTCAAGACGCCGGTGATGTTCTCTTTGAGCGTAGTAACTACGCTGGCGCTAGTGGAAGCGATGTCCGCATCAACCGCGGCGAACGCGTGAGAGCCTAAGGCCAAGGCGCCTGCGCCGACTAAAGCCGCAACCGACCAGATTTTTGCTTTAATGGTAGTAACCATACATTTGGTGTGCTTATTTTTTAGTGAATAACAATAATACGCCGACCACCGTTCCAAGGATAATCCCTAGGCTCAAACTCGCGCCGAGTACATGGAAGATGTTGCCGAAATTGTCAGTGAAGCAAGAGAGATGTCTAGTGATATACGTGGAACACATATTATTTTGCCCTCGTTATGCTAAAAAATACGCTGAAAAGTACGAAGATGGTAAGCGGAAAGACCAGACCGTGGCCTAACGCAGCAAATACATTGGTGATTGCGGTTGTCATGGCTATTTGTAGATGAGAATAACGATTAAGATGGCAATGAGTCCGAAGTTCACGGCTGACAGCAAGGTAAATAACTGACTAAAAAAATTAATGAGGTTCAGTGCCTTATCTGTCAGGGTGAAAGTCGAGCTGGCAACCGTAACAATGTCCATGGTTATTTCTTGGGAATATAAACCGAAGAGTAGGCACGTCGGCGTTTGCCATCCACGTAGGTGAAGGGAAAAACACTAACCTCGATGGAAACCGTGTCGCCGTGTTTGCCGTATTCCGCGTCTAAATCGGAAACGGATACCGCGACGGGGTAAATACTGCCTATTGGTTCGATATACAGCGTGCGCTGATACCCAATGGTGCCATCTTTGCGGTTGTATTCTTTGGACTCGTCTTTCTTAAGAATGCCGTTGAGTGTAAACATAATTTTGTGTTTGTGTTGGTTTTGATGTTTATCTTTGTTTTTAGCGTCGACCTTTATGGGGTGTTTTGATTAAATCAAAAAACACCACATTGCTATGGTGTTATTGTATGATATTGGTATTCGGAAGATGGTGAACGAGATTATTCGATTATTCGAATCTACAAATGTTCGCGATTAATCGATACTTTACCGTCTTGTCCGGAGGTGAGAATGAGGAAGTTTCGAATCTTGTCCTTGGTGTTATTTTTAATTTTCAATTTGATTTGTCCACAAGCGTCATAATACTTTTTCCAACTGGAGCGGTTTTTACTGTATTCCAAGTCACCAAATTCATCCGCAGCAATTTCAGAATAGAAAAAATCATCAGTGAGGTTAGTCCGATTATCGATGAAGATATATTTTAATATTTTGTGCTGGTTTGAGTTTTTGGTTTTGCCATCAATTTTAATGGGTTCGCCGTCAATATAGAGTACGCTTTTTTCTTCGTTGAAATATAATTTATTTTTCCGGTCGCCATCGCGGAAAAAGATTTCCCGGTCAAGGCGGTCAAAGACATTACTGTTTACCACCTTGAACGATAGCTCAAGCATTTCTTTAGAGTAGGGCTTAGAAAACAAGCGACAGAGATTTTCAAACTCGTTTTTGTCGCCCAAGCTGCACGTCTTCACCTTTTTCATCTTGGCGTGGATGACTTCAAGGTTTGAATAATAAATCCAGAAGTCATTCGTGTAAATAGCCTCGCCTTTGACATTAACAAACTCTTCTTCGTCTAAGTCGTTTTGATCAATTCGACCCAACACTCCGGCAGTGTCGTCGAATATCTTCTGCATGATGCTTTTAGTGAGTGGATCCGTATTGAGTAACCGGATATATTTATAGACAATGACAAATTTTTGAAAAATATTCCTCTCGATTCGAAAAAGCCGAGTCAACTCGAGCATTTTTTCTTTTAATCTTTGAGCGGAACCAGACATTCGATTTTATAGTCATTAACTGTTTATGTAAAAAGGTTTCTGATTATAGAAACAACCACCCCTCTAATTTCAACTTCTTCACGGTAGATTGGCTTGAGGCTCGGGTTAGCCGGCTGGAGTCGTATTTTATCTGGTTCTTGATAAAACCGTTTTAACGTCGCCTCATTATTGTCGATAATCGCCACGACCGTATCTCCGTTATCAGCAGCAGATTGTTTTTTGACAATGACGATGTCATTGTCAAAAATACCATCCCCAATCATGCTATCCCCTCTAACTCTGAGGGCATACAGTACGTTTCGACTAAATCGCGCAGTATTGGTAATTTTGACCGTTTCATTTATAGTTTCAATCGCCTCAATCGGTTGGCCAGCTGCGATAATGCCAGACAAGGGTACGCTAATTAAGTTTTTTTCTTCCTTAATTAGTTCATAGCCCCGTTCCGCGTAGTCACTCTTTTTCAGGTAGCCCTTTTCGACCAATACGGCTAATTGCTCGTGGGCGCTCGATTTGGCAGACAGCTTGAAGTAGCCCTTAACCTCATCCAGGGAAGGAGCAATGCCGTGTTTTTTAATATATTTTTTGACGTAATCCAGTGTTTCTTTCTGGCGCCTAGTCAGAGTAGACATAATATTTTACCCTTGGTACAATTCATTATATCCGAACAATGCCCGAATGAAAAGGGGATAACCTGTTGAAAACAAATTAATCTAAAAATAATTACTAATTTAAAAAATTGTGGTAGTAAATTAATATGTAAACAGGACGGGTAATCAACATCTTGCGCTAACCACCCATAAGGGTTTTTCATGCCAAGATGTTTGCCCCCCCCCTGTAAAAATGTTATACTATCAATATTATATATAAGCATGTAGTTATGATAAAAAAAGTAGGTTTGGTTCAACGAACAGTTAAATGGGTTTCTTTTTTTACCCTCTTCATTGTTTTCATCCTTTTTTTCGCCCACCGCGGCGAAGCCGCGGTGTTCTCCCGTAACCTAAACCAAGGTACACGAGGCACCGAAGTCAAAGCCCTGCAACAATATTTGAATACTCATGGTTACCCAGTTGCCAAGTCTGGTGCTGGATCCAAGGGCAGGGAAACAACGGTATTCGGTCCAGCCACCAAGCAAGCCCTCATTCATTTTCAAAAGGACAATCACATCACTCCAGCCAATGGCTATTTTGGTCCATCCACTCGTGAAGTAATTAATAAACAAAGCAACCCACCAGCTGTTAAATCAACCACTAAGACTACCGTAGTAAAACCAACACCAAAGCCAACTGTCCCAGTAATCGCACCTAAGACGCCACCAACTACTCCTCCATCCACAGCAAACCCAGTCCCAACCTACACTCTAGGAGGAATGATTATGGGATTAACCAGTCCGGTCACCCTCCGAAACAATAATATCGACCAAATTACCCTCTCTCCTCGCGACAATAGTCTATTTACTTTTCCGACGGCACTGCCCATGGGGACAAGTTATGCAATAACCGCTACTCCAAGTAGGGCGACTGAACATTGCTATCTCATGAATAACACCGGTATTGTGGCCAGTACCAATATTACGACCATTAAAGTGGCCTGCGGTACTAATCTGAGCTCCAACCCCCTCACGGTTGCCCCCGCCAGCGGTCTACCCACCTATATTCTCACCTATGCCCCAGGTGCCAACGGCACCCTAACTGGTTTAGCGGAACAGCATATTATCCAGGGCAGGAATGCGACTGAAATAATTGCTGTGCCAGACACCGGCTATCACTTTACCACCTGGAATGATGGGCTCACTAATCCTACCAGAACGGATACTAACATCACCAGTAACCAGACCTATACCGCAAATTTCGCTATCAACACCTACACCCTCACCTACACACCAGGTGCCAACGGCACCCTCAGTGGTACTACCACTCAAACCATAACTCATGGTAGTAACGCCACCGAAGTAACTGCCCTACCAAACATTGGTTACCACTTCGCTAACTGGAGCGACGGGGTGCTAACCGCAAGCCGTACTGATCTGGTAGTCACTTTCACTCAGAACGTAACAGCCACATTTACTATAATTCCATTTACTTGTGGTCAAACTATAACCGATGACCGAGATGGTAATACCTATCCCACCGTGCTCATCGGTGCGCAGTGTTGGATGGCTAAGAACCTAGCCTATCTCCCCAGTGTGGTGCCGAGTGCCACTGGCGACACCACTAACCCCTATTATTATGTGTACGGGTATCAAGGTAGTAATGTAACTACCGCTAAAGCGCAAACTAACTACGCCACTTATGGAGCACTCTATAATCATGAAGCCGCTCTCACCGCCTGTCCTAATGGTTGGCATTTGCCGACTGATGCGGAATATACCACCCTCTCTACCACGCTCGGTGGTTCTGCCGGTACCAAACTTAAAGCTACTTCAACGGTTTGGGACGGTACTAATACTTTTGGCTTTACCGCTAAACCTGCGGGCTTCCGCTATATCGATGGGTCGTTTTATACTCTTGGTGACTACGCCTACTTTTGGTCGGCCTCTCTCTCTGCGCCGGATGCCTGGAACCGTTTCTTGTACTCGGGCTTCCCTAATATTGGCAGGTACCCCGACGATCGTGGAGATGGATTTTCCGTTCGGTGTCTCAAGAACTGATTCGACTATTTCGTCTATTCTGACTATTTCCGCCCCCTCGGTACCCCCGAGGGGGCGGTCGAAAATTTTTACGCCAATGCCTAGCTACGACAACTTGCCGGTATACAAACTTTGTTACGATCTCTTACTGGAACTGTTTCAGCAGATCAAAGGCATGGATCGCGAGTATAAATTCTCTATCGGAGCTGACATTAAACAAGAAGTAACCCACTTAATTGCCAACATTTACCGTGCAAATTGCACACAGCACAAGATAATTTTACTCGGCCAGGCTAGGGAAAATGTGGAAATGGTCAGACTGTATTTACGGTTACTCAAGGATCTAAAACAAGTATCTTTGCCAAAATTTATTCAATTGAATGAAAAAATTGAGTCGATTTCCAAACAACTCAGTTTTTGGCAAAAGCATGCAAGTAATGTCGGGTCAGAATCGCAATAGCTACGGCCATGGCGAGCGCACCCAATCAGTTCAATAATCCACTAAAAGTTAGCTTTTAGTAATAAGCAGTCAAATCCGCTATTTACCTAGTTTTTTTAAAATCAAATTAGGTGAAGAGGTGAGTGATTATGTTAAAAAGCGGGCTACCGCAATATCGATGGGTCGTTTTATAATCTTGGTGACAACGCCAACTTTTGGTCGGCCTCTCTCTCTGCGCCGAATGCCTGGAACCGTAACTTGAACTCGGGCAACCCTAATATTAACAGGAACACCGACGATCGTGGAAATGGATTTTCCGTTCGGTGTCTCAAGAACTGGTTTAAAGGAGGTTAACTAAGTAGCCTCCTTTAACGTATATGACACTATGATTGATCCTTTATTACGTGATTTATTTCACGCCTATTATTGTGCTCGTACCAATAAGCGCAATAGTTTGGGTGCACTTGCCTTCGAACTCCATTATGAAAAAAATCTATTTGAACTTTACCATGAGATAAAAAACGGTCAGTATCAGATTGGTCCGAGCGTAGCATTTATTATTTTTGATCCAGTACAACGCGAAATTATCGCATCTTCATTTCGTGATCGCGTAGTTCATCATCTTGTGTTTAATTATCTCAATCCGTTATTTGAGCCACGGTTTATTCATGATAGTTACAGTTGCCGTCAAAACAAGGGCACGTCATATGGCATTACCAGACTGGCTCATTTTATTCGTGCCTGTTCAAATAATTATAAGAACCAATGTTACGTGTTAAAACTAGATTTGGCCGGCTATTTTATGAGTATAAATCACCATATTTTGTTTGATAAAATTGTCCTCGGGCTAGAAAAAAATAGACGGCCGTATCAATTTGATTTAACCCGAGTCTTAGCCTTGGTGCATCAGATTGTGTTTCATAACTATACCAGTAGTTGTTCGATTAGAGGTTTGAAAACTGATTGACTGGGCTTACCAGATAATAAAAGTTTATTTAACGCCCCGCGTGGGCTTGGCTTGCCAATTGGCAATTTAACTTCGCAGTTATTCAGCAATGTTTATCTTAATGATTTCGATCAGTATATAAAAAGAGAGCTAGGGTTTACCTATTATGGTCGTTATGTTGATGATTTATTTTTTGTCCATCAAAACAAGTTGCACCTTACCAAGGCAATTGCCCCGATTAAAAACAAGCTCGCTTTACTCGGCTTACAACTTCATCCAAATAAAATATATTTACAGCCAGCTAGTCGTGGCGTTAATTTTTTAGGAGTAGTAATAAAGCCACGAAGAATATACATTCGGCACCGAATTAAGGGAAATTTTTATCAAGCAATTGCCCAAATAAATACGACTCTCACTCAAAATAAAATAACCACGGAAAGAAAAAGAAAAATATTAGCCAGCATAAATGCCTATCTAGGAATTTTAGGACAATATCACACATTTTATTTACGCAAGCACGCCCTGAACCAAAAGTTAGCGCATCATTTTTGGCACTATTTTAAACTGGACATTAAAGCAGGGTTTAAAAAAGTGGTAAAAAAATAGTTCAATCGCAAAAAGACCCCAACATAATTAAGTGGGTTAAAAAAATTGAAACAGTTAGATGAATTAGTTATGTTACCACTTTCCCCATACTGCCAAACGGTCACAAAAATTGTGCCGCTATTGTGCCGTAAAAGTGGTAAATTCGGTTTAAATTGGTAAATCGTGGTGAATGATTTATCTCAATTTTAATGCTAACTATAGATATTTTTTTCTAATCTGAGCGAATAGTGGAAGTTCGCTCAAACGTTTTCAAGTCCTGTCCTCGGCACAAACTAAAGCAGCCCTATTATAGGGCTGCTTTAGTTTGTGGGGCGGGAAGTTGATTTGAGCTTGTTTGAGTAAGGTAAAAAATTGAAAAGCTTAAATATCGAATAATTCATCAAGATAAGAAAATGTGAATGCTGACCGAAAAAGGGCTTCCGCCCTTTCAAGTCCTGTCCTCGGCACAAACTACAAAAAGACTAGTTTTTGTTTTAAGGCTTGAAAAATAACAAATAATCACGTAGGCTGAAATTGTGAAACGTACATCAAAATTGAATGGAGGTTATATGGACAGGTCTGCACTAAATAATCTAACCCCTGAGTCAAGACTGGAAGTTGAAAAAACCCTTCTCGAAATGGAAAAGTGGCGCAAGAATAAGGATAGAATAAAAAAGCCAAAAGGTTCAGCCACTTCAATGGTTGTGGTTCAAAAGCAGCCACCAATAACAAGTAAAAAGGAGGACTTGGCTTCGTGCCTCGCACTTGTCATCGCGGTAAGTTATAAAACTTCAGAATTAGCTCAATGGTTTGATGAAAACTCTGAAGAGGATGGTGAGGTTGAAGAGGCTGCGTCGCCGATAGATCAGAAAGAAAGTGCTCGTATAGAGCGGGAGATTCGGGAAGAAGACCGAAGGAATGCCAAGTTGGGGCTGTTGGCTCAGCAAACCGTAACTTTAACGTATGGTAGAGTTATTACCAAATTAAACAGGCCATTAAAGGGAGATAAAGAAATTTCGGAAAACCGGAAATCTAATTGCCCTCACCACTGGAGTTGTCTTGATTCAGCTGCAATGAGAGATTGGCCTGCCTTCTCATGTATTAATTGTCTTCTATTCAAGTAAGTGTAGCAGCCCAGCGTAAAGCTGGGTGTTTTTTTACTAAGTGATGGGGCGTATGCGTTATGATTAAAAATTATGAAAATGCTTCCGTTTTGTAGAATAATAAATCAAATGATATTATAAAGTAAGATGTCTCAATAATAAAAATTTATATGGTTTGTCCTAAATGCACCCAAAAATTCAACTACTTATTAAGCGGCGTTACTTTTCAAACAGATACTAATCGCAATAAAATAATATTGTGTCCTCATTGTCAGGCGGAGTTGATAGTAAAGGAAAATAATAACGTACATGCTTCAAGGGCTGTCTATTTTGCTTTAGCAATAATTCCGGTGTTTACACTCATTATTAACGTTTTTTATTTACAAAACAATCGAATAGCTACCATGTTGTTTTATTGTTTAATCATACCATCGGCATTATACGGCGTGTATTTGTTTTATAAATATGTAGGTAATTCTGCTTCAGTCCAAGTCAATAATTTACCTGCTAATAATACTTCAACAATTAAGGCTGATGGCTTTGATGTGAATTTAAACAGGGAAAAAATTAATAATACGAGAACTACAGGCACGAGTAAACTGATTAAAAAAATGGCGTTTTTTTTAGCAATTTTTTTTATCGGCTGGTTTTATCTAATAGTAAAAAG